>Ga0080013_1004702_pt1 | contig 13241 bp, 15 predicted proteins | sample ETNvirenome_6_85_FD_69236 | JGI IMG/M metagenome (GOLD analysis project Ga0080013, IMG submission 69236) | Marine viral communities from the Pacific Ocean - ETNP_6_85 (SPADES assembly) (version 2) | ecosystem: Environmental > Aquatic > Marine > Oceanic | place: Pacific Ocean | collected 2013-06-19 | reverse complement strand
CTTGAATGCTTGGTGGTCCCTAGCAGATAGAATCCCAAGCTCCGCAAGGGTTCTGGATAGAGCAGTGTCCCTTGTTGCACCTCCAGCAAGCGTCTCTGCTGCTGACTCAAGCTTCTGAGCCTGCGTTGTACGCTGTGCTTCCGCAATATCCTGCGCGGCACTCCCTCTGGCTCCAGATGAAAGGAGATACTCCTGCTGCTGGGTGGCGGTCCTTTGTGACTTTTCACCAGCCGTTAATGGAACGGTCAGATCCTCATCAAGACTCCTTGCTACCGTCTCGGAAACAGCCCCCTCGGTACCGAACTTACGTTCCATCTCATTAAACCACCTCCGCATTTGAGGTTCTAGCTCGGTGACATCCATCCCAGCCTTCTCGAGTTCCCTTATTGCTTCTGGACTCAAGCTACCACCTTTAAACCAAGAGGCAGCTTTATTGTAAACTCCCCTTGCCAAAAGACCGCCGTAGTGAATCACCGGAACACCCAGTGCCCCAAGAGCACCGATGAGAACTGCTCTTTCTGCCTCTGGCTGTGGGCCTCCCAAAGACCAAGACCCAACGTCCCTTGTAGCAGCTACTCCTGTAAACGCAAACATACTTCCCAACATACGCTTAAGCATATTTCCGTAGGCGTAGAAACGACTTCCTGCTGAGTAGGAGGCAAGCTGTCCACCCAATCTTTCCATATCTGCAACAGAAAGGCCCGGTTTGTTTAGATAGAAATCAGCCCCATCTAAAGTTAGAACGGTGTTACCGTATTTGTCACGCCAGAAATCAACGCCAGCATCGTTGCCGAAAGTCTCTTTGACAATCCCGGCAAGCTGGTAGTCATCTTCGGTAACAGCCCTGCCAACACCGATCTTCGCTGACATCTCTGGGGTGTATCGACTGTCACCACCCCCGTAGAATGTGGCGTCTTCATCACCACCCATTGCCTCCCAAGCGCGACGGTCTGTCAGCTCCGGGACTTCAGGAAATTCAGTTCTTTTGGTACCTATGAAAAGATCATGTAACATATCCATGAATCCACCCTTGGTCTCTTTATTGGCCCCAAGAATATTCAATATCTCAGTTGGTGAGTTATTAGGCAACCGACCGTACAACCTTTCATTCCTTTCTTTCTCAAGGAGTTGCTGAATCCCTGACTGCTGTTTTCTTGTAAGTTGTGTCATAGCATCCTCAATTAAGGGTCACTTCGTACAATAACCCATCCTTAACAATCCACCACTTCCCGTCGTACGTAAACGGGGTTAAAATATCTTCATTGCCCCACATACCCTTCTCCCCTTGAGGCTCAGGAATTACACTGTACGCACCGATATTCGCCGGGATTCCTTCCTTTGGTTTATTGAGTTCGGTATAAGTTACATACGCGTCTCGTGGTATTATCCCACCAACTCCAGCCGAAGGGCCTTCAGTATCAAAGTTCTCCCACTTAGCTACTTCGGGCTGCATGATCATCCACTGAGCAAACTCAGTCGGCACATCAGGCCACCCACGAGGCTTCCCAGTCTCTGGTAGTATTTCGTTAAAGTACCGATAAGCCGCTTTTTTATAATCAAGGATTTTAAGATTTATATTTTTTAGTATTCTAAGGAGATCCATGTTACCCTTTGGTGACTTACTCAACTCAGGTGCTATCTTCAAAAACATCATCATCTCACGCTCGGTCACATTACCCTTGGTGAGCTGGATGTTCCTCGCACCTAAAAGAGTAGCCAGAGAATCAAAGAACTCCGCATCCCTTACGAGCATATCTTTGAGACCGCTAAACCTTTTCTTCTGGTTACCAATAATCTCTCTTTGTTGATCGCTTCCACCAGCAAACGCCTGATCAAAAAACCTCTTCGCCATCATGTAAGGTCTTGTAATTGGTCCGGTCTGAAGTTGACCACTCTCAAGTAGATTGATAGCGTGGTCTATTCTTTGGTTATCAATGAGTGCGTTAGAGTATAGTTGGTTTTTGTCAAAGTATAACTGGAATATCTCTTCGTTGATTTTTTTGTTGATGTCTATCAGAGACGTAGTTTCGACCTTTGCTTCATTGATCTCTATAACGCTCTCGGGAGTTGACTGCCAACTTGACATCAATTCTGCGGCTTTTCTGTTTACAAACTGGCCCTGACTAACACCTGCTTTCCACTGATTTAACTTCTCTTCTTCCGGTAGAGCGTCCCAAGATTGCTGGGCTATGAACATAGCCTGTTGCATCGTCTGCCCCATCGACGGGTTGTTGGCGTGGTAAGCCGTACTGAGCTTGCCCATCTGCTCAACGGTCGCACCCTGATTAGCTGCATCCCGTATAATCTTAGGGAAGGATTCGTCGGTATAGAAGTCCTGCGCTATCAGTCTGTCTGCGGTGTCCTCGGCGTTTGTTCGCTCCAACTTGAGGCGTTGCAAGACCTTGGTCATGAGAGCATCGCCACGATTGGTGCCTAATACAGCATCACCTTGTCGCAGTTTATTAGCCCTTTCAGTCGCATACGCGAGAATCTCTCGCTCTTTATCGTCCATGTCGGTCAGGAGTGTCCAAGCATTACCTGTACCTTGTGAATCATCAGCGGTGGTCTGTGGAAGAGACGTACTAACCTGAGTGACCCTTTGGTCAGTCAGTCCTTGCTGATCTGTGTAATTCTCAACTGTAGTCTTGACTGGGGGCTGTTCCTGTAGGAACCCCAGAGACTTCGGCCTTAAGAGGTCATCAAGATCTTCTTGTGGTAGTAAGGAAAATTGACCCATACTTAACTCCCTAAAATTGTCTTCCAGTATTCATCGTCTGTGCCCATGATTCCAAGCAAGCCACCAATTTGGGCGGGAGGGAAGGTAGATGGCACAGGCCCAAAGCCACCGGGCTTATAGGGCGCGTCCGTTTCTACTTTCATGCCTGCCCAATCGATAGGTGAAACCCCGGTAGTTCCTCCGGTAAAAGCAGCAGGTGGTGTTTTCCCAGCGGAAAAGCTTCCACCCATTAGCTTATAATAATCCGTCCACATTTCCTCCTCCTGCCCATCTGAATACTTCTTTATCCAAGGCATAACAGAGTCAATCGCCATTACAGCCTCCCCAAAACCATCGCATAATTAACAAACTTTATCCCGGAGCTATACTCTCCAACAGCCTCTGGCATAACCTTCTCAACATCCTGTGCCATAAAGCCAATGTGCTTCTCAGGACTCCAGATGTAATTGAATAGGTAAACCGGGAGCATCTTGAGGTATCCAATAACAGAGATATTCTCCTTAACCCTGACATCGCTCGTCGCAAACATCTTCGCGAGAGCCAGCGCAGTGCCTGCCGTAGACAGTGCACTTGGGTTTGCAGTCGATTGACCTCCGTAGTCCCCGCTGATCATGGACATATAGTTCTGTAGCTCTGCCTGCGGTCTCATGGTCTCGTAGTTGTACCGCTTCATGTTTTCGTTCATCTGAGCCTGATCCATAGCTCGGCGCTGTGCGCCTATATTAGCCCCTATCTGCATCAACCCTATGGGCTGCTGCATTACATTCCCATACTGGCCCATGTTCTGCAACCCAAGCTGCCCTGCGGCCTGTTGTGCGCTAGTCTGGTATTGAGCTGCGGGTAATCTCCTATCCTGTGCGGCAGAAAACGCATCCGCATACATCCCGGTAGACTGCTTGGTCAGTCTGTCTATCGCCGAACTGACAGCGTTAGAGGCGACCATATCTCCCCTTGAACTTCCTCCGGGCTGGTACTGTACCTGTTGAGTACGTATGTTAGGGAGTATCTCGCTCTGTATTGCGCCAAGCACATCCTGTGACATATCCTTGGTAACTTGTGTAAGTGCATCGGTGTTTACGTTACCAGCGAGCAGATCACTCTGCTGTGTAGGAGTAAACGCACCTTGGGCCATGTTCTTGGACAAACCATAAGTATCAAGGTAATGCTGTCCGGTAGCCTGCTGATAAGCCGCAGTCTCAGGACTTCTCATGTAGTTCAACATGGCATCCTGCGACGCCATCTGCTCTGGGGAAAACCCAGCAAGAGTATCTGTCCAGTCTTTACCGTAGTAATCGGGCATTCCTTTATCTAAAAGACTGCCTGCTGACCTAAAGCCTCGCTCAAGGAAGTCTTTTTGTTTGCCCCACGGTTCTGTTCTAGTTGTTGATGATCCCATTATGTAATCCTCTATTCTGTCGCCGGAGCCTTCTTCTTTTTACTTCCAGATCCCTCAATATGAGGGGGTGCCTTCCATCTCTTGCCCTTTGGTTTCTTATAAGGAGTCTTTAAGTATTGAAAAGGAGTAGCACCACCGTACGTTGCCGTAAATTCCGGGGTGTACCTCTGAAACATAAGTCCCTTGTTCTCTCCCAGATTAACTCCAGAATCCCAAACACCAGTTCCGGGCTTAGTCATAAAGCGACTCAAATCCTGCGCCTTAAACGACAGGTTCTCCTTTAAGACGGTGTCGACCCAAGGATGTGATCTTGGGTTGGTTATATCCTGGTCTGTGGTGGTGGTAGTAGTGGTGTCGGTGTCAGTGTCGGTGTCAGTGTCGGTAGTGGTGGTAGTAGTGTCAATGTAATCTTCATACCGTGTGTTTGGATCGCCCGGCTTAGAACCGTAATCAGAAAACAAATCCTTCCACGCGTCTGAACCCTTCGTATAATCAGTCGCCCCCATGTACTTCCCTATCATCAAGGCATTATCTTCTGCGGCGTGAGCCTGTCCAAACGCTTTCTTCGCTGCTGCGAGGTCGTTGATGTTGCCGACTGGCATACGCTTAATCCAGTAATCGGCCTGCTGATCTGGGGTAAGGTTCGGGTTTCCTGTATTCTTAACCTTACTCATATCCTTGCCTGTGATCTTCGCCTCAATCATAGCCCACGCGTTTTTAAGGTCTGGGTAATGATCCACATAAGCAGTGAAATCAACGTTTGGCTTGTACTTGGAATAAGCCTGTTTATAGTTTTTCTTTCCCATCAGTGAAGTCTCCCTTGTAGGGGCTTAGTTAATACCACTCCTGTCTCCTCCCAGTCTTTTAAGATTCTCCCCCACTTCCTAGTGGCGCAAATCTCAACTGCGGTACACCCGCATTGAATTCCAAACAACTCGACAGCAGCGTAAAGACTATCAAGTCTCTTTAGCAGTCCAGAACCACCTATAGCAACAACACGAAGAACCTTTTTTCTCGGGTGGAAAGCAACCTCAGTAATTGCTGACATTATCAACTCTCCGTTAGATACAGCAATCCATAGTTGCATCTCTCCATCGACAAGCGGAAGAAAGAAATCATCCGCCTTCCATTCTCCGTCTGAAAATGGCTCTGCTTTAGCTATAAGCTCCTTTGCTCTCCCCCATACCTTTGGAACATCCTCTGGTGTAAGAACACTTACAGAGCAGTCATCCTTATCAGGATAACTTGTTCCATGTGTTGTTGAAGTAAGCATATATACCCTCTCCTCCTGATCCTGGATTCCAATTTGTTCCATCAGCGTACCTGATATCACCATCTCTAGGCTTTGCGGGGTCTACGTGAGTAGACTCTAGCCTGAACGTATCCAGATTAAACAGTATGTCACCGAGCCTGTTTAACTCGTTGAAAAGATAATCTGGGAGTTCTTCTGGTTTTACAGGGGCTGGGTTGGGTGACCACCTGTTAACACTCTTTACATCTTTAGATGGCGCGTTAGCCATTAGTACGCCCTGCTGCCTCGTCTACCCCTTGGGGTTACTTCAAATTCTATCCCGTGTAGCTTCCAATCAATATCCGACGTCGACTCAAACTTCACACCAAAGAACTTTCCAGTCGCTCGACATGAAACTTTTGATTGAGTATTGGGGTTAAACAGATACGGAGTTCCACCAGTATCTGCATTCCAAGTAATGCCTTCTTCTGTAGACATCTGGGTTCCAATATATACATTGATAGTGTTGTCTCCCGACACCTCTAGTTTGGGCCATATAGCCGAGACAAACTTCTGCGAAGAAGGGTCGCCAAGATCATAACCAGTTCGTTCAATGTAGGAGGTCATGTTGGTCCCGTCTTCCTGATTACCACGATCATCCCTGTACAGTTTTGGCATATCGACATAACCACCACTTGAATAAGCAGTATAGCCGGAACCATCGACAGTAGAAGATAGGGCAGAATTACTATACAAAGCAAATGTCGTTGTAGAATATCCTGTAACCTTTGCGTAGTAGGTCTGAGCATTTATCTCTGTCATGCCAACAACACCGCTTATAGAGACTAAATCACTATCAGCAAGACCATGAGCTGTGGATGTAATAACCACCGGGTTGGCAGCAGTTGCCCCGCTTATGGTAGCCTTCTGGTCTGGTTTGGCAAACACCATATTTTTCAAAACATTATCGTAGTTGCCAGTTCCCCAAATCCCAGCACCAGCATTCCATTCTTCAGAATGGTCGTTCCAAGTTGTGCCGGTTGTTATAGCAGCTATCCCAGAGTTAATATGATATAGATCAGGGATACTCCGCAACGAGAAGGTGTTATCTTTCCAGTTCCATATCAAAGCTTTATTAGGTATTGAAGATACCCCGGCAGGGTAACAAGCAAGCATCTCATTCCTTGCGTAGTCCGCAGCCACAAATACTTTTTCGTAGTTATCACCGTTCAAATCAGAGAACATTTCCCTGCGAAGCTTGTTGGGGAGAAGGGGTGTAACCTGCTGACCGTTAGTTATATAACAATCCGAGTTTCCTATAAAGAAATGACCACCCTCATATTCAGCTACTGCATTTTTAGCCAATAACCCTATAGTGGGGGATAACAACTTGAACGAGAAGATGTAGGGAGTCCCTACAAAGTTCATAATGTAGATTGAATCTTCCTTATAAATCAGGAATGAGTCTCCGTAAGGAAGTCCATCAATTATCTTTCCGGGAGTGTCAGTTAATTGATACTCGCCAGCATCAAGTGTTGCATCTCCTTCTGCCCAGGAATTCGGTGGATTCAAGGCAGCTGCCTCTGTAGACCACTTTACCAGATTAGGGTATTCATCCCCGCCTATCTGCCAGTTCAATCCCACAAGGAAAGTTCTAAATGCAGATATAGATTTACAATAACTAGTAGAGGCAGGCCAGTTCTTTAGCTCTCTAAGGGGAGTAGTCCTACTCGGAACCCCACTCGACAAAGGCCACATCTGTGCAGTATCGTATCCGTTAGTGGCAACCAACAACCCGTTTAGGAGGGTTACACTCCAGTTCTGGTTAACCGTTGAGCTGTATTGATTATCTCCGGTAGCTGTACTTCCTGTGGGGGTAACAGCTTCATTGTCGGGGTGGGCATTAGCCACCGTTAATGAACTTAAAGTATTGGTTCCTGTGTTGTTCGCACCATAGGAGATTTCCTCGTACAGGTTAGTAGTGGCATCATCCGTCAGGTTTGTTCCTATCGCAATCGTCCCAGAAGATGGGAAATACGATGTATCGTCCAGAACTATAGTTACATCGGAGGCGGATAACGCACCATTCAACTGACCTGTCTTCTGTCTGGTAATATCCAACCATGCGCTGCCAGTCCATACTGCGACATTGCTTATTCCAAATGCAAGCCAATGATAGACCCCACTATTATCAAGGAAGGGGAAAATGTAGTATGCACCAAACGGAAGAGTAGCGAAAACCTCCTCGTACCCAGCGCATTTCTTTACACCATTATCTAGGAACCTGACATTATTGCCATCGCTCCAAACATTAGGCGGTAGTTGATAAGGGGGTGTATCCCTTATAATCCCTACCTTACCAAGGTCATTGATAGGTATTAACTGCATTATTCAGGTGGTGTTGGCCAAGTGATATTGAATGGGTCGGGTTGGTTAGTAATATCCCTTAACGCCTGTCGATATGTTTCCCACTCCGCTTTCTTCTCCGGGGTTAGAGGAACATCATCTAGCTGCGTCCAATCGCAAGAGAGTAATTTCCCATCCCTCTGCCTTCGCACGGTTACCCACTGTGTGTCTGCCTCAGCACCCTGCACTTCTGACCAAGATGGTTTTTTAGAGGGGTCAAGAAAAACAACGCTAGTGTCGTAATCACTTGAACTAGACACCTCCGTTTGTATAATAAAATCCGCACCAGAAGATAGTCTGGCTAAAGTGTCGCTTAATAATCTGGTGTTCATTAGGTTGCTATCTCCCATACCATAACCGTACAGCCCATGTTAAATTGTGAGCCCATATCTCCGGCATTGGTACATTTAGTATACATTTTGAAACTTTGCGCTCCCGCTCCCGGCGTTGGACAATTAGCATTTGTCACTTTATACATCCAAGACCACCCCGCTCCTACATCCCATGTTACCCCAGTACCTTGACCAACATCCTCCATTATCATAATTGGCTGATCGTTATTAGTGTCAACTATGAGCGTTCCAGATGAATCAGTTAATATGGCGTATACATAGTCCTCCGTACTAGTCGAAAAATTACTATATGTATTTTGGAATATATTGACATTGACATACAAATCGCTGGAAGCAGTTAGTTTGGTGTGGGAAAAGGCAAGACCTGTATCCGCATAAGTGGCACTTCTCACTGAAGCATTACCAGTTAATCTTGCGTGTGTTGTGGCTAAGACGCCACCAGCCTCAGAAGCTGCTAAAATTACCCAACCATCATCTGCCTCATTACGCATATTGAGAAGATTATTTGTGGTATCAAACCATAACTGACCAGCAGATGTGGATGAAGGGGCAGTAGCTTTCGTATGGATGCCGTTTATTGCTGCGTCTGCATTTGGCAGGGATGCCTTTAGAACAGTCTTTATAAGACGTAAATGGTCATCGCCCTGACTGATAGCGTCAGTTCCTGGTGGATTTGCGGATACGAGTCCGCTAATGAATGATGCGCTTTCTAATGCCATAATCTAACTCCATCCTAGTGCGGAAGCATCCGTATAGGTCATTACAATATCCCCTTTCAATGGTTAGGGCTTTACCGGCCAGCTAACAGCTTGTACTTCTTCTACGGTGGTTAGTCCTGCCGGAAGATCACGCAGTGCCTGACGATAATCAGTCATGTCCTGCGACATCACTACGTCAGATAATGCGTACCAGTCTGTAGAAGCCAGATTACGGTTACGGTCATCCCTTAATCCGACTATTGCCCGATCAAAAGCACCCGCTGCCCATGCAGCTTCTTCTGCATCTCTTGCTGCTTCTTCTTCCGGTGTAAAGTCAATCCGTACACCGTTTACCATTTTATGTCTTGCCATCTAAATTGCTCCTAAAGTTAAGCTATACCATACATTTGTATTACACCATCAAAGTTACCACTGGTCATCTTGAAAGAAATCTCATCAATTGCTGACGTTGTGTTTACGTAACCTGCGACGTAATTATCGCTAGTCCTATTAACAGATATATAATCATTCATTCTTGAATAGAAATGCTTCACATAAGTTGTGCTTGAAGGGTTAAATAAATGCAGGATTCCTGCTGCGCTTTCATCTCCGCCGTTACCCTGAGCTTCTGTGATAGCTTGGTAAGAAGTTCCTTGAGCCTGATCTCTTGCTGTCGTATAAACAACATTAGGCGTATCTGAGTCATCTTCCTTGTGAAAGGCTTGAAAATAAGTAGTTGTCATGGTTTCATCAAAACTATCTCCACCAACAGCATTAACTTGAAATCCAAAATGCACATCATCGGTAGCTGGATTTATATCCGTAAACACAAACATATACTCATCATAGGTGCTGTCTATTCCAGATGTAATATCTACGTTAGCAGCATCACTTGCCGTATGTGTTGAAATCAGTGTTGGTATACCCATTAGCCAACACCGTACATTTTTATTACTGCATCCATATTGCCTGATGACATTTTGAATTGAATAGCATCAATATCATTTGTATCATTAAAGTATCCCGCTTGATATAAAATCATTGAAGCATCGTCGCTATACATCATTTGCGTAGTCGCATAAAAATGTTTTACATAAGTTGTATTAGAGGGATTGAATAAAAATAATTCTCCGGCAGCGCCTTCATCACTCCCATTACCAATCTCCCTTCCAAGTATTTTATAATCTGTTGATTCGGCTAGATCAGCTGCTGTTACATATCCAAAAACTGCCGAAGCATCATCTTCATAATGGTACGCTCTAAAGGACGTAGACGTGATGGTTACGCCATAGGAACTTCCGCCATCTATACTACCTTGAAATGTAAAATTTACATGATCCGTAGCAGGATTCACATCATAATACTTAAAGATATAAAGTTTATAGGTATTGTCTATACTGGAAGTAAAATCAGAAGTAGCAGCATCTGACGATGTATTAGTTGTTATCAGTGTCATTGCCATTTTACTTTACTCCGTACATTTTTATAGTGCCGGTCAAGTTATCTGCTGACATTGAAAATTGAATTTCGTCGATAGCACTTGTAGTATTTATATACCCGCCTGCAAAACAATCCTCCGATTTATCCCCAGAGTTATAGTTGTTACACCTCGAATACCAATGTTTTACATAAGTGGTACTGGAAGGTGCAAACAAGTATAAAGTTCCTGCACCGCTTTCATCAGCGGCACTACCCATCGACTGCATAAGGCGTTGAATACCTGTTCCCTGCGCTTGGTCAGCACTGGCTGTATACTGTAAATCTGTAGCGTCAGCTTCAGAGTGTTGAGCAAGGAAATAAGTGCTTGTAATAGTTTCGTTATAGCCAGACTGACCAACAGCATTAACTTGGAATGAAAATTTACCATCATCAGCATGATGTGCGTGGATATCAATAAACTTGAAGATATAAACATCATAGGTAGAATCAATCCCAGACGTAAAATCTAATGACGCAGAATCAGAAGCAGTCTGCGACGAAAGCAGAACTACATCTCCAGCAGCAGATACTCCAGCGGTCCCCATTAATGCAGCTTTAAATGCTCCTAGTGGCATTAGCCCATATCCAAACCGGCGGCGAATCCATACCAGATTGTTCCCGCATCTATAGTGGTGAAGGTGATTACATCAACACCAGAGGTTGTCAGAGTCGGCGCAGTACTTCCCGCCCAATCTACAGCAGCAGGCCAGTTCACAGTCTGGCTTCCACCGTTAGTGAGGATTAGAGTGAATGATCCCGCTGTACCTGTAGTTGGAGAATTGGAGAAAGTAAACGTGGTTTCGGACGTATCAACCGTACCTGTAACAACGTTCCCAGATTCAAGGTCAATGTCTTGTGTACCGCCGCCAATAGCACCTATAGCGTTTACTGTTTCTCCGTAGTCTTTTATCACTGGACGCGAAACAATGTTATCCGCCATTGAGAGAGTTCCAGAAGCGGTACTCGCCCCAAGAGAAGCAATCGTTGAGGTTCCAGAAACCGTCAGTATAGCCCCAGATGGGAGCGTAAACGTATCCCCAGAATCACCTAGAGTAAATGCAGTTCCCGTTGATGGACTGACCTTGTTAGTTTTTACTTCGCTCATAATTTATTCCTAATAAATGGGGTTCCGCATCCCTGTGTAACTCACGACCATCCTAGTGAGACTGCTTGTATTCTTGTTTGTTTTCCAACCGCCTGATTCAGGGTCTTTACACGATACGCCATGTTCCACGGAGCAGTAATTGTGCTTGAAATGGTCACATCGTGTGACGTTGCTATATTATGGCTTCCAGTGCTTCCTTCCGAACCAAGAGCCAATGCTGTCCATGTACTACCACCGTCCGCACTTATTTCTGCGGTGAGGTCTGTATCCAGAGTTGTCGTGCCTGCTCCATTCGTATAAGTCAGGACAATATCGCCTTTTGTCGGGGCTGCTTGGGCTGCTGTTGTTGTGGATATAAGAGTCATATTATTGTAGGAATCCGCCGTAATTGCAGCAGTATGTGTGCCACCCGCTCCGCCAGTACCACCTCGCGAAGCCGACGAACCCTCTGTTCCGGCTAAAGTTCCGGCTGCCGTTATTGATCCGCTATTCGATAGTGTTCCACCATAAAGAACAAATATTGCCCCGCTGCCTGCTGATCCGGCTGTTGGGTCTTGGAACCCGGTTTGATTAGCAGACGCCTCTCCTTTTGCTGTAACTACACCAGACGCGCCTATCGTTAGATTTCCCTTTACAACCAGATAAATAAGTCCGCCACCTTGCCTAGCACCGTTCGGAGCACCTGCCCCAGCGCCTCCGCCAAGACTATAATTTGAGCCAGCACTCGCAGTTACTGGGGAAGACGAACTTGCAGCAGCACCACCACCAGAGCCAGCGGAGAACGCTCCACCATTGCCCCCACCACCACTGGTAGCTGCCTTGCTCCCATGACCATCTCTATCCATAGCAGCACCACCAGCACCACCTCCTGTAGATAGAGTTATACCTCCTGTCGTTCCAGCCCCGCCAGCAATGCCAGCTAAACCACCACCAGTAGCAGGGCCAGAAGCAGCAGCACCAGATGCCCCGGCTTTTGATACAGTAAAAATTGTTCCGCTGCTGGAAAGGTCGGCAATATTACCTAAGGCAGTTCTTACAGCATTACCAGCCCCATTAAAGCCCGTTCCATCATTGGTAAAGGATGATGACCCACCTGAAGTTTCATAACCTACCTGTAACCCAGAAGAACCAACGGCGTTGCTATCGGAACCACCAGACGCTGTGGGGTCAGAACTACCACCCTTCGCGTCCATTGAAATAGTGCCGTTAATGGTACAGTCACCAGCCACCATAATAAAAAGACCGCGACAAGGCTGATCTACTGTGATTGTATCTCCTGTGCTAACAGTAAGGGCTGAATATTCGGCTACATACATATCACCATCATAGGAACCACTCTTATTGGCAACTGTATAAGTCACATCTCCTGATGTAGTTACAGAACCATCAGAACTATCACCAAAATAGTTTCCACTAGAAACAGCACCTGAGTAGTATTTTCCAGAAGCATCCCTAGTTTCATTTGTAGAGGATGATGCATTTACCCCGGATGTATCCTGAAAATCGTCAACTGTTTGGTCTACGAGATTGTACTTGGCGAGAGAGCCGTTTGCGGCAACCTTGAAACCTAGCAACGCAATATCGTCTTGGTTGGCTGTTATTCCAGACAGCCCAGTGACAGTTGCGCCTGTAACGTCGATAGTTCCGTTTACATCCAGAGTCGCCGATGCAGGGATGGTGAATGTATCTGCGGCATCGCCCAGAGTCACGTCTGTCCCAGAACGTGGGGAGATTTTGTTGACTTTGACTTCGCTCACACGACCACCAGAGTTCCTGCGACTGTCACAGTTCCCGTAAATGTAACAGGACCGGCGCAAACTGCCGAATCTATATTAT
>Ga0080013_1004701_pt1 | contig 13242 bp, 26 predicted proteins | sample ETNvirenome_6_85_FD_69236 | JGI IMG/M metagenome (GOLD analysis project Ga0080013, IMG submission 69236) | Marine viral communities from the Pacific Ocean - ETNP_6_85 (SPADES assembly) (version 2) | ecosystem: Environmental > Aquatic > Marine > Oceanic | place: Pacific Ocean | collected 2013-06-19 | reverse complement strand
TGAACGAGGTTTGTTTGTATTTTGGGATGCTCTAGAAAAAGTTCCCCGTAAGTGGGTTTGGGAAGATTGGCCTGATCTAAGAAACATGGAAGTATTTAAAGAGCAAGGACTATAATATAGCATGACTAAAGTAGCATTAATTACAGGCATTTCAGGGCAGGACGGCAGTTACCTTTCAGAGTATCTACTGTCCAAAGGGTATGAAGTTCATGGTATAATTCGTCGCAATTCCGTGTCCGAAAATCAAGATAGTAGGATTAAGGATCTAGATATAACTACCCACTATGGAGATCTCCTAGATATCCACTCACTAACCAGGATTGTTTCAGAGGTGAAGCCTGACGAGGTTTATAATTTGGGAGCGCAGAGCCATGTTAGGGTAAGTTTTGATGTTCCATCATTCACGATTCAAACAAATGCTATGGGCGTATTGAATATGTTAGAAGTATGCAGGATGCTAGTTCCGAAGGCTAAGTTCTATCAAGCTAGTTCCTCGGAAATGTTTGGCAATTCAGTTGATGAAGATGGATACCAGAGGAAGACTACGCCTATGAATCCTACCTCTCCCTACGGGTGTGCTAAGGTTATGGGGTACAATCTTGTGCGACACTATAGAGCAGCGTATGGGATGCATGCCACTAACGGTATTCTCTTTAATCACGAATCCCCTAGAAGAGGTTCAAACTTTGTAACAAACAAGATCGTGAAAGGTGCTTTAGAAATTAAGAAAGGGTTGCGGGAAACTTTAGCTTTAGGAAACTTAGAAGCATCACGGGATTGGGGTCACTCTAAAGACTATGTTAGAGCGATGCATAAGATTGTAAATCATGATGAAGCTGATGATTGGGTTGTAGCTACTGGGGAGAGCAGGACAATTAAGGAGATGTGTGATGTTACTTTCTCTATTTTAGATTTAGATTACAGAGACTATGTTACAGTCGATCCTAAGTTTTTTAGACCGCAAGAATTGGATTTCTTAAAAGGCGATTCATCGGAGATCCGCAAAAAGCTTAATTGGACCCCTCGCTACTCGTTCAGAGGGATGGTCGAAGAGATGGTCGAGCATTGGGATCAACTTATATGAGCATTAAACTAGCAGAAGCAACGATTGACGATAAGGATATAGATGAGTTAGTAGAGTGGTTAAAAACCTACCCTCGACTAACTAAGGGCAACCTTACTTTAGCTTTTGAAGCTAAGTGGAGCAAGTACTTGGGTGTTGAACATTCCACCTTTGTTAACTCTGGCTCGTCCGCTAATCTTTTGATGTTAGCTACCTTGATGGAGGCTGGTGATTTAAAGACAGGGGACTCAGTTATTGTTCCTGCATTATCCTGGGCAACCGATGTAGCTCCTATTATGCAGTTAGGGTTAAGACCCATGCTGTGCGACTGTGATCTAGAAGACTACTCCGTTGATCCTAAACACTTTATGGATCTCCTTAAAAATGGGGAGTTGGAAGAGAATGCTGTAGGGAACTCGTCGGTAAGACATAGACCTAAAGCCGCTATTATCGTCCCAGTACTAGGGTATGTTCCAGAGATGGATGCTATTAAAGATTTCTGCGAGAAGGCAGAGGTAATTTTATTAGAGGATTGTTGTGAGGCTTTGGGGTCTGAGTATCAAGGGCAGAAGCTGGGAACCTTTGGAGAGATGTCTTCTTTTTCAACTTACTTCGGTCATCATATATCAACTATTGAGGGTGGTATGGTTTGTACTTCAAATCCTAAGTATAATCAAATTCTCAAATCTATCCGTAGTCACGGGTGGGACAGAGATATGGACAAGGAATACCAGGATACACTAAGAGAGTTTTGGGGAGTATCAGAGTTTGATTCCATGTACACATTTTATCACCCAGGATATAATGTTCGGTCAACTGATCTGCAAGCATTCATAGGGATAAGTCAATTAGATAAGCTAGATGCTATTAATAAAGTAAGAAATGATAATTTTATAACATACTCTAAGTGTTTAGATGTACCCCTACCACCTGATGATTGCTTTACCTCTAACTTCGCCTTTCCTATTGTGAGTGAAAATAGGGACAAAATAGTTAAGATTCTCCAAGGTAACAATGTTGAGGTTAGACCTATGATATGTGGGTCAATGGGTAAGCAACCATTCTTTGTAAAGAAGTATGGCAAGAAAGACTTCCCCAATGCAGATCTAGTAAGGGAGCAGGGAATGTACTTACCTAATCACCATCTAATAACCAAAAAAGATATTAAGTTTATATGTAGCTTAGTTAAGGATTTACTATGAAAGTTTTGGTTACGGGAGGAAGTGGGTTTGTTGGTAAAAGATTACAGAAGTTTAAACCAGATTGGATTTATTTATCCTCTTCTGATGTTGATCTATTGTCTTACGATGATTGTTTATCTACATTCAAGAAATATAAGCCTGACGCAGTTATTCATCTAGCTGCTAGAGTTGGTGGTATTAAAGACAACTCCGAGAAGCCAGCAGAGTTCTTTCACCAAAATATCACCATGAATACTAATGTAGTTCATGCTTGTTACGAAGCTGGTGTAAAAAGATTGCTGGCTTCTTTAAGTACTTGCGCTTTTCCAAATACCGTAGAGAAGTATCCCTTTACTGAGGAAAATATTTTTGATGGTCCTCCTGCTGAAACTAATGGGGCTTACGGGTTTTCAAAGAGGGCTCTCTATGTACATACATTAGCGTATAGAAAGCAGTACGGTTTAGATTATTCTTGCTTCTGCCCCTCTAATCTGTATGGACCAGAAGACCACTTTGATCCGCAAAAATCCCATTTTATTCCTGCGACAATTAAAAAACTGCATGAGGCTGAAGAGGGTAGCACCGTAGAGATTTGGGGAACGGGTAAGCCGTTAAGACAAGCGTTATTTATTGACGATTTATGTAATGCTCTACCACATTTATTAGAGAGACACCATGACGAGCTTCCTATTATTGTTGCTCCTGGCTCTCAGCAATGTATTCACGATATTGTTACTTTGTGCAAGGATATAATGGGGAAGAATGTGTCGCTTGAGTTCAATGGTAATCTTGATGGGCAATATAGAAAGGACGGATCTAACGCAAGGTTTAAAGAATTATGTCCAGGGTTTGAGTTTACCCCTCTTGCGGAGGGCTTAAGAAAAACCTATGAGTGGTACTGCGAGTCATCGAAGTAAATGAGAATACAGACTATATTTTGCTCGAAAGTTCCTATAATAAGGCATGAACGAAGAGTATTATCAGATGGATAGGTATCAGGAAGAAGCGTGGGAAACTGCGATATACCCAGCCAAAGGAGAGAACCTTTACTACCCTGCCCTTGGACTAGCAGGAGAGGCTGGAGAGGTTTGTAATAAGATTAAAAAGATCATGCGGGATCAGGATGGTAGTCCTACCCCTGAACAGAAGCATGAGATAGCAAAAGAGTTAGGGGATGTTCTTTGGTACTTAGCAACTTTGGCAACTGAGTTAAACTCCCACTTAGGCTGTATTGCTGGAGCCAATTTAGAGAAGCTTGCTGATCGTAAGAAGCGGAATACGCTAGGTGGATCAGGAGATAATAGGTAATGCCCATTTACCAGTACGCTTGTTCCGAGTGTGAAACTATCTTTGAGACTTTTGTTACGATGACAGAGGATCATAATGATCCTCAAACACATTGTCCAAAATGTGACCCAGAGGCTAAAGAGACGGGGACTTTATATAAATATTTAGGAAACTGTAGACCAGCGTTTAACTTAAAGCCTGGGTGCGGTGGATATACTAAACCAGGGTGGAATTAATGAATCAAGAAGTATTAAATCAGTTACGGACTGCTGGATTGCTGTCCAACGAAGTCAAAGACTTAGGTAATGTACCTACAGGTAGCTATGCTCTTAATAAGGTAATCTCAGGCGATTTTAATAAGGGAATACCTGTTGGAATGATTACGCAGTTTCATGGGGAGTCCAGCACAGCTAAGACCGTGTTTGCTACTCATATATTAAAAGAAGCACAAGTCAAAGGTTACTACACTATGCTTGTGGATAGTGAGAATGCTTACAACGCTGAGTTTGCTTCGCATTTAGGGCTTGACCCAGATAAGCTCCTCTACTCCTCCCCTCACACATTGGAGGATTGCTTCCAAACTATCCAAGAAACAATTATGGAAATCAGGAAGCACGATCAGGATACTCCTATTGTTATTGCATACGATAGTATTGCTGTGTCCCCTTCAAAGGTTGAGTTCGAAGCAGAGGGTTTTGATGGTAATAATATGCAGGGAGCTATCAGAGCTAAGTCTACAGGGGCTTGTTTGCGTAAGATCAATCCCATCCTTAGAGATAAAAAAGTTGCACTAATTGTCATTAACCAGATAAGGAGTAAGGTAGGTGTCATGTTTGGAGATCCTACTACGATGGCAGCAGGAGGTAAGTCTCTTGATTATTATCTTGGAGTGAATCTTAAGTGTGTGTCTAACCGATCCAAGGATTTTATTAAAGATGATAAAGATAACATCTTAGGGATCTTGGGATATGTTAAGAACACAAAGAATAAGGTAAGCATCCCTTTTAGGGAGTGTAACTTTGAGTTGTTGTATAACGAAGGTTTGTCGGAGTTCGCAGGGGTATTAGAGTTGATGTTAAAGGATGGTTTGGTAGAGCAGAACGGTGCATGGTACACAATTCCTGAGTATGAAGAGAAATTCCAGAAGAAAACTTTCGTCCATAACCTGAGGACCAACAGTAGCCCAGCATGGGGAGGTTTGCGAAATATTTTAGGGATTCCCCTCGAAAGTTTGGACGATACCGCTATAATAGAGCAGAACGGATAAGAACATGGAACAATCTGAAAGACATTTTGATATGCTTCAAGGGCTCATTGATAAAGCCTTTAAGCGATTTTTTAAAGGAGAAGAGGCAAGTATGAAACTTGAGAACGATGACGCTCCCGCTATGGGGGCTGTAGCCCGTGCCGAAGCGGGAGAGGTTTATGAGTCTGTTGAGGACTACAAACAAAGGACAGGGAAACGATTTAGAATGACGAAGGACCAAAAGCATAGAGGTCTTTCAAGAGATGAGGCTTTTAGTGAAACTTACGGAGAAAACAACAATGGTTAATATTAGAAACGAAGAAATGTTGCGGCAACACGCTCCTGCTATCTTTGCAGAGGAAGCTGCCCCTCGCACATCCAGTCGGTACTCTTTCCTTCCGACTACGGAACTTTTGGGTATGCTTGGGGAAGCAGGTTGGCATCCTCACTCTGCTCAACAGGTAGGAGCCCGTAGCGAAGAGGGAATGAAGTATGGTAAGCATATTGTTCGCTTGCGTCATGGTCATCTCAATAGCGATAGCCTTGAAGTTGGTGATTCTATTCCCGAAATGGTTGTGTTCAACTCCCATGATGGTCTTGCAGGACACAAGCTGTTGGCAGGAATCTTTAGGATGGTCTGCTCTAATGGTATGGTAGTTTCTGAGCATGATTTTGGTGCTATTCATCTTCGTCACATCGGTTTCGACCGTAATGATGTCTTTGCAGCAGCAGATCGCCTTGCTAACAATGTTACTAAGGTTAACGATACTATTAACGATTGGAAGAGTATTTCTCTTACCCCTGATGTTGAGCGTCAGTTCTTTACCGATGCCTCTCGCATCCGTTGGGAAGACGCTGATGAGAACATCGTGACGAATGTTAGTACCCGTAGACGCATGGAGGATACTCACAAGGATCTTTGGACTACTTTTAATGTGGCTCAAGAGAATCTTATCCGTGGAGGGTTCGTAGCAAATAGGCGTGAAGCTCGTCGTATTAAGTCTATCCAAAAAGATCTGGATATTAACACCAAACTTTGGGATTTGACGAATACATATAGTAGAGATCTCGCTGTTGCTTAGTGGGCATCTTTAGGGCAAGCTGTCTAGCTTACATATGAAGGGGGGAATGGCAGCTTGCCTACCTCCTTTCTGTTAAAACTATGAGTGAATCAGAAGATTATAGGACTCCGTTGTTTATAGATATTTTTGGTCTGTATATTACAGCCCAGCAGATGCAGCATTATTTAATGCGTCCCGAAGGAGAAGAGAACTTCGAAAAAGGAACCTTGGATTTTTTCAAGTATTTTAATTACTGTCGCGTGTACAATTTGTTGTACGATATTTCAGAGGATTCCCCCAAGGATGCTCAGATGTATTGGGATAGTGAGTTAGAAACAATTGCGTTTCGTTATCCAAAAAGAGGAAAAGTGGACAAGCATCTTAATAAGTTGAAGACCAAGAATGCTTTTTTTGGTAGTGCCTTAGATGGATCTGGGGCAAACAAACTTTTCTTCCGTAATGAAGGTGAAGACGGTGAGGAATTACTTTAAGTTTATTACCTATTACTCCCTATGTGTTGTTGATTGTTTGATTAACTTCCTTTCCTGCATATTTGGTTACTACCCTGGAATTCAATTGGGTGAAGATTTCCTATTTGCGATAGAGTACAAAAATGCAGGAAGGGTAATATCCAGTAGCGTAGAAGCTAGAGAGCAGAAGGCTCAAGAAGCGGAAAATGTTATGAGGTCCGCTAAAGAAAATATAGAAGATACTATACATGGGCAAAGATTTTAGATACGATAAGGGTTGGGGCAAGAAAAGAAAAGGCGCATCCAAGAATAAGAGGAGAGCCAATAAAAAGGCTCTTAAAACTAATTCTGATTTTGCCCGTAAGTCCAAAGGGACTAACCCATCTTCGGGGCAACAAGCTTTCGAAGACTATTACGACCCTGATGATGGATTCGAAAAATTTGAAAACAAAATATAGCCTCTCCGACTTGCCAAGTTATTTTAATTTATTTCCTTGGCCTCTAACTATAGGAGAGTACGAAGACATGGCTACAGGCTATGTTCAAAACTTTATAGAGAAAAATTATGCCAAGCGAATACCAACTGAAACGCTCTCCTCTGGATCACAACAGGATTCAGAAGATAGCCAAAGACTTGATCTCAGAAGCAAAAGAGGATAGGGAACTAGCCTTAGAAACTTACCGACTGTTTAGAGAAATGGTGGACGAGAATCCACAAGACGCTGCTGCAAAGGGTTTAATGGTTGATGCACTTAAAGTTGCACAGGCTTCTAAAAATAATGTTGTGAAGATTCTTAATCTTGTTATTAAGATGGAAGAGTCTACAGCAGACACCAAAACGAAAGCATCCAAAGGCGCAGAAAATTCTGTATTTAATGAGTTAGACAATCTACTAAAAGATGAGTAAGAAAAAAACCTACCGTGTTGTATGTCCCGAACTTGATTTAGTCCTTTTTGTAAAGGGCTATAGCTTAGGTGAGGAGCAAAAACTTTACAATTCCTTGAGAGATAAAATCCTAAAGGAAGACAAGTCTATTAAGATTGAAGACTATAAGAACTTTATCGTAAGAAAATTCTTGGTTGATATTGATTCTTTCTTTGAACTGTTGGGAACAGATGATATTGATGAAATGAATGAAGCGATTGACGCTGCGTACACTTCAATCGTCGGACTGTATCCCCCCTTCGCCCTAGAGTTTATCTGTACCGACCTTAATACAGATACCTTTATGGCTGGCGTGGAGCGTAGGTTCCTCAAGCATATCAAAGATCATATCCAAACAAAATCTGATCAAGGTAATTGCATTGCTCTCTCAGGCATTGAGGACATAAACAACCTAGAAGACTACTTTAAGGAAAACATCATAGGACAACGAAAAGCTCTTAGTGCTATTGTTAAGTCTCTCAAGCTAATGGCCTCTGGTCTGTCAGGCCACTCATCCTTTTTGTTTGTTGGTCCTACTGGTGTGGGCAAGACTCAAGTGGGTAAGCTCCTAGGTGAAAAGTTTAGTGGTAATTTCTATAAGATCAACTGCGCTGAGTATGCAGGTGGACATGAATATGCCAAACTAATTGGATCCCCTCCAGGATATGTGGGACACACAGAGAAGAGTCTGTTGGCTGAGAAAGCAGAACAGTCTAATCAATGGGTCTTTCTCTTTGATGAGATTGAAAAGGCTCACCACAAACTGTATGATTTTCTCCTTTCCTTATTAGATGATGGTACTTGTACAGACAACATGGGACAGGTGCTGGACTTTACAGAGTCTATTTTCATTTTCACTTCTAATCAAGGTATAGGTGAGATTAACAGGAACCCAATGGGCTTCGATAGGTCACAGGAGATCAAGCAAGATGTTACAGACAGCATCATCAGAAACTCAGTTAAAAAACACTTTAGTCCTGAGTTTTTGAACCGAATTGATGATACTGTGGTCTTTAATTCACTTACTAAAGCCGAGGTGAAGAAGATTGCTGAACTTCAGTTGGAGGAGCTTCCTATTAAAGCAACGGATTCCCTGATTAATTTTATTGTAGATAAAGGATTCTCTCCCGAATACGGAGCAAGGAACATCGCAAGGTTCATTAAGAATAATATTTCTGATAAGATTGCTGATGAAATTCTAAACAAACGAATTCCTAAAAAGGGCAACCCTTACTATATCCCCAGAATAGTTAAAGGCGAGGTTAAGATTATAGATACACAAAAATATAATGTATCTTCTTCGTGAGAACTCTCGCTAGAGCCACTATAATACCCTGTTAGGGACAGTAGCTCATTGGTTAGAGCAGAGTCCTTATAAGGCTTTGGTAGGTAGTTCAATTCTACCCTGTCCTACCATCGGAGAGTGGCGCAGTTTGGTAGCGCACCTGCTTTGGGAGCAGGGGGTCGTAGGTTCAAATCCTATCTCTCCGACCATAGCACACACAAAAAAGGAAATTAATTATGAATGAAATGAATGAAAAATATCTTGCGCGTATGTTAGAAGGTGCTGAACAGGGCCTCGATCAAGTCGAAATGGCTATCCAGCAGATTAATGAGCAGCTTGGTAAGATGGAAGATCAGCGGGACGAAATGAATACTGCTGTTTTGGAACTCAAGGATCTCCTAGGGTTGGAAGAAGAAACTAAGAAACCTGAATTACTTGTTGAAGAAGATGACGATCAAGACTCGTAAATCAAAGCGCATTAAGTTCGGTCTGTTCACTAACGAAAAACTTGCTTGGGAACACATTGAACATTACAAAAAGCACCGCATGAAGAAGGGAATTGATCCTAACTTCATTGTGGTCCACAGACCCCCGATTCGACAGAAGGATGATAAGAAAACTTGGGAGGCTTATTGCCTAATTCCCCGATAGCTCAGTTGGTAGAGCATTCGGCTGTTAACCGAATTGTCCGAGGTTCAAGTCCTCGTCGGGGAGCCATGGGAGTGTAGATCAATTGGTTAGATCGCCAGCCTGTCACGCTGGAGGTTGTGGGTTCAAGTCCCATCACTCTCGCCAACCAAAGGGGATGTAGCCCAATCGGCAGAGGCAATAGACTTAAAATCTATCAAGTGCGGGTTCGAATCCCGCCATCCCTACCAAGCACTCGTAGCTCAGTTGGATAGAGCAACGGACTTCTAATCCGTAGGTCATAGGTTCGAATCCTATCGAGTGTACCACCCCCCAAAAAGAACATGGCATCACAAAAAAAACTAGATCAAACCTACATGGATATGGCGAGTGTTCTCGCTACGCTATCTTATGCCAAGAGGCGAAAAGTAGGTTGCCTGATTGTTAAAGACACACAGATAATTGCCGAAGGATACAACGGCACACCTAAAGGATTTTCTAATGAATGCGAGTATTACAGCTATGTCGATGAGTGCTACACCAAGCCTGAAGTTCTTCATGCAGAATCTAATGCTATCGCTAAGATCGCTAGATCGAATAACTCTTCTGTCGGTAGCACTTTATATGTTACCTTGGCTCCTTGTTTCGACTGTGCCAAGTTAATTATTCAGGCTGGAATTGATAGAGTAGTTTATAGAGATGAGTATCCAAAAAATGGTTTGGCTCTACTAAATAAAGCAGGGGTAACTGTTTCACAAATTAAGGAGATAACAAATGAATAAGTATCTGACTGAAAAAAACCTTATGTGGGCTGCGATTGCGGTCCTCTCAATTCTTCACTTTTTTCCTGAACTCGGTAAGGGCGATGCTCGTCCCGAGGGAATGCGTCAACGAATGGGCCTTATGCAAGAGCGTATGGGTTCCAGAGGTGACACGGGCAGAGGTGCTTGGATGAAGGAAAAGAAAGACGGTGCAAAAGAGGGTCGTAAGAAGGCCCCCCAAGACACCAAGTAATGTTTTATAATACATCCCGCTTTCCTTTTGTGGAAAAGCTTGAAGGTAATTGGGCATCGGTCCTGACCGAATATACCCTGTTAAAGACAGGAACGATCCCCTACATTGAGCATGATCTGTATAGGGGAGAGTGGGATGTATTTCCATTTATAGTTTTTGGAGATAAAGACGAGGACAGATGTAAGTTATGCCCAAAAACATGGGAGTTGGTTAAAGACATTCCTGGGCTCACAACTGCGTCTTTTTCTATTTTAAGAGGATCTACTGATATCCACCCACACACAGGTTTCACAGATAAGGTATTAAGATGCCACTTAGCTCTTAAAGTTCCTCATGGGTGTGCTATAATAGTGGGAGACGAACCGAGACGCTGGCAAGAAGGCAAGTGTCTGATCTTTGATGATACGGTAGAACATTCAGCATATAATAAGAGTAATGAGGAACGAGTCGTATTGTTATTAGATTTTAATAAGGATGAAGTTGAAAGAACACCTAGAGAAGAAGATTAAACGGTGGAAGCAATTACTGAACGAGGGATACAAAACAGACGGTGGAAGAGATGTCTGTGAGTTTGCCAAGGGTCAGATGATGGCTTACCTAGAGGTCTTGAACTATATTAAGAAACATGAAGAACTTTAGAACGATTGCAGATGGGGTAGCCAATATCGTTTCAGCCAAGCAAGAGGCTTATGGGGATTCGTTTGGTAAGAGTGGGGAGTGTCTCAGGCAGATGTATCCTGATGGTATCAAGCCTGAGCAGTATGATGATCTTCTTACTGTGGCAAGGATCCTTGATAAGCTCTTTAGGATCGCCAATAACCCTACTGCGTTCGATGAAAATCCCTATCAGGATATCGTTGGATACGGGCTGCTGGGGATGAGTCGGCATAACTCTATGATAGACAAGGACTTGGGAAAGTAATTTTTCTCAAGTAGTTCTTGCATTACACCGATATTATGGTATAATAGGGGCATGACGAAGATAAGAACAGGCAAGCTGAACCATGGTGATCGTGTTGAGGTCTATCGCAACCTCCACAACGGCACTTTTTCCATTCGCAGAAACGGTAAGGTAGTAAAGCATTTAGAGAACTGGATGACCTTGCATCTTAAGGATGTTAAGTTCGCAGTTCAACCTGCTGGTAGAGAAAAGGTTCGGCGTGAAGGTAAGAAGAATGTTCACGCATTCATTAGAGGGACTGTTGAGAAGTATGGCGATACTCCCTATGATGCTAAAACGGAGGGACTAGTATCCACCACAGCACAAGGATTTCCGAAGGGACAAGATATCGTAAGCTACAATCCCTACCATATGGATCATTTCGGGTATTACAAGCTAACTGGCGAATTTGACAAAAAGGGTCGCCCGTGTAATGCTTGGACTTACATTTTCAAAGCTAACCAAGTAACTCTTAACCAAGGAACTGTTTATGCCGCTATCTGAAAGAATAAAACTGGAACGAGAGAAGTCCCGCATCCACGATAAGATGGAAAATGCATGGAACGAACTGTGCAACGCTGTGAGTGAATTTCACGCAATAGAGGAACACTACGACCTGCATGATTATACAATCGAGTTGGTCGATGGTTGGACTGGCAGAATTGATAACGACCTACACAAAGTAGGTTACATGATCGAAGAATTAGGTGACTGGGCATTCGATGGAAACTCACACATTCTTTTGGAGGACGCAGAATGAAACCGACTAGAGATGGAATGATCGAGATGATCGTAGAGTCTGAACTAGACAGTATGGACATGGAGGGTCTTCTCATGTACGCAGAAGATAAGATGTGGGACCACTTCCATAGTAAGGACGATAAGTATGTTGAGCAGATTTTCTTTGAGACTTTTGGAAGCGACTTGATAGGGTATGACGATGACAAGACCGATGATTAACGAAACACTAGAGAATTCAGAGAATCCTTCCGATCTCCGTATGCAGATGGTAGATGAACTTACCGCAGATGAGATGGAGATGCCCCTAAACGCTAAACTAGGGACTCTAGAGAGTCTTCTCTGGGATATGTTTACCAAGATGGATGACAATGATTTGCAGCAGTCCTATGATATACTGAAGGCTGAGGAAGAATCAAGGAGAAAGGATAATGAGTAAGTGTGGATATTGTGGATTCGAGGGAGACTTTGGAACACACATGGTTATTGAATGTAAGGCTAGATCAATTACTAAAGCTCTTTATGAGAAGGTTGGTTGTTGGATGGCAGACAAAGAGGATCCTAGTCTGATCGAGGAATCTTTTCAGGATAATCCTGATTTCGATGTAGACCAGTATCTTCTGGAAGAAGCAGCAGAGATTATGTACGAAATTTACCAAATTTATAATACGGGGTGGGAGAGTGAGTAAAAATACATGGAGTCATGAGTGTGCTTTGGGAATGCTTAAAGCCACAGGATACGAGGGAGAAGATCTCCCCATTGGTTTGAGGAACTTTCTTGATGACTGTGATCTTTATGCAGGAGCCCTGCATGGTCATATTCAGTCGAGACAGGTAGTAGCATTAGCTCTTGCTACCTATCGTAAATTTTATTCACTAACACAACCCCTACCTACGGAGATTAAATCATGAAACTAGAAATTACGAGTCGGCTGTTACAGAAAGCCATGTGCGCTTTCTTCGTGTTGGGTGCTTGCGCTCATGGATGTTTGTTTGTCACCTATGTCATGTGGTGGCTAGGAAGAGTTGAGTAATGGGACTATTTAGTTGGAACTGTAAGCATTGTGACCACTCAATCAAATCACCGTACAACCTCCCCACAGGCTGGACTTATATGAATGAGGCTGTTTTACTTGAACCTAATGGTAATATTATCACGGGTGATTACGATGGCTATGGTCGTATTGATGATCGTGAGGTAAACTGGGAGACTGGTGAGCCTGAGATGTGGCACAAGAAGTGTTGGGAGAACGCAGGTAAGCCGCAGTATAGTGGTGAGTCTGATTCAGCAGAGGATCAGGGATTCTTTTATGATGACCCAAGTGAGGAAGAACTGTTGGAGGCTATTCGGGCAACGGAATGAATCTTGCAATCATAATTTGTTTAGGAGTCCTTCTCTTCTTTA
>Ga0080013_1004699_pt1 | contig 13244 bp, 18 predicted proteins | sample ETNvirenome_6_85_FD_69236 | JGI IMG/M metagenome (GOLD analysis project Ga0080013, IMG submission 69236) | Marine viral communities from the Pacific Ocean - ETNP_6_85 (SPADES assembly) (version 2) | ecosystem: Environmental > Aquatic > Marine > Oceanic | place: Pacific Ocean | collected 2013-06-19 | reverse complement strand
CTGTATATCTGCACGTAAAATCATATCGCCTTCTTTTTGAGCTTCCTGTGCATCTATTTGAACCTTAGTAATTTCTGCTTGTACATTAGCCTGATATCTGGCATTATTTTTATTGAAAGTATTCAAAGCATCTTGGACTCTTATTTGATATTCTTGAACCTTTATAGGAGTAGCAGATAATAAAGATTGAACTTCATTTGCATATCCCTGAGCTTCTTTTAAGGCTACACCAACTTCTTTTACTCTCATATCTCCAATAGAAACCCATTCTTGAATATGTGCTTGCGCTCTTTGTATTTCCGACTGTGCAATACCTAAAGCTCCCTGTACTAATTCTGTATCTTCTTCTGTATATAAATATGTAGCTGCATCTCCAGCAGCATTTCCAGTAGGTGAATTAGCACCATCATCAATTATTGTTTCAGCATTATCTAGGGCATTCTTTACTCTTGTAAGTTGAGAATTTGTTACATCCCATGTCGCATTTGTATCATATTGCGAATCAGATGTTGCACTTGCAAATTTATCACCCGCAGTTTCTGCTTGATCTACCGCTGCCTTTATTAATGTTAATGCAGTAGTAATATCTGAAACTCTTGATGGATATTCTGTAGCCCAATTAACCCCACTTATTGTAGTAGTAGGTGATGTATAGGCTGGTACATCCCCGCTTATATCGGCTTTAGAAATCGTAGCTATTCCAGACGACGAAATAGTAGGGTCTGAAGGAGGTGCTGGAGGTACTGCCGCAATAGTTAAATCTGTTATTGTTGGAGTAGAGCCTAATGTTGTTATTGGTTTGGTATAGGTAGGGGCAGAACCAGTATAAACACTTGCTGATCCTACTGTAGCAGTAGAAAAAACTGGGGAAGTTGCATCAAGTGCCGAATCAATGCTAGTAAATGTTACAGATGTAAGCGATGGAGAAATAGGGGATACAGACGCTATTGTTAGATCAGGTATAGTTGGAGCAGAACCAAGAGACAATACAGGTTCTGTATAAGATGGCACCGATACAGAAAGAGTTGCCATATCAGATATTGCAACAATCGGCTGTACTATGTCAGATACACTTGCATCTGTGTAAGTAAAACTTGGAGAAGATGGGGCAACTGGAGCCGTAGGCAGTGATATACTTCCAACCGATCCAAGCGATGGTATTGAATAAACAGGTGATGTAAAACTCGGTGAAGACGGCACGCTACTAAAATCCACATCGGCTCCTGTTGGTGCCGGTACTAGAACAAAAGCGCTTGGCGCAGTAAATGTAGGTAAGCTTTCCGATATCTCACTCAACACAAGTTCTGATATATCGCTAGGCAAACTCGATGTTTTATCAGCCATTAATCGTTGCAAACATCTTGTTGCTCCCCCTAAAACCAATAAACGCTCTGCTTCTTGTGGAAAGTTACTTACGGATGAATCTGAATTTAATATAGCCGTACTGCCATCTGATGTTGGTATTTTAGGTACATAATGAAGAACACCTGCCGTTGCACCGCTTCCTGCATCTCCGTTTATTTTCACAGTCTCATCTTCAATGTAATATACTGCATCAGTATCGCTTGCCGCATAAATAGAGTTTGCGTCATTGTATTTTGCTTTTTGAATAGAGGGTATTTCTCTTGCTGGCAGATCATCTTTGTCTACCGCTAGTACTTTCTTGCCTGCTGTAGTTAAGCCTGAAGATGAAACAGCTACTGTCTTTGCAACTGCTAACAGTTTATCGACAGGAAGGACGTCTACTATCTCAGCGCCTATATCCTGTATAGATGTTGAAATAAGATCATCATCGCCAACCGATCCAATCAAATCTTCTATTTCTGTCTTAAAACTCATCCAGATATTCCTACTTCAGTAAATGTTGTTGTGGCATTGGTGATCAATGAAAAAGTTGTTAAACCATCCCATTCTAAAGGCAAACTACTGGAAGCCACAAGAGCGTCTTCCCAATTGGTGGCCGTAAGATCTTCCCAATAATAACTTTCTGAAAAGATTGTATCAAATGTTGTAGCTATCGGATTAACTTCTGTAAATGCCATTAATAGTCATAAGGGGTTACCGCATAAGCGGTCCCGTCCCTTCCTTTATTTGCATATTTCTTACCTTCTCTAACATCATCATTAAATAAACTTCTAAAATACCCAGCTTGTCTAATTAATTCGGGTTTTAACTCATACCCCTTTGCAATAGCGTAACTTGCTAATGCCTCATGAAATTCTGCAGGAATAGCTGGAGATTCGGTCATTGTAATACCGGATCCAGTTGCTACAAAATCTTCGTCCAGTTTTACAGCATGGACGTTTACTGTTTTTACTTCAGATACTGATACATAGTTTGTAGTAGTATCCGTAGCTGAACTTTTTGCGATTGCTATTGCATCGCGCTCTATCCACCATACATGCTTTAAAGCACTTGTTCTAGCGTCATCAGCCATTATGTAGTATCCATTTTTTCAGGTGGCGTAGTTAACCTCGGGATCTCATAATTATCATAGTCAACTCTAGTGACTTCTGATATAGCATCGTCAAGGTTATAGTATCGTTGATTTGAAACAGTTGGGAATGTATACAACTGAGCCAAAATCCGCGTTTTTCTACAGAACTCATCCAATGCGCGATTCAGATATAAACGTATCTGTGTTTCACCCAATTCAGGATGATGTTGCTTAACGAGTTCTATTAATTGTTTTTGTGTCATAATTCTTTACAACGCTGGGGGAGCCGAAACTCCCCCATTGTTATTTGTTTTAGTTTTCGAAGGATATTCCAGCATAGTTCTGAGCAAAAGCTTCAGCATACCAACCAGTTCCATCAGAAACTAATCTAACCCTGTCTCCTTTTAAAGAAGCAGAGCCAAATTGTACTTTAGTATTAGCAGCCCCTGCTACATCAGCATCTGTTCCAGCACTTTCACCCTGAGTAGAGCCATAAACGGCTCCATAAAAATCCTCAGTAGCGGCAGCCTGAACAACCGTACATACTGCAGTATCATAGTCGCCTGTCTGGATAATCTGAAACTCCAAGCCCTTTGCGGCAGAAGGAAGAGTTATGTCTACTCCATTCGTACCCATAAGGATAGTTTTCCCAGAATCAGCAGGAGACAGTGTTGCATCAGAGCTAACTGTTTTTATACCTGCGCTTGATCCACCTAGATAAGGTCTAGCCATAATTAACCTCCCTTAACTAATTTCAAACAGTTTGTGACTCTCAATGAGTGTTACGCCAATACCTTCATCAGAAAAGTACTGATCCTTAACGCCATCGTAAGCATCATCTGTTAAGATGTTTGCCTGGAACTTTGGCGCCCTGTATTGAGCATGGAACAGATTCTCATCCGATACAACAAGCATAGTTTTGTTATATGTTTGTCGTAGAGCCGGAGTTGGAATCAACTGCAACGCACCGTGAGGTGTCTCAAGAACTCTGTAGTTAAAACCAAGAGCGTCACGTTTCATGTCGCCAAGGTTTACTGTCCAACCAGAGTTGCCTGCCATACCTGAAGAACCAGCCATCTTAGACCAGTAACTCAAAGCACCTGCACCACAAAAAGCACGTTTCACACCCGCCTCAGGAACATACTGGAATACTTTTTCCATATCGTCCACGAAATCGCCATAACTATAACTAGCTTCGGTTATAGAAAAGCGACTCTGGTCAGCACCTGAAGAATCACCATGCTTTTCAATTGCAGGAATAATACCCATTGTTGCACGAACTTGATTACTGTTCGCATCTGTAAGGTCATCATCAGAGAAAGCGCCAGTAATATTGATCGGTGAGCGACCAAATAAGAATGCGCGTTCTTTCTGAATCTTATGTTCCTGTGATTTCTGATCACGAAGTCTAGCCAATTCAGATGATTCACCACGTAATGCAGCCTGCAGGATAGTTCCTGTTATCTCCAATGGTGTTTTGAATATCTGACATTGGTTATAGACTACTGACAGTTCATCTGCCCATGCGGTCCCGGCTACGGTACCTTCACCGTATGCGCTACCAACAACTATCAAATATGAACCGTCGGCACTTGTAATAGTACCAGTATCGTTCATATTCTTTACGCTGAAGTTTGCACTTGAGCCACTACCAGCTACTGCAGTAATCAGAACTACACCTTGTTTAGTAGAACCGGGAGTAAGCCCGTCCCATACTTCACAGGTTAGTCCAATCCAACTGTTGTATGCGTAATCACCGCCTTCACCTTCCATACCAACTGGTGAACCAGATTTTACAACCCAAGTATCAGCGGCATTATCAACTGCACTAGCTACTGCTGTGCCTGTTTGAAAGTATTGTTTTACCCATGGATTACGATGCTCGAACATTTTAAACTGCGGATCAGCCATACCTGAAACAGTATTTTGATTGGCAATCACAGTTGTAAAAGGCGAAACATCAGTCCATAGCTCTTTAACTACGTTTGGACGAATGTAAAAATCTCGTCTATCCGTATATAGAACCCCACTTGAAGTGAGATTTTTGGCATTACTAGCCATGTTTGTTACCCTCCTGAACCCTTTTTGGGTTCGTTAGTTAAACTCGTTTATTTCGCATCAAGCCGAGATTAAAGTAATCCTCTTCAGAATACTGGGGTTGATTTTCTCCTCCTCCAACACTTGCTGGCGGGGGAACCGTAGCCCTGCCCTGTCGATTTTTCATCATCTCTGCTTTCTGCCTCGTATCCACCTCCGCTGTACTTGGAGCATTCCTGAGTCTATCCAGGGCAACTAAATTTTCAAGTGAAATACTATCAGGAGATGAATAATATTGAATAAAATTATCCGCTCTTTCGGGGGTATACCCATAGTTCTCTCTCAAATTTACCTGCATAGCTTGGCGCTGTTGATGCACCATTGCTTCCTGTTGCCGTTTCTCCTGCAGTTGATACTGCTTATCTGCTTCTGTAACCCGGTATGACTCCATGTCTTCTTGATATGAAACCAAGTCTTCACGGTAATTATCGAGTGAGTCGCGATATTTGAAACTTGTTGAATCAGGATCCATGTAAGCTTCTGATGGATCATAATTGGACGGTTTACTAGGACGTTCGGGTTTCTTTGGCAATCCTTGCGATTCGGTTTTACCGGTAACCGCATGGGCATCACCAGAGAGTGATCTTGCAACGTTGTCAAGAATCCAGGGATTTTCATTGATATGCTTTGCAATCGGCTCCACATTCTCAAGTTCCTTCATTCGTTGTTCCATTCTATTGTAGTCACTCGCCTTTTGGTCATATTTACTCTGCCAATATTCGTAGCGTTGTTCCTGAGATTCCCCAGTTTCCGCTACAGGTTGCGAATCCGCAACCTCTTCTTCTGCCACATACATCCCGCCCTCTGGATTGAGGTTGGGATCAAATGGCTCTAATGCATCAGTTGTTTCAACTGTGCCATCGTTTGTAGTTTCCTCAGCAACGATGTCTTGTACTTGTTCTTCCATGCTATCTCCTTCCGATTTGTCTAACTAACAGCAACCGGTGTTTGGTTTTCAGCTTCCGTTTCCCGTTCTATTTTCAGTTGATCGTTTAATCGAGCTTCAAACAATTCAACCGCTTTGGCTGTTTTGTCGTTTGCCCTTCCCAACTGACGCTTAAATTTTTCTATTTCAACCCGCTTTTTGTCATGTACGCTTTCACGTTCTGATGTTTGCAGATCACCTTTAATTTTTTTCAATTCTTCCTGCAATTGTGATATCATTTGCTGTTGTTGGCCAATAATTGCAGTTCTTTCAAGAACACCTTCAGTATCAGCTACTTCTGTTTGCTGGAGTACCTCTACTTGATCAATAATACCCTTTTCATATAAAGTCATATAATAATCAAACCTTGCCCAGCGATTTGACGGTAAGGTAGAACCGCTGACCACAATAAGGTCGTATTTGCCAATAGTGATATCATTTATCCTGCCAACGATCTCTCCGGTAAAATCATCAAATACCGGTCTGTTTAAAAGAGCTTCGCTTGTTCTGCCGTCTGGTTGCATAAGTTTAATTACTTTTTCATCCGTATATGTCTGCTGTATAAGCTGAACAACAATTCGCCCCACTTGATTCAACATCTCATCTATATCATCTAATTTGGATTTTATTCTTCGTTGAGCATATTCATCAATCGCAACTGTACCTTTATAAGTTTGAGGTGCTGCGCTGGGATCGCCCTGAGATAAAGGATGTATACCTAATATCTGGTAAATACTTGTTTTCGCATCTTCTTTATTTCTATATAATTCATTTGGCAAAGGTATCGGTCCCGCAACTATTGGCTGACCTAATTCAGGATCGTATTCAATGACCCCTGTGCCGGCTCTGCTCCACTCTTCCTCCAATTGCTTTCTATCCATTGAACCACGAGGTATTAACAGTTTAGTATTAGTAGAACTTGAGGCATGCGCTATAATCAGAGATGTTAGCTTATTAATATATTCCTGTATAGGTTTTACAAAGCGGACATCGCTCATTGGATAAGGATTTCTATTATGACGGTTCATAAGCGGCACAATTGGATAATCATCTATGTCCATAATAGAATGATCAACTAAAAGACCTCCTATTGATAATACACGCTTAATCCTGTCAACTATAACCTGATTTAAGACAATCACGCCTCCATCGATCATCTCCGTATTAGTGACTGGCGTAAGCCTTGTGGTGCTACCGGGAATCGCACCCTCATGTTCCTCTCCCGGCATTATCGTAGGCTGACCCGTTACTGGATCTTGCATCATGTGATATACACCACCAGTAGACTCATATATTTGAAGAAGTTCCATTACAGCCCTATCTTCAGTTACTGGCTTTACGCCTTCTACTGTTTCCATAAACATAGCGGGTTCTTGAGCAAATTCTTCAAAACCCTTTTCATTCATAATATTCTCTTCTCCCGTGAGAGAATCGAGAATATGAAAATATGGAAGTTTTACTTTTTCATAACGGTCAATGATCTCATAGTGCTTATAGTACCCATCGCTGTCTTCAGTTGGGCCAATCTGCTGATCTTCTGATCCGTCACGCATTGTAGTCGGATATCTATTATTACCTGAACAAGTTGTCATTTGATCCATTTTATCTGCAACTGTTGGAAATACAGTCTTAATCTGCTCATCCGTAATTCTTTTGGCTATGATCATACATGCAGAATCCCGAGCAAACGGATCTTTAGAGTTTGGGTCGAGATAAAAGTCGAGGGGATCAATGTTCTTTATCTTAATTTCGCCCTTACCAAAGTCAGCCATACCGTCTACATATGCCTGCATGACCCCCATGCCTTTTACATAGTAATCATCTACTACCTGTTTTAATTCAACGCTGCCATTTGATATATCCCATATATATGCCATTATATCCGAAAATATTCTACCGACCTTATTATCGGAATCATCTCTACCTGCTGATTGGAATTTTGGTTTATTTGCAGTTAGGAGAGCTTTTGCCTGTTCTACTGCGGGATATATAATATTATCTACAATAGCAACCTGTGAACGCTTAGAAAGAACATTCTTATGCGAGGTTTTCCATTGCTGGTTATTGCGAAACTCATCGTCTTCCATAGCCTGTGTAGCCCAAGTTGCCCTACCTTCATGGTAATTATCTAACAGACGTTCGGATTTTTTTACTTCTGGATGCTTTTCGGTTGCCATATGGTATGTACGTATTTGCACAGATTATGTATACATAATTGCACAATAACAGGGATGATCTTAAGAAATTGAGCGTTAGGCTCTCAACGTCTTTATTAAACTATTTGCCAATCCCCAAATAAATTATATCGTTTCTCGGAAAGCAATGGAATATCCTCTGCTTCATGATACGGTGAATACGAACCTTTATTAGCATAATAAAGACCATCCAACAAATCATCATGTTTCCCCCGCGGGAACAATAACAGCTCATCCATCAATTCCTGCTGATCCTGATGGATATACATCTGTTTTCTTGCGAATATGGGCTGAAGCGATTCCAGCCTGTTACTTTTGGAGTTTCTGGGGTTTTCTTTAATATTCAGCCCAGGAATAAACATATTCTCTTCTTTTGAGCGTTTAATCACATATTCGCGAAGCATCTCCTGATATCCCACAGATTCAATACGAGTCTTCTCAGATCTGTAGCGCCTGTAATTATTTACAATTGCTTCTGCAAGATCCAGCGGAGTTGCATGTTTACGGTAGTAAGGCAATGAAAAACGTCTGTTTTCACCGTCAACTGCTAAATTATATATTACAGAATAGTCAGCGGTTTTTTTAACGCTTGATGCAGGATCTACGCCAGTAAACACATTTATAGCAACAACCTCATCACACGGCACCCCATCTAGAGATTTTAACTTTAAATAGCTATTATTGTCCTTTCGTAAGAAATCACCTTCATAAAACCTGAAATCGTCTGCTTTAAAGAGCTGATCCTCATCTCCTACAATTTCACAGGCATATTCACGATAAAACACTGATAATCTATTAATTGACTCTAATTCCTTCTTTTTCTCAAGAAGTTTGTCAATTCCCCACCATTCTTCCCACAATGCCTTCTTATTCTCAAAATCGGGTTTAAATATCATATTTTCCCAACCGTGCATATCCTTTAGAGTCTCAACCATACATCTTTGATGCTGTGGCGTACCAATGATAACAATTCTTCCATTTCTGGGATCAAGTGACGGAACTGCACTTTGCAGCAACCATCTTAAATTATTCTCCATTGCTTCCGCAGTTTTGGTATTATTCTCATCTTCGGGGTCATCCACTATAATAAGCGTAGGTCTTTGGTTGCCTACCTTAATACCACGCAACTGCTGTCCTGTACCCTTGCAGATAATCATAGATCCGTCTTTTAACTCTATTTCCGCCTTTGACCAGCTTTTAGCACTATGTTGCCCCCAATATCCGAACAAAGACCTAAATGTATCCGAAAAGTCTATAGTATCCTTTAACAGCCCCAAAAGCTTCACTGCGTGGTCCTGAGTTCTTGAAACCAGTACAATAAGCTTCTGCCCTTTACCATACATTAGGTGATAGAGCGGAAATATGCCCCCTACAAGCGAAGATTTAGCATGACCCCTAGGTGCCACTATGTTCATCTGTTTTACGTCAGGATTACGCAGTTTTTCAGCTATTTCATAATGAAAGGCAGGCGAAGTCGCTGAAAACATATTTGGCATACAAACCTTGCCAAACAATATCATATCGTTTTTCAGCTTCTGAAGTATCTGTACTTGCTTATTCTTCACCTAGTAATCTGATCCCATCAGTCTTTCTATCTCTCCATCGGAAACTGTTAACCCCATATCTTCTGCAACTGCCTTTAATAAAGTCAGAAAAGATGAAAGCTTTTTCTCGTTTTTTGATTCAATAACAACCAATTTTTTAAATTTTTTGGATTTCTTCATAGGGAGCTTCCTTCTTTTGTGACATTTTCAGGCTTTTCTTCTCTTCTTTTGCAATTTTGTCAAGAATAGTATTAGTCATGTCAATCTGAACCGTATCTGTTTGAACTGATTTCTTGGGGAGCATGTCCAGAATCTTTACAAACTGTTCTGCACCGCGTAATACATTTGAAGCATCCTTGTTTTCCCTGGCTATATCAATACCACTAATTATCATGTCAAGCACCTCGCCTTGTGAGATGTTTCGCTCACTTAATGCCTTTTGGATCTCATCATCGAGCATTTTCTGTATCCTTTCTTGTTTAAATAGCCTTTTGGCTGTTAAATCGGGCCTCTGTTGGTCATTTCTGTAAACACTACCCAACACTCCCCAATCTATCTTACCTCCATTTAGCATCATTTCAGCGTACACCTTGACCATATTCTTAGTTCTGGTCTTTTTCGCCTCTTGTTCATCCCAAGTGCGTGTTCCAACCTGTGAATACTCCCCGGTATCACGGTGCGGTTCGTATTTCAGGTCCACCCCCCTGCTCAACCACTGCCTTCCATACGGAAATGTCACCTGTTCGTTGGTTTTGAACTGCTTTCTGTAAATACACTCAGCAACATAACCATCATCACTAATACCAAAGTCGCCCTCACCGCATTTCCGCCAAGAACTGTACTCTATTTTCTTATCTTTTGCTTCTTTTTCGGAATAAACAGGATAAGAGACGCTTTGGTAGTTGTTTTTCTTAAATTTTCTTGAAATATAGTCCATTATATTTTGTACTTCCCCTATTACTATAGTAACAGTTACTATAAGTAACAGTAAAGTATATAAATAGTACAGTTACTGTAAGTATCAGTTTTTTATAGTTATCTTTTACTATAAGTAGCAACTATAGTAACAGTACTATAGCTACTGTTACTTAATCCATGCGTCATTAGTCGTACTCTATGTGTGGATTTTCTTCCTCTTTATGCAGTCCTGCCTGAATTTCAACCGTTCTTAAGTAAATATTCTCCTCTGCACTAAACATACTAAACAGTTTCCAGGCAGTATCCTCCTTTAAGTTCTCAATAAACTCAAATTGACCAGTATCAGGATCTAAACGCTCTACTTTGGGAAGTTTCATTAACTAAATGTAACTAATGGGACACCACCTCCTCCACGTTAATTCTTGAAAAATTGACTTAGACTGCGTGTGGGTAATATATAGGATACCTACCCCCGTCGAATCGGGTTGCGCTGGGTGCGGGTTTCGTTGAAAAAACGTGTTGAGGTTGACCCTGCGCCCCCCGCTCCTCCGCCCTGGTTGAGTACAGCGTATTATTTCTTAAATGATGCGTTTTTCTTTAATAACCGATAACAAGATGTATTGTCCAAGGTATAAACGTCGGAGATGAAGGTTACCTGCAGGACATTAAGCCAAGGTACAGCAGGCTCATCTTGTTATCATTACCAATAGGAGTTCATTATGAACCTAATAACAATAACCTTTAGTGCTTTCAATACATTTAAGAAGGCATTCGAACCTCTTTTCGCACCAGTTTCCATTGATGACTTGACTGATGATGATATTCAGAATGTCATTGATAACGGTACTTCTGCAACTGCTTGGTGTGAAAAGGACTCTGAAGTCCCTGATGCCGTTACACGTATGGGTGATATCAAACAGATGCTTGGCTGGAAAGGCGACGTAACTGTGTCTCCATTTACATCCGAGCGTAACGGCAAGGAACGTTCAGGGTTCTCTATTAATCTGCAACGTGAGGCATCTCGCAGGATTGGATTAGTAGCATTCCAAGAACGTTTGGCTGGGCTTGTGCGATAGTCATCTGCAGTATCAATGAATAGGCGGGATTCTCTCTCGCCTATTTTAATCCATGCGAAATAAAAATGCAACAAAGGAGCAGAAGATGAACAGATTCTTCACAATACTGCATAACACATTAGTTATTTCTATTAGTACAATGTTAACAGTCGCATTAATCTATGGTTTTGCTGTAATAATATGGATAATGCTGGCTGTTTAATAACAAAACTGGAAACCATATAAAGTGGAATAGGCTATAGAAACATCCTTAAAGAAGGCGTGGTTTGAGCATACACGCCTCGCTTTTATTTAGCCCTGATAATGAAAAAACTGATGTTTTCAGTAATGAAGTCACTATTTATTACTATGGAAAACAGAATTACAAACAAATCCCTAATAACATACAACAAGGAGGCCATTATGGTTGAGTTAATTGCTGAAACAGTGCGTTTCTGGCATTTTATAACCCCATTTTACACCGTTATTGAAGTACGTAAATCTCGCTATAGTAATTTAATTGCCGCTAAAGCACGAGCAAGAGAAAAGGCAACAACTGGATGATATTCTTTTTTGCTCAATCTGTCAATTGGGTAGTTAACGCTACCCGTTGACAGAAATGTTTAAATATAATTAATGAAAGAGAGAAGAAATAATGAAACACACAAAAGAAAAATGGGTCGCACATCAAATAGAAAAAACAGGCGAGTTCGCAATATTTAGTTTAAATACTTTTATTGCACAGACTGAAAACCCGATGATAAATGAAGAACCAACCAAATCAGAAAAACAAGCCAACGCAAGACTAATCGCTGCTGCCCCAGATTTATTAAGAGCAATTAAGCCTCTTGTGAAACGCATTAAAGCCGAAGATTCTTGGGCAAAAGATTACAACCAAATCAAATTTGCCGAAGAAGCAATCGATAAAGCAGAGGGGAAATGATGTTAGTAAATAACCTGAAAATAAAAATGCAATGTGACAATATAGAGGTTAATCAATTACTATTTGGACATTACCCTTTTGATAATCTTGAACAATTAATTCAGCTTTTAAAGAATTTAGAATCAAAAATGGGTTATACTGCATTTAATGTATCTTTTAATGTTTATGACTTTGAAGAAATAATCGATAAAGCGGAGGGGAAGTGATGAGACTAACATTGAGTGGAAGTCAAATACAAATACTCATCGATAGAGACTTCTTTATGTACGATGGGGAGTGGACAAAAGAGCAAATGTTGGAATGGAATATATATCCAGAACACGACAGAAGTATTAAGGTTGGATTCGGGGAGAGGGTAATTTGGGATAATATTGACATAGAAGTTGCAAAGGATATGGCTCGTTATTTTGAGACTCTTTTTGGTGCTACGGAAGACCCTGATGATTACAAATATTCGGTTAGTGCATATAAGTCAATTCATAAACAGATAACCAAAGCAGAGGGAAAGTGATGGAATATAATGGATGGACAAATTGGGAAACTTGGAACTTTAAACTCTGGATTGATAATGATAAAGATTCTTATCGTGAAGCGTTAAATATGGCGGAAGGTAAGAATAGCTATCAATTCTCATTAGCATTAAAAAATTGGGCTGAATTTATGTTTGATGTAATAGGGATGGACTCTGGTTTTTTTGCTGATGTCTGTAATACATCAATCAAGGAAATCAATTTCGAAGAAATCGCGAAATCTTATCTTTTAGAAATAGAGGAAGAGGATGAGTGAATTGAAACTATATGAACAGATTTCAGAGGAAACCTATTCCTGTGGAATATGCTCAACAGAAGTTAAAAAGGGAGAATTTCATCACAACCATGATAATTATATCAATGGCAGAACTTGGGGCTTTGAGGCGTTGTTAAAGCAAATGCCCTCAAGAGTTCAAAAGTTAAAATATTGTAAAAAGAAAACAAAAAAAGAGGAAAACTAATGGCAATGAATCAAAAACAACGAGATCATTTTATAGATCGTGTTAATGACAAATGCGGTTCAAAAATCGCTGAAATTAAAGCATTAAATGCTACTGTAATACAAAACATATCTGATGCAAAATATGATGAATTTATAGA
>Ga0080013_1004698_pt1 | contig 13244 bp, 21 predicted proteins | sample ETNvirenome_6_85_FD_69236 | JGI IMG/M metagenome (GOLD analysis project Ga0080013, IMG submission 69236) | Marine viral communities from the Pacific Ocean - ETNP_6_85 (SPADES assembly) (version 2) | ecosystem: Environmental > Aquatic > Marine > Oceanic | place: Pacific Ocean | collected 2013-06-19 | reverse complement strand
TAAAAACTTCAGCTAGTTTTTGAATATACATTCCATCTGTGTAAATTAACATCATTAGATAATGCACTGGCTCTTCCATTATTCTTCTCCGTGTTTTTTCTGGCCCCATTTTATAATTTTATTAAAGTTCCTAGCTTTAATATCTATGATGGGACCAAACTTTTTCCAGTTCGTCGCTACTAGATTCAACTCAACTAGTAGAAGCGGCCATTGTTTTGAAGAAATATTACTAACTTTTATATTTATTTCTTTCATGTGTACCTCTTAAATGCCATTCTCCATAACCAAGATCGAGTAATAGATACTACTGTAAATATAAGCGCAATACCCATACTGTCAAAAATTGTAGGGTAAAGACCAAATAATGGAAATACGAGTAATTGTATTAGAATTGCCAGTATGTATCCCGACCCAACATCTATAAAACTTTCTATAAAACTTCTCATTTCTACCCCTTATATAGGATATCTAGGGATGTTTGTCAACGTCCTTTTTTACCTTTTCCACGATATTTTCCCATTCTTTTTTCATGTTTATTCCTGTTCTTTTTATGCCTGCCGGGCCTCTTTTTAGGCTTATCTCGTTTAGCAATAGTTCCGTAAATACTCTTACTTTTTCGGCTCATTCGTAAAACATATCTCTGTATTTTTAGTTAGGTGTGGCATATAACTAATCTTTCCATTAATCTTTTGTTCAATATCTCCTCCACAAGTAGTACATCTAAATATTGTTTTATGGACAGATATAAAAATGCTATTTTCAGCACAGATAGGACACTGGCCATTAACAACTTGCGCTGCTACATCTAGTGCTTTTCCGAAAGGTCCTTGTCCAAACATAATTTTTTCCTATTATATAATTTCTTATTCTTTACCACACGCTGGCGGTAACGTCCATCACTTAGATTCTTTGCTATTGGATTTTTATTCAAGGATGAGTTTTTTGATTGAGAGTGAGCCATCTATGTTTTCCTCAAGTTCTGCTTTGGATTTTATACATTTATATTGAACAGATTTTCCTTTAGATGTTCTTTCTGCTACTCGTTTATGTTTAAGGCAATCACTTAATGAATCTTGAATTCTATGTTCCTTGATCTCATGGTTAATTATCATTAATAAAGCAAAAATAGTTTCTATCATTTTAAACTCCACCAAATTAAAAATATGGGTATAATAATATGTTCAAAGATTTCATAAAGACAAATAAAAACCAAAAGCCAAGTAAAGAAAAGACTGGTTTTAGATTTTAATGTTAAATATTTAAACATCTTCTCATGCCAAGTAGTAATTTTCTGTGTAATTTTTAATAAATATTCTTTCATTAATATTTAACTCCATTCTCTACTTTAAAGGTTCTATGTTCTTCCTGAACTTTTTCAAGAGTTGTTTGTAGCTTTTCTAGTTGTTTTTGTAAGAACTCAATATTAACTTTATTGTGCATACCTTCTTCTATTTGCTTTTGTATTTGTTCTATTTGACCAGCCATGTGTTCTATTAACATAAACTGCTCACTATCTGCTGGTAAACTTCCAAGTTCACCTCTCGGCCACTTGATTCTAAATTCATTATTTTTTTCTATATCACCAGAAAGTCTTTCTTGTACTTGTTCTAAATCTTTTTCTAAAAGTGTGCCTTTAGTTTCTAAATTATTTAATCGTTCTACAACTCCAAAATAAGACCAAACACCTATACCAACTGCCGCCACAATAGACAGTAGATTACGCATAGGCATAGAAATTGCTGTGTTATCTGATATTTTCATTTTCTTACAATATGTTTTCTTAATGCTCTAACTAATCTTTCGATATTGTCAATAATATCAATTAGCGTTTTATCTTTAATAAACTGTTGATCACGTTTTAATTCATCATACTCGCTTAAAGGTATAGTAACACTACGAGATGAAGCTATTTCATTTTCATAACTAGCATCCGCCGCTATTTCTTTATCTTTATAATCACTCATTTATACACCATCTTCATTCCAATAACAGCCCTTTGGTTTAAAGAACTCTTTCTCTCCTATAATTTTATTTTTTTCAAGCATATCAAAATATGGAGATTTTAAATCCTCGAACGCCTCTGCCCATGTTCCTTGGGTAGCAGCTTTTGAATATTCCGTTGCTCTTCCCTCAAAAAAATTCATATGCTCAACGGCATTTAATATTGCATCTAACCAGCCCAAAGGATTTTTATCTACTTTATAAAGAGGATGCATATTTAATTGGGTTAATCGTCTATTAGCAATCCATCTAATATATTGTTTAACTTCTTCGGCTTCCAAATTTTCTAGTGGTCCCATCTCAAAAGCTAAATCAATAAAAGCATCTTCCTGTGCAACAGCAATTTTGCACGCCTGGTAAATTTCGTCCTTTAGTTTAGTTGTCCAAACCTCTGGGTTTTCTTTTATCAGCTCATTGAACAATCTTATCATAGAAAGGCAGTGTAGTGATTCATCTCTGACTGACCAGGTAATGATCTGCCCCATACCTTTCATTTTATTATGTCTAGGGAAATTTAACAAAATTGCAAAACTTGCGAATAATTGAACACCTTCAGTAAAAGCGCTAAAGATAGCTACAGTTCTTGCCACATCATGAAGTGATTGAGATGTTTGTTTATTTAAATAGTCATATTTATCTTTCATAGGTTTAATTTTTAAGAACTCTGAGTATTCAGATTCAGGAAGACCAATTGTATCTAGTAAATGAGAATATGCTGCAACATGTACAGTCTCCATGGCAGAAAATACTGACAACATCATTTTAACTTCTGTCGGTTTAAATACATGCATGCAATGGCCCATGTAGTAATTGTTAACTTCGACATCGGCCTGGGTAAAGAACCTAAAGATCTGCATTAGTAAATTCTTTTCAGATGGTGTAATCTTCTTGGTCCAGTCCTGTACGTCATCAGACATAGGTACTTCCTCTGGTAGCCAATGAATCCTTTGTTGTGTTAGCCATGCATCATAGCACCATGGATATCTAAAAGGTTTATAAACAGGATTACCAGAAAGTAGTCCTGATTTTCTTTTTTCGGGCATTTTTATTTTTTCCATTAGTTAGGCCCCATACACCATGCTAACCAAAACATGATTATGAATAATATTATTGTAAAATATCTTTGTCTTCTTCGATATGTTTTTAATCTCCGAAGACTTAATCTTCGAAGCTTCAATGTCTTCAATGTATGGTATCTCATATATCCTATCCATTATTGACAATTTTCACATTCTCCTGAATCATCTCCAACACAGAAGTCGTCTTCAGTAGTGTATGCCTTTGGTTTACAATTGCATTTTCCACATGCGCAGGTTCCATAGACATCGCCGTGTAACTCCCCGTTACAATGACAATCGTGGTGACAGTTAGTGCATTTACTCATTTTTTTCCGTATTACTTATTTAGTAGCTAGTTCGTATAAGATTATAAGAACAATAATTATACCAATAGTAACTTTCTTATTGGCCATTGCTAATCCCCATAATCGTTTAGCTTCTTGCTTTATTTTTTCCATAGTTTCCTCCTATTTTATATTACCCCAACTACTTCCTTTTTTATAGTTAACTTTGTTAGGAATCAACAAAGAAATAGCCTCTTCCATGACTGTTTTAATAGTGTTTCCTTCTTCTTTATTTTTTATTGATATACATAATTCATCATGAATTTGAATATGAGGAAGTATGCCTTTTTTATAAAGATTAACCATTGCTTTTTTTGTCATATCGGCTGCTGATCCTTGAATCAATTTATTTAAAGCTTTGTAGGTAAATGCAGGCTTATAAAATTCTTCAAACAACTCACAGTTAGGATCATTTTCTATCAAACGTCTTGACCGAGAGGCGAGATAATGATCTTTTGCTTCTTTCCTGTCTAAAATAGGTACAGGATTTCTTTGCATTTCTTTTTCAATATACTCAGTATAAACAAATATTTTCCTGTCTTCATCCCATTCCTTATCTCTTGGCTCCCATTTATTAAATCTGCAAAATCGATCTTCTAATGTAAAAATACTTTTATTTTTTTCGGCGTACTTCATTAAACCATTGGATAACTCTTTAACAAAAGGGACTTGTCTGTGATATTCGTCGAATAATTCTTTAGCTTCTTCCTTATCCAACTCTAGGGAGGCAGCCAGTTTTCCTTTACCCATACCATAAAATAAACCTAAATTAATAGTTTTAGCCTGTCTACGAGTTATCTTTGCCATCCTTGCCACAATTTGATGAAAATCTGTGTCTGGATTTTTTCTATATTTTTCCGCTAAATCTTCTACACCATGAAACTTATTTTTAAGGGCATAATGGATTACTAGTCTTGGTTCTTGTTGTGAATAGTCAAATGATCCCCACTCTTGACCTTCTTCAGGTAAGAAGAATGAACGTATAATATTACCATATTTTCCTTTTGCAGGGATTTGTTGGAGATTTGGTTTGGACATAGAAAATCTCCCTGTTATTGTGCCCCCTCTTTCTCCTCTTATTTGATTGATATCTGCGTGTATTCTTCCATTATGAACAAACTTCAATAGACCATTTACAAAAACATTAGTTAGTTTATCATAAGCTCTAGCTCTTGCGATTAATCTTAAGTAAACATTGGGGTGAGACTCTAAATAATTTTTAGATAAACTTACTCTTCCAGATTTGGGGGTAGATGTGTAGTCTGTTATATTTAATTTGTGTAACAATCTGGCCACAGAATCGGCGGCCCATATTTCTACCGACACTCCTGTTCGTCTTTTTATTCCTTTTATTAGGCCGTCTCTCCTTTTTTTTAAATCTAGTCCTAAAGTTTTAGCTTTTTTGGTATCCACTCTGACGCCCTTAAATCTCATAGCAACGAGGCAAGGAAATAGTTCCATTTCCAAATTAAAAACATTCTCTAATGTTTTTGTTTTGCCATTAATTATCTTAATTGGTTCTTTTATTTTTTCTTTAAATATATTCCATAGTTTTAACGTTAAATTAACATCCTGTTCTGCATAATCTTTTACTACAGAATAGGGAAGCAGATGCATATTGCTTATGGCATCACTTATACCTACTTCCTCTATTGATGTTTGCTCTAGGTCATATTTATATTTAATTTCATTCAAATAAATCTTTGCAATGGCGTCTAAAGAATATTTCATCCTGTTTTCATCAATAATTGATGCTGCTATCATAGTATCAGCAATTGGTCCTTGAACCATGAGTCCTGATTCTTGTCTAATCCAACAGACATCATACATCGCATTATGAAATACTTTAGTTATATTTTTATTTTGAAATATCCTCTTATTTAAAACTTTCCATACATGGTTAGGTGCAATATTGCTTGGAGCTGTTCCTGGCCTGGAAGCATCATCACTATGCCTCATAGGAAAATAGAATTTTTCATCTTTATAAGCTATTGCTACACCGCAAACTTTTCCGTCCTTTCTTATAGCTCCTGATCCAAGAGTCTTTAGATTTGGGTCGTAAGTTTCTAAGTCGATAGCAACAGTATCAACATCTTTTAAATTTAAATCTGAGAGTTCAGGTACATAAGACATTATGTTACTTTCAATAATTGTTTACAATTAGGGGCATCATCCATAAAAATAATTTTTTTATTCATTGCCTGAGCGATGGTAATTAAGGAATAATAAACATACTTGCTTTGTTTTGACCAGTCATTACTTTCACAAACTAGTATCGTGCTATATGTAATGTCGGATATATCTTTAAGTTCATAATAACGTTTAAAAAGAGGGAGCTGTCTTATCTTGGCATAATTAGCTTCCAAATTAATATTAAACTCTGATTCATAATTCGATAGCCAAATATATCCTTTAATTTTTTTATAACGAATAAGGCCTAGAACCCATGAAGCTTCATCTATAAGGCCTCTATTCATGTTCTGGTATTGAAAATCTTTATAACCCATATCATGATGCTCATCAATATTAACCAGGATAGTATTAGAAGGAACATGAGGATAATGAAACTGATGATCTTCAGAGAAGTAAACTTCTTTAACATCTCTAACCTTATTCATAAAGTATGAAAGAAGCCCTTGATGTTGGTAGGGAGACCTTACCCAGTCACAATCAATACTTAAAGTGTAATTATTTTTATTCATTAAGAATAATCTCTTTCAATTATCATATCTATAAAATGTTTAGCTTTCTCTAAGTCTTCCTTTCCTCCTTTATAAGGGTGCCTACAAATATATTTGATAACATTCCCTTCAGGGAAAAGCAACTGATTCTCAATTACGAATTTACTTGGTTGTATTTTCATTTTCCTGTAATGTGTTCCACCAATTTGTTTATCGTATGTGCTCATAAACTTAATCCTTTTGACTTAATTAACCATAATGTCTTTCTTGCTCTTGAACCAGCGACGAACTTTAATCTTTTTTTTGTAAATTTAGGTTCTTCCCTGGATATCGTTAAGTTTAGAACTACGTTATCAAACTCCATCCCTTTGATTGTATGAATATTAGCCACGAATATTCTAAAGTCTTGTAAGTCCCTGTTTTCTTTGACTATATTCCTTATATATTTTTTTGTTTTTAAATCGTTGGTGCTGACTAAATCTTGAAGGTCTTTTGTTTTTTTTACGATAGGGAGTAAATGGCCCTTTTTTATAAAGTAATTTATATCATAACTTCCTCTCTCCAATTTTTCCATTTCTTCTTTACTATAATTTGGTCCCGTATATTCACTATCTATATTTTTTAAGATTTTCTTTGCTACTGCTAAAGTTTTAGGCTCATCTTGGGAGAAGGATATAAATTCTCTTTGGTTTTTAATGTCTCTTGTAGGGTAAGAAAAAGATGTTACTTTATCGGAAATAAGCTCTATAGGAAGATTAAGTTTTTTTAAGAAATCTAATACGTCAATAGGTTCGCCTGCTCGATGAGTAAATATAAAAGTTTCTTCAGTGTTTAGTAATTTATCTATTAGAATATGTAAATTAGGATCTTGAGTTAAATTCATTAAGTTATAAATTTCACCTTCAACTATTTTTCCATCTTCTTCCCGAGGTGTCCATTTTCTAGTATAGTTATATTCAGGATGCTCCCATATTTCTTTAATCACTTCCCTACACCACAAGTTAATTTTTCTTGGACACCTGTAACCTATTTCTAATTCTACTTCAGGATGAGCAAACTCTTTCGTGAAAGAATGAGGATCTGCACCAGCAAATTCGAAGATAGATTGGTCTGGGTCTCCGGCTTTGTAAAATAAATCACAATTCTTAGACATTTTCACTTCGGCTAGCCTTTGAATAACACTAGAGTCTTGAGCTTCATCAATCATTAATACCTTAATGACAGGATCTTTAGGAAGATCACAGAATTTTTCTACCATATCGTGAAAGTCCATAACATTTTTCCTGCCTCCGTTAATAAGAGGATCTGTTTTATATTTTTTGTATAACTCATTCATGTCGATAAGTTCTTGAAGAGTATATTTATATTCATTTATTTTTTCTTCATAACTTAACGTTCTATAATAGGGGCCTAAGTCTTTACCATTATCTCTAGCAAAACCTATAAATTTAAAAAAGGGATGGCCTTTAAATAGTGCCTCTATAAAACTAAATTCTCTATTCAAGGTATGTTTATTAAAGATTCGATATTTATTTCTTAATGTATCATAATCAGTTATTTCAAATACATCACCCCCTTTTGATTTAGTTATCTCATCTTTGCAGTACTTATGAATGGTTGACACATTATTTTTTCTTATTTTTTTAGTTTCTTTAATTAAATTAAAAAGATCTTTACCTGTTTCTTTATGATATTCCGCAATGTTTTTAGGATTATTAATTTTTTCTCTTATCTCATTAGCGGCGGTCTTGGTATGTGATATAACCATAATATCAGAGGCTTCGTATTTATCTAACGCATCATAATACCTCTTCATTAAATAAGTAGTTTTACCTGTACCGGGAGGACCTGCGACTCTAATTTTTTGCATTTTCTATCTCTTTCGGTGATTCTTTTTCTTCAACGGTAAATGTGAAGTTTTCTCGCTCCTCTGGGTAAGTCCATGTAGGACATGATTTTTCTATACCTAGTTTAGTTTTTACTTTACCATTATTCTTTTTCCCTTTTAATATTTTAGTAAGCCTAAATGTTATTTCTGCAGTTTTCATAGGCTGTCTTTTAGCCTCTAGGTATTGTTGCAATCTCTCCAGTCTAATATGCATTAGTTTTTTCTTTGGATCATAATAACAGGCGCCTTCTAAAAGATCCCACTTGTCTACACTCACTGTTGTTTTTTCTAAAAAGTCTCTCATGAGAGATACAAAATCATGATCATGATGAGCCTCCTCAGGAGCCTCTATAAATATTGCCTTGTCTATTTTTTCCTGCATGAAATTTGAAAAATCTCCCGGCTTCATTAATTCTAAAATTTTTGGAGGGAAATGTCCGAAGTTATGAAGTTTAGTAAGGAAGGCTTTCTTATCTTTTAATTCACTTCCTTTGAACTGTACTCTTACCTCCTTAAGTTTTTTGTCTTTCGTGTTTACTTTTACATACATATAATAGATAGGAGGAACGCTTCCATATTCGAACAGGTCTCCAAGAATTTCTTCAACTGAGTACAGTTCTTTTGCAATTTCTGGAGTAATTCCAAACAAGTTTCTACAACATTTAGAAGGCTCACAATATTTTCTTATGTTTGGAACTTTGCATTGATATTTATATTTTTCTTTTTTAACGGACTCTTGTGTGCTGATTACTGTGCTTTCTGACTCGGGTTCTATAAGGTTATTCGTATTAAAATCTCTAAGTAAAGACTCGGGTGTTCGTTTTTTACCTTCAAATTTTGAAAAAGCTTCATGAGATTTGGTATAAAATAATGCCGCTTGAAATAAAAAATCATTTCTCATACCTTTTGGTATTTTACCGTCATTAGCTTTAATGCAATTACTTATACATGGGATAAAGACTGGTCCTTTTATTTTTTTATTGTTTATAGTTTTTTCTGGTGCTGGTTCTTCTTCCTCCACTAAGTATTTATCTAAATTATCTTGTGCATATTTAGTATGCATGGCAAAAAATTCTTCTATGTCAGCAGCTTCGAAATTATCTTTATAGGCGTAGCGTGTTCCTTCTTCATGGTTAAAATATGGCATATTTAACCAACTTCCAGTGCCTCCTTCTCTAAATTTTGTTTGCATTGGATATATACGATCTAATTTATCTGCAATTCCTAACTGTGCTGCAAATTTTTTCAATACAAATAGTACTTCTTCAGCAGGTATAAATTTTCTAATAAATAAAAATAAATGAGCACATCCGCTTTTGGATCTGATCATAATCAAAGGAAGAGAAAGTCTCCTGGTTTTTTTTAGGATTTCTTCATAATCCAGATCAAATTTATCCACATCAATGCAACCCCATTTACATTCACTTTTTTCATTGACGGGCATGACGCCAAGACTTGGCTCTAGACCATTCAAATGGTTCTCCCACATGGCGCTGGTGACTTCTTCTCTTTTAACTGTAGAGATACCTTCTACTTTTCCTGGAAGATTAGATTTATCTTTCGTGAAGTGTCCATGGGCCCACTTATAGCCTTCAAATATATTTATAAATTTATCAATCATAATTTTTATGGGCGGTTTCACTCTCGCTCTGCCGCCCACTCCCAAGGGAATTATAAATTGAGTGTCTTTTTAGTTACTTCTTGATTTTCAGGTTTAACTTTCACCAAACCTTTGCTATTTTTTTCAGCAAAGCTTTTAGCAATTGCGTAAACACCTTTATCAGTAACCGGTCCAACTTTAGACACATCCCAACCAAACCATGTTCCTTTGTCATTCGACATCTGAACAGTTTTTAGATTATAAATGTGGCTGTATGTTGGCGGTGTGAATAGGCCGTTCTTACCTTGCAACTTAAGACCCATCATGATTGAATTCCATTTACGACTAATCTTTAATTGAGTAGCCTTCATAGATATCAAAGCTGTTGATGGAGTTTTACCCATAAGAATCACAAAGTGATTCGCAGTATTTTCCAGATAATTACCATTAGGTAATCTATCTTTCCAAGATTTATCACGAGTAGTTGTACTCACGATATCACTATCTGCACTATGGATTGCTACTGGAGCATTTCCAGATTGACCTCTGTCCTGCCATTCGACATACTGTCTTTCATAATGGACCGGTATAATATTTATACCTTTTGCTCCATCATAAAGCTCTTTGGTCACGCTGTTTACAATCATTCCAGGTTCTGCACCGCTAATAAACTTAGCATTCTGTTTATTAACCTCTGGAGATAATTGTCCTAAAACTTTCAGAAATGGTAATGCAAGATCTTCTTGCGTCATATTCTGAGAGCCCGCATCTGCATCAGCTTCGAATAGATTCGTAGCCAAAGCACCTGCTTCTTCTTTTTTTTGTACTTGGTTCATGTTTATTGTTTCCTTTTTATTGTTGTTTTATTTCCAACAAATATGTTGAAAAGTTCCGTTGGCATCTCTTTACCCGCCTCAATACGCTCACGGACTAGCGCTTTAAGAGTCATGGGCTCAACCTTCAACTTTTGTGTTGGTTGAAACCCACGCTCTTGTGCAAGAGCAGCATAATCAGCTGCCTTGTTATCTTCGTTGCGACCAAAAGACACGAGTATCTCGTTTTTGATTATGTCTCCTAGTCCATTGTTACGAAGCCAGTTAAACGCCGCTTCTCTATTTGCTAGAGTGATGTTGGCGCTATAATTCGGTTTAACATCTACAGAAGATCCATCCATAAGTTTTAAATGAGATAAACCCATTTCAGACATCATAGTTGGAATTACTTCTCCTGATACATGTTCTAAATCTTTTTTCTTTTGTTTTAAATCTTTCTCAGTTTTTTCTATTTCTTGATTAAGATTTTCCAATCGTTCAACTTGATCAGCTAAAGATTTAATATTTTCTGTCTTAGTTATGACCTTTGCTTGGTCCTCTTCAAAATCAATATTATTCATAGCTTTCTAGTTCCTTTTTTATAATTTCTACTTCTTTGCAACATTTACGATATCTATTCCACCAAATTATGTCAGAAATAAAATCCCAAATTCTGGTAGGCAGGTACATAGTTCCAAAAATAAATCCTAAAAAAGGTTTGTCTCTGTTAAGAGATTTAAGGGCTTTTTTAGAAATTGATCTATGTTTTTCTACATCTAAAAAATGTTCAATCCATTTCTCTGTAATTTTTAATCTTTCTCTTAATCTGTATCTTCTATTACTCATCTATTTTTCCTTTCTCGTATAAGTTAATTTCAATAGGATAATATTTTTTTTCTTGTTTATCCCACTTTAAAAGATTGTATTTACCATTTGTAATGTCAGAAACTATAGAGCATGCTACACCAATAATTGCAGGATCCCCTGTAAGCAATAAATAATCTTCTTTACAAAAATTTTTTAACTTCTCTCTTAATTTAAAAATTAAAGGACCGGGAGAAAAAATTATTTGTGAAAGTTCCGGTAATAAAAATTTAAATGTACCATATTCAGAGGCCCCTAAAATATTAATTTTAGGACGACCCTCTTTAGTACCCGGAATTTCTTGTATGACGTAAACTATTTTTTCTTTCATAGTTGACATATAGTGCATTATCTATTATATGTCAATACATAGAAAGAAGAAAAAGTGAATTATAAATTTAAAACAAAACCCTACGCACATCAAATAACTGCGTTGGAAAAATCGTGGAATAGGGAGACCTTTGCCTATTTTATGGAAATGGGTACAGGTAAAACTAAAGTATTAATTGATAACGCTGCTATGCTTTATGATAAAGGCAAAATAGATGGTCTTTTAATTGTTGCGCCTAAAGGTGTCATAGGAACTTGGCATAATCAAGAACTTCCTATTCATTTACCAGATCATATAGAGAATGTGACCGTTTTGTGGCAACCGAACATTACTAAAGGTCAACAAGAAAAGTTAGATTCCTTATTTGAAGCAGGAGTTGCTCTTCATATTTTAATTATGAATGTAGAAGCTTTAAGCACTCAAAAAGGAGTGGCTTTTGCTTCTAAATTCTTGCTTTCTCATAATACTTTAATGGTTATTGATGAGAGCACTACCATTAAAAATCCTAAAGCTAAAAGAACTAAAAATATTATTACATTGTCTCAAAGAGCCAAATACAGAAGAATAATGACTGGTTCTCCAGTTACTAAAAATCCATTAGACTTATTTAGTCAATGTTATTTTTTAGATCCATTTCATTTAGAACATGAGTCCTATTATTCATTTAGAATGAGATATGCTATTATGAAAACGGCTCATATATCTGGACGTTCTATTCAATTAGTATCTGGTTTTAAAAATCTAGGAGAATTGTCAGATAAATTAAAACCTTTTTCATATCGAGTCTTAAAAGAAGATTGTTTAGATTTACCTGATAAAATTTATATGAAACGCCAAATTTCTTTATCTCCGGATCAAAGAAAGCTTTATGAGCAAATGAGAAAAGAAGCTTTAGCTATTTTAAATGGAAAACAGGTTACAACTGTTAATGCATTAACTCAATTGATGAGACTTCATCAAATTACCTGTGGCCATTTTACTGCGGATGATGGCTCTATTCAAAGAATTCCTAATAATAGAGGAAGTGAGCTAATGGATATATTAGAAGAAACTGAAGGCAAAGCTATTATATGGGCTCATTACCAATATGATATTACAAGTATTATTAAAGAAATAGTTAAGGTCTATGGTCCGTGTTCCGTGGTTGATTATTATGGGCTCACGCCTCAAAATGAGAGAGATGCGAATAGAGAGAAATTTCAGTCCGACCCTAAGTGCCGGTTCCTTGTTGGAACGCCAGCTACGGGCGGCTATGGGCTTACTTTGACGGCTGCAAACACCGTAATTTACTATTCTAACGGATATGACCTAGAGAAGCGATTACAGTCCGAGGACCGTGCGCATCGAATCGGGCAAAAGAAATCTGTTACCTATGTAGATATCAATGCGCAAGACACGGTCGACGAAAAAATTGTAAAATCCCTGCGTAAAAAAGTAAATATAGCCTCTGAAGTAATGGGCGAAGACCTTAAATCATGGATTTAGTAGGATATACGCGCGAGGCGCGCAGAAATTCTAAAACCCTTATTTAACTTCGATTGATTTTGGCTTCTTGCCTTCTGGAAGAATCTTGTTTAGAGATACTTTCAGCAATCCGTCTTTCAGCTCGGCGCCTTTGATTTCTACATCGTCAGCGATAGTGAAAACCTTAGAGAAATATCTTTT
>Ga0080013_1004697_pt1 | contig 13245 bp, 2 predicted proteins | sample ETNvirenome_6_85_FD_69236 | JGI IMG/M metagenome (GOLD analysis project Ga0080013, IMG submission 69236) | Marine viral communities from the Pacific Ocean - ETNP_6_85 (SPADES assembly) (version 2) | ecosystem: Environmental > Aquatic > Marine > Oceanic | place: Pacific Ocean | collected 2013-06-19 | reverse complement strand
CTTATCAGGTTCTAAGGTAGGTCCGAACTTTATCCAGTAATTGAATAGTAGGTCTTGCGTTTCAATTCCACCCAATTTAGATATTATACTTTCATCTACCCTTTTAAAATCTACACGGTCTATTGTTGAGTCATATGATTCATAGTCACCCCAATCAGTAGTTTCCATTTCTCCACCCCAAGAATAAAAATCATAATCTGCTCTCTCACTAGCATCATCTTCATCAAAACCTAAAACATCTGCGGTCCCATCTTTATATTCTACTTGACTACCTGTTTCACTCCTGTCTACCTCAAACCATTTAAGTGGTACTTTAATTGGTGACTCTATATTACCATAGTTACCTTCTTCCGTCCAATTATCATATGCCCATTTTGCATATATGGATGCTCTTGTATCGTCTACTACACTATTCGAGTGTTCGATTCCGAACATTTTCATTATATCCCAAAACTTAGCACCACTACCCTGTCGATAAGTTTCTGGAGTTTGCTCACTTAACTGAAGTAATTCATCTTTTGTTAGGTACTTATGTAAAGTATTTAATATTCTTGTTTCCATACTAGTAAATGGTTTACCATCACCGGTACCTCCATCCCAATCGTCCTCTTCATTTTCTTTTTCTAGTTTTTCACCATCTACAATCCCATAATCTTCATTGTCTACTTGTTCATATAGATGTTTATTTTCTTGTCCATATTTTTTAATCAATCTTCCTGCAAGTGCATTTGCTTCATCTTCTATTACCCCACCTACCACAGGAATCTCCTTATTAACTTCCTTATCTTCAAATCTCCCGTATTCTTTTTGTTTGTGGTGTACTAATTCATGGGCTATAGACCGTAATATGTCCATTAGACCCCTTTGGTTGCTTCTTACTTTTATTCTTTCACTACCACCTTTATACCTATAAGTCCCTCCTGTATAATCTCCCGTTGGCTCCTTTTCAATATGTACAGCAAAAGGTGTTTCTATGCCTAATTCTTTAATAGTATAGTTTATAAAATCTACATAATCTTTCTTATCATACTTATGAGTTTTATCTTTAATTATAATTTCTGAGTCATCTTGTTCCTCTAAATAACCACCTTCTTCATCCATTCCATCATCATATAGTTCTTCATATTCCTCATCTGACATATAAACTTCTGGTTGGAAGGCATCCTCATATCTCATGGTTGGTCCTTTTGGATTAAACATCCATGTGTCGGCCCTAGGATAGAGATGTTTGTGGGTTGACGACTTGTCAAATACTCCTGGCCTTTCAGGGTCAGTTACATCTATGTCAGGTCTATTAAGTCCATAATATGGTTGGTTGTATGTTCCCCATTTATCACCTGTATATATTTTTGTAACAAAGTAACGTATGTATTTATCCGGTTTGTTCATGTCGTTCTTTACTTCAACTCCGACATCAAGCACAATAATTTCATCACCTATTTTTAATTTGGGGTTTAGGTTAGATTCTTTCGGTTCATTAATTGTCTCTGGTGTTTTAGCGTAAATCCATTGGTGTACCCAAGGATATAATAGTTTTTCATACCCCTCATAACCCTCATATTCTGTTCTTGCGGCCATAGTTTTTTGATATTCCTCGAATTTATCTTTTGGAACTAATGTGTATCGGAAAGGATATTTTGATTTATGACCATTACTTTCTTTCTCTACGACCGCGTATGGTATAAATTTTTCTGGGTTTAACTCTCGTGTAGGGATATTATACTTTATTTCATCTATATTATACTCGGTGTCTATTATTTTTATAATGTCACCTATTTCTAGTTCAGGATTTAATTCAGTTTCTATTTGTTCACTAATTGTTTTTCTATCTACACTAGTTGCCATTGGCATATCCGCGGGAATCCAAGTATCACCTCGGTATAAAGTTTTTTTATGCTCATTCCAAGGATGTGGACTTGGGTGAGGTACTATATCGTAATACTCATCGTAATTTTGTCCTACTTTTACTACTTTATAGACTCCCCATCTCTTTGGCATACGTGCATGTTCACCATCAACCTCAATTACTCTTATGACGTCATCTACTTCTAGTACAGGACTTAATCCTGGTTGGTTGTGTTCGGTTATATTTTCTTTCTGGGTAATATCCCATACTTTCATTGTTTCATCACCTCTTAATAAAGCAGCAATAAAACGTGCAACACCATATAGTATTTTTCCGTTCACCATTAACGAAGGTTTTGCAGTATTACCTGGAAATTTTGCATATTCAAAATACCTCGCAGGGTTTGGGTCGAATACCTTTACACTTTCAAACTCTGTACCCCATTCTTTATTAATTACATCTACTACATCTTGGGGTGTTCTACTCATTGTGTCAATAGTATGTTCTTTATCTAATTCGTCAGATAATTTTATTACTGTTGATTCGGAATCTTCAATATTAGGAGCTGGAGAAGTTAAATGATAGTTTTTAAAGTCTTCTACAAACTCTTGTGGGTTTTTTCTTTCGACTGCCAATTCTCGTTGGAGTGTTTCTGGGAATCTATCTAAAATTTCTACTACTTCAGGATTATTTTCTTTAAACTGTTCTAGTGGAATATCATCCATTATGGTGGATTCATTTAATTCTCCTCTTAAAAATCCTGGTCTTAGTATCCATTGGTCTTTTCCTCTATATTCATTAGTCGTAGGAAAAATATACATTGGTTTCATGCGTCCTCCTCCTGCTAACATAGCACCTGTTCTCTCTTCATCAGTCATACCAATAGGTTCTATTTGATAAAAAGGTTCCCCTTTAGCGTCTAACATTAAAGCTCCACTTTCTCCATGAGTCCAGTTTCGGAGTTCTCTGTTGTGAGAATATTTAAGTCCTACCACCACATAAGGTTTATATAATTCTGGTGCCCCGAAATCATGAATCCCTTCAGTAGATACCACCAATATCTCATCACCTACCATTAACTCAGGATTAATATTTTTAGTTTGTCTTAATGATTCTTTAATAAATGGTGTTTCATGTTGTGTGAGTAACTCTAAGTCTTCATACTTGTTAATATAGTAGCTTGGCTCTATTTCTTTATATACCCCCTCTAACCATTCATTATATGTATATGGATATGGTTTTTGGAGATATGCTGCGTTTGGTTCAGAAACCAATCCCAATTTCATTATCTGCATATCAATCTTGTGTAACTCGTCAGCTAATTCCTCACCACACTCATTACAATATCCGTATGCCATTTCATCAAAGTCCAATCGCGTCATATCTCTCAACTCATCCCATTCATTATCTGGGTCATTTTTCCATCCCTCATAACAATTATAACTTATACAATGTAATATTGGGCTGAGTTCTTTTATTAATTTGTCTCTATGAAAGGTATTTAAATATTCTACAAATTTATCTTTAGGTATATTTAACTTATCATCATTAATTTTTGAGTTATTTCTAAATGACGGTATATGTTGTTCGTTAATTGTTAATCTATCTACATTAGTTGCCCTTGGGGTGTCAGCAGGAATCCATTGATATATCCAAGGGTATAATAGTTTTTCATTAGTTTCAAAATATCCCTGTTTGTTTCTTCCGGTAGTCCAAATCTCTCCTTCTGGAACTAATGTGTATCTCCAAGGCCACTTTGATTTATGACCATTACTTTCTTTGTCTACGACTTCATATGGTGTCCACATTTCTGGTCTTACCTCTGGTGAAGGGATATTATACTTTACTGTATTACTCTCTACCTCTCTATCAATATCTATTACTCTTATAATATCACCTACTTCTAACTCTGGGTTTAATCCTGGTTGTTTATTTTCGTTAATTGTATTTCTATCTACATCAGCATAAATCCAAATGTCACCACGATATAAAGTTTTTATATGCTCATTCCAAGGATGTGGACTTGGGTAAGGTACTATATCGTAATACTCATCGTAACTTTGCCCTACTTTTACCACTTTATACATCCCAAATCTTTCAGGCATACGTGCGTGTTCCCCGTCAACATCCAGTACTCTTATAACGTCACCTACTACTAAGGAAGGATTTATTCCCGTTTCTATGTGTTCATTAATGTTTTCCGGGGTGATAAAATCATACATATCATCACCTAGTAATTTCCCAAATGCTGAATCGCTAGGATAATGAACTTTTGCCATATTTCTACTAAAAGCAATATCATCACCTATCTGCATTAGTTCATTTCCATACTCCGGATATAGGTCGGATAAGTACCGTGCTATAAATCTACCTTGCGTTGCATGACCAGATGGGTAGGAAGGAGATGAACTGGATTGTAAGGTTTCTGAATTTAACTCTAACCCTTTTGCTTGTGCAATTTGCCATGGTCGTGGTCTATTGTAATGATATTTTAGCATTAATATAATTGCTAATACGCCTGGCATCACCTCTTTTAATTGTTGTGTTGGGTACTCTAACTCTTTAGAGTCTAAGAACTTTTTAAAATGTTTCTTTGTCTCATCAGCACTTTTTACTAAATCTTCGTCTACTGGAATTTCTTCTAAGTATTCTATCTCTTCTTCGGTTTTGTCTGATTCATTCTTCGGTGGTGGCATATTTTTATAGTTACCTAACGGAAAACTAATTAAACTACCTAACCCTCTACCCATTCTTCTTATATGTTTCTCTCTTGGTTCATCTATATAAACTAAATCTTCTAACTCACCATCTTCATCTTCTGTCAAGTCAGTTAAACCTATATTAAAAGGCCCTTTGTCTAATCTTGGTTTTAATTCTATTTTTTTAAGTTTTTTACTACCCTTAGGTATCGCTGTTTCTTCTTCTTCAGGAGATAAATCAGAAAGATGTACCTCTCCTGCGTGTTGGTGAATGATGTCGAATCCGTCATCTACAAACATATCTGTAACACCAAGATTGTCAGTACCATCGAAAGTAAAGAATTCACCTTGTTCTCCAGTGTGTTTTTCTTGGTCTTTAGCAACCCCTTTACTATATGTCTCCTTATTTTTCATATTATTTCGTCTCTGCCCAAAGTTTAACTAAGTCTACCGCGAATGGTCTCATTTGTGATTCCACCTTTATTGATGATGGGTCTTCTGTACTGTCCATTAACATCATAAGTACTGTGTCTCTAACAGTATCTGCATTATCTAAAAGGTATCTTGCCTTTTTAAGAGCGTCATTATGATGCCACTCACCATCATAACCTATTTCACCTCTACCATCAGGCATATCTTCATCTGGTTCCTCCAATAATTCTGGATGTTTTAAATCTAAATATTTTGTTAACCATTTTGACCCTGACCATAAAAAATCTGGTGATTGGTACATGTTAACTAGTCCAAGATTTTGTAGTACGTTTAAAAAATCAAATACTTTTTTTCTTCTATGATTGTTAACGTTACTTGTTTTTTTAAGTAGTTGGTATAATCCCCAATGTGGTATATTTTTATTTTCCTGGAGTGGTATTGTTTCACCTTCTGGTGTGGTAATTTCGGGTTCGTATGTTAATTCACCCAACCTATTTGCTAGACTTTCATTAATATCAATCTGTGGATACCAATAACCGTCAAAGAATTTAGTTTCTACATCTAAACAATCACCTCGTTTACCTTCACAGTAATCATGGAAACTATATTCTTCTCTCATTAATATTCCAAAAAGTGCGTCTGTACTAATATACTCTGGTGACATATCCATCATAATATCTTCTAGTACATTTTCTCTATAATCCTCACTATATGTAATTGTCTCGGTGTTATCCCATTGGTCATTTATATAATCTCTTAGGTCACCTTCAATCACCCAACTCTTTTTACCATTATCATCTGTTACTAATCGTCCTTCTTCTTGGAAGTGTTCCGCTAGTTTATCTTCCATATCTTTAACCATAGCATCTTTAGTGGCCCATTCTGTTTCATCATTATTTGCCCATACTATAAAGTTTTGAATCTCATCTATATCTTCTTGATATTCTTCTATTAGTTCTTCTTCCTCTTCGTTTTGTGGTTGTTCAGATAGTATGTGTTCTGCAACTTCCTGAGATACGCCACCAAAAATTTTACTTATGGTTTTCCAATTTCCTTCATCAATTTGGTCTAACAGGTAAGACTCCCACTCATAATTGTACCAATCTTCATGGTCCCAAAATGAATCATCACCACATAAATATTCGTTAATATAATCCATATTATAATCACGATGCGTTGTATCAAATAACTCTGCTAACTCATCACAATCAAATCTATAAGATACTTGTACCGGCACTTTAGTGTTTTGTAAGTAACGTTTTATAGTGTAACTTGCCACCAAACTACTTCGTGGAATTCCTAGATATTTGAACATTTTTAAATTTATTCCGTCCTCATCCCATTTTTTAAATAATACTTTAATAACGTCATCAGATACTGTCTTTTCCAACCATTTTGCGTCATTTTCATCTTCATGAACAGTAAACTCAAACTGACCTGTAGGGAATGCGCTTAGTTGATTGTCTTGCTCATTTATTTGTTCTCTTTTTTCATGCACCATAAAGGTGTCTATACTGGGGTATAGTGGTAAGTTTCTTTTTTCTCCATTTGGTAAGTCCCACACAACCAATATTCTGTTTTCCCATGGGTCATTATCAAAACCAACAACCTCACCATAACTACCTACTGCAATTCCTTGTGGGTCATCCATATGTATTAATCTAATTATATCACCTACTTCTACCTCCTGTGGGTTTGAGTGTCTTCCTCCTGAATAACTATGTGCTCTACGACTATCTTCCACTAACTTTTGTGTTTCTTTTCTATTAACCATAGGCATCCCCTCTCTACTACTCTTCAATCTTTTATCTATTTCACTAAATAACTGGGTGTATAAGTTAACTAATGAGGCTGGTAGGTCGTCCTCATAGTAGTTTACGATTCTCTCTCCGTTTTCTACTTTAACTCGAGGTTCTAATATTCCCATATTTTTTAATCTCCTTTCCACTTCTCTTATTATCTCCCATATTCTATTATAAGCATCACTACAACTCTCAGATAATATATCTTCTACGGTTTTGTGTCCGGTGTAACTCAACGGTGGAGCTGATGGGTCCATAGAATACCAATCCTCTGAATCTTCCGGTTTCATTTCTTCGAAACCTAAACAATAATACATAAACTCATTTATATGTGGTTTTAAATCTTTTAAAACTTCTGGTCTGAATGTTTCAAATGTATTAAAAAATATTTCTTCTGGAACACCTAACCCATGTGGTAGGTGGGTGTCGTAAGATTCTGTCAGATTATCTACGTACTCTATTTTTCCTTCTTCTGTAATTACACCATTCTTGTTTGTTTCTTTTATAACATCATTTAACCACTCTAACACTATCCTTTGTGTTGGTTGGTCTTCTTTTATGAAACCTAGTTTAATTAACCTATCATGCAATTTATTAATATTTATATTTTTACCTTCTAATACATTGTCCTTGGTCTCCTCTTTAATATTTTTATTCAAATAATGTTTTAGGGTATCTAATGGTAAGGTTACACCACTATTAGTTAAATTTTCAAATACCAAATTATTGTAATTATTATATTTTATATTAATATTTTTTATAGTAAAATCGTTAACATCTAATTTATAGTTATGCTCTTTACCCCATATTTCACAAACTAAATTATTTGCCTGTGTGTAGGTATTTAATTTTTCTGTTTCTTTACTAAGAAATGTTGGTACATTATTATGGTCCAGTACGAGATTAAATTCTTTATCAACCCAATTTTTAATTGATTTGTTTATACCTTTTAATTTTGTATCTTCCCGTAATCTACCTACCATCTGTAATTCGAACCCACTTTGTTTTTCAAATTTAATTAAACTACCCAATGTTAATTTTTCACCTTCGTTAAAATGTATTTGACTTGGTGTGGTGCTACTACTTCTTTTTATGGATTTAACTACACCAGTAGGGGTTAGATAAATGATAAACTTTTGTGTTGGTCTTCCCCAACCACCACTCTTAGTAAAAATAGCTTTTACCATTAAATTATCAAATCTACTTAAATCAGGTTCATTATCATCATCACTTATGGACATAATATGTTCTCTCAAACTTCTACTAAGTTCGATGTATGAATCATCTATTTCAAACCTATCAGCTTCATAGTCCCCATAATCGCTAGTTTCCATGTCGGGGTCATAATCCCAAAAATGTTCTTCTGCTCTCTCATGTGCGTCATCTTCATCGTATGCTGGCATATCTATATAACCACTTCTATATACCTGTTCCCACCCTGTTTCGGTACCCATCACCTCATACATGTTAGGCCAATCTTTAATTGGGTTGGTTACTAGACCCAAGTCTAAATCATATGTAATTGTAGGGTCAAAATCATCACCTAATTCAATCTCTTTTATTCTTTCAGCTTCATCCCGGTTATCTGTTATCCATTTTGCAAATCTTGTTCCTTTTGCCCACTCTTCGTGACCATCACTTGCGTCTATCCCAAAATATTTTAAATAGTCCATATACTTGGTTTTCAGCGGGGTGCCAAGTCCTGACCAATCAGTACTACTAATTAACTCTAGTTCCTCTCTAGTAAATTGTTTTGCGAGATAATTTAATATTGTTGTTTCTAATTTGGTGAATGGTTCAGGTTCTGGTTGTTCTACCACATCTCCTTCCGACTCATCTATTTTCTTTTTTTCAATATCTGTTTTGATTTGTAGTGGTGGGTTTAATAAAAATTTCTGATTTAGATAATTTCTTAGTAAATTTTCTACAAACCATTCTGGTACTGGTTTATTATCTGGTTGGGAAGCAGCTACATCTGCAACATACCTCGCAAACTTAAGTTTGTACTTATCTTTAATCATCGCCATTAAACCGTCTGATATAAAGAAAATTTTACTTAGTGGGTCATCACCTAATGCGATATCTGGAATATAATCTCCCTCTGCGATATCCATTGCTTTTAATACTACTTTACCCCACCAAGATTTGTAACCTCTTGTATCAGTGAGGGCTGGTGTAATAATTTTATTAATCGCTCTGGTTACAGTAACTCCTACGGCTGCTAATAAAATTTGTGGAATAAAAAATGGTACAATCCTCCACATAGTTTTAAATACACCTCTACCAATATCAGCACCAATTCTTTTATTAGTCGCTGCCTCTACTAATGCTTTAAGTTGTCCAAATGTAATTGGTCCTTGTTCTTGACAGAACCCTTCCACACTACAGATGTTGTTAGTAACTTCAGCTGAAGGAGCAACAAATCCTTTACTAGGGTCAGTTGTTCCCCCGGTATATTCATATCTTGGTTCTAAGGTTGTGTCTGTTTGTGCATCATAAACAGTGTCGGTCATCATTTTTTCCCATTCTTCATCATCCCCTTCAAATTCTTCTGGGTCAATAGGCTCCAATAATCCTTGACCAAATATATCCGAGTCTTCTGTTAAACTTTCCTTAATATTATATAATTTAAAATTTAACTGACTTAAATACCAACTAGTCTCTGTTGAGCCGGCCACAATATCAATTATTTCACCTTCTTCACCATCATGAAAATAGTCCCATGTTTCAGCTTCATCATAGTTATCCTCATATCTTTCATCATCTTCGACCAGCACGTGGGTATCATCCTGTCTTAGGTCATTAAAATCATCATCTACTTCTGCCTCTGATTTTGATAATGAAAAAACTCTGGCGTAACTAGTGGGGTAGGAATATTTTGAGTATTCTTTATATTCAAACTCCTCACATGGACAATCATATTCATTATTATATCCTGCTTTCTTACGGTCTTTATCAGGAGCCTCGTCACAAGAAACCCATTCATAATCACCATCTTCATCAACTACCTCAATATCTTCATATGTCTCACAATCACACTCCTCACCAGTTACCTCACCTTCATAATCAACACATTCTTCTTCCTCAGTATATTCTTCATAATACCCCTTATAGTAGTACTCTATGTCCCATATTGTCGGTGGTACTTTCACATCTTCTACTGGTAATTGAATTACTTCACGAGCAGCTATATCATAGTATTCAGCGTTATACTCTATAATTAACCATAAGGTTACGGCTTGTTCATAATCATTAATGTAAAAGAACTCTCCTAAGGTTTTTTGAAATCCCTCTAGTCCTACTGGTAGGCTTGAACTTGCTGATATCTCATAAGATAATTTGACAAGACTCCATAATTTAGGTGTCATTGTCTCAAAGTTAATGTCCTTCTGTTCGTTTATTATAGTTTTATTTTCTAGTAATGATTCGTTGATATCTTTATCGGGAAATAAGTCTTGTAATCTTTTAATAAACTCTTGTGGGTTATCTGTTATTGTGTCCACAATCTGGTGATGTATGTACTTTTCGGTTCCTGGTTCCAAATCTTTAAAAATTCCCATTACTTTATATACCATTTCTTCAGAGTTTTCATCATATAATAAATTTTTAAGGTCTTCTCTAGTAACCACTGGAAAGACAATAGAGTGAGATGAAGCTCCGTTAGCCTCAATCATACTTTCTTCAGCTATTCTTATTTCTCTCATATTTCTACCTTTAATATAATGAATATTACCATCTAATATGCCAGCAATTAAACTATCTGTATCTATAAGATAATATCTTAAATTTGTGACGGGTAGGTCTTCACCTTCAAAAGTTTCATTTGTTCCCCATATTAACCCAAAAATCCAGTGTAAGTCTCTACCTATTTCTTCTTCAGATTTAGTAGTAAAAGCATGTTCTAAAGTTATTTGTTTATACTTTCTATCAATATTCTCGTCTTTTAAAAATAACGTCATGTGTCTTATTTGAAACGCGTCTCTATCTGGGTCACCTTCGGGAAATAATTCAATTAAGTCATTAAGATATCTCTCTTCTAATTTTCTTTTTAATAATTCATCTGGAACTTCAACATCCCTATCAACTAATCGTTGTATTAACGCTTGTTTAAACCCACCCAATAAACTAGATGTTCCCCACCTCTTATCTTGTGCACGTACTAACTTTGCAGAATAATTAATGCCATCTATTAATACATCTTCTTTAGGGTCTGTCATTTCCCCTTCCATAGTGCTAACCACCTCACCATTAAACAGTCCAGCTAATAAACCTTCAAAATAATGTCCTCTCACCCCTTTTGAGTGGGCGGCTTTTAATAATTGCTGACTATATTCATAAAATCTTATTCTATTATATTCTCTATGTATCTTTTCATTTAAATCTGCTCCACCATTTAAACTAAATTTAACCCCATCCTCACTTAAAAGTTCTTGAATTCTTGCTGGCGATACGGTTTTGTCTAAGGGAATTTGTCTAACTCTTCTTAAAACTTCATACATTAGTTCTTGAAAGTCCTGTTCTTCCACGTGTCGGTATGCTTGGGATTTGTCTTGTTCTATAAGCATTGTGACTATGTTTTTTGCTTTAGTTCTCAAACCTAAGTTACCCACTTCTTGTTCGTATATTTCTTTATCTTTTGTATTTTCCATAAATTAGCATAGACTATTACTCATAAATATCTACAAAGATGCATAATTGTCCATATTCTTTACTCTTACTCACATAATATTTATTTTATAAACACTTATGAAAAATATCTTACCAATAATATTAATTGTAGGCTTTTTCTTTCTGATTTGGAGTCATAATGATTACAATAAAAAATTAGAGAATATCCGAAATGAAACCGAGATACGTGTGGATTCCCTTCAAACCCATATTGACTCCTTAAATAGGGATATAAACACCTTAGAAGAGTATTTGGACTCTCTTCCATTAGGTTCACCACTAGATACTTTAATAATATCTTCTAACTATGGTTGGAGGAGAAGTCCTATACATAGAGGGTGGAGAATGCATAGTGGTACAGATTTTTTTGCCTCTTGGAGTGATACTGTATATGCTACTGGGGATGGTTTAGTAAATAAGTCTAGTTGGAACTATGGTTATGGTAGACAAATAAGAATTTCTCATTGTGGTGGTTACGAATCTAGTTATTCTCATTTATATAGGTATTTTGTGGATGTCGGTGATTCTGTAAAGATTGGTGACCCTATAGCTAGAGCTGGAAATTCTGGTATGGTGACTGGTCCACATCTTCATTATGAAATATCTAGATGGGATAAAAAGATGGACCCTATATCCCTATTGAGTTACTCTTTATCCCGGATTCCCGTAAGCTCTACCTCTTCTCAATAACTTTCCTTGTGTCCAATCTTCATAATTTGGCCCTAGACTATATACAAATTGTCTTCCTTGTCTTTCCATTTTAACAATCCCCGAGTCTTTAATAGACGCAAAAAACATATTGTTATGTGCACGAGGTCTGGAATAACCTAAAACATCTTCATAAAATTGATTAGCTGTTCTTCTAGGATTTTCTTTTAAATAATCTGTAAATTTCTGAGTCATTGTACCTTTTCTTGGTGGGTATTTAAAGGTGTAAGATGAGACATATGATTGGGCATCCCATGTTGTATAATCAACATCCATATATTCTTTAACCTCTGGTTGTGATAGTGCTTTATTTATAATAGGCATGTATATATTTGAAATAAATGCTTTTTGAATACTATTTCTATTACCATAACCTGTATCTTCTCTCCTTAGGTAATTCCAATGATATTCTGCTCCGGGACCCATATATTCATTACTCCAATCCTCTACCCCCAAACTCTCACTATACTCTATAACGGGTTGACCTAAATCGTCATCGTCTGTTTGGAAATAAACACTAGAGAATGGTGTTGCAATAAGTTCAATTCGTGGGTCCACACCATACCATTCCCACTTAGTGTTACCTTCACCATAGTTTCTTATCTCTAATTTCCATTTTCCGGTTGGTGTACTGTAGGTAATTCCATTTGGTAGATTATTTACATACTCCTCTAATTTTTCTTTAAATTCTAATATAGTTAGTGGTTTATTTTTTTCTTCCTGTGTATCAGAATGTTCTCCTTCTACAGCTTTAAGTAATTCGATAGGTAAAAGAGACTTAATAGCTTCAATTGTTTGGCTTGTTAATTCATCATCTGCTCTATCATACCATTGTTCTACTCCACTCCATTTTTTATGTAAAGCTATCTTAAAGAAATCCCCAACATCTTTTGATTTATCAATTATATAAAATAAGTTTCCTGTCTTACTATAATCTTCAAAATGTTTTGGTGCGTCTTTGGAGGCTGTGCACCATTTGGTTGATGAACCATAGTAACATGACCCTTCGTAGGTATTTGGTCTAACTAGTAACCATCTATCATCTTCATATAATTTGTCTACTCCTGATTTTGCTTCCTTTTCTTTTTCT
>Ga0080013_1004696_pt1 | contig 13250 bp, 32 predicted proteins | sample ETNvirenome_6_85_FD_69236 | JGI IMG/M metagenome (GOLD analysis project Ga0080013, IMG submission 69236) | Marine viral communities from the Pacific Ocean - ETNP_6_85 (SPADES assembly) (version 2) | ecosystem: Environmental > Aquatic > Marine > Oceanic | place: Pacific Ocean | collected 2013-06-19 | reverse complement strand
TCACAGCCGATCATGTTCCAGACCTCGCACATCGCGTCCTTCATCATCCGGACCTGGTTGGGTCTTACCATCCACTTGTCTGCGACCTCTTCAAGCGTTTTCATTATTATCTCCCTAGTGTTTATATTATACATAGCAGAAGATGAAGTTGCACGATATATGCTAGATTAGTTTCATCTCGTTGATTGCATTCTTCATCGATCCATACCACGTGACGTCTTGATCCGATGCAATAATATTTCTCGGGTGATCACTTGGAATAATATGCACGCCATCGTCATCAATCTTCACAACTACACCTGACTTTACACCCCAATGCTTTGTCCTCACTTTTACTGTATCACCGACTTTCATACTAGTTCCAGCTCAGTGATGGGAAAACTCATCAAACCCTCATTTATCATTACTTCGGCATGTGGTTCTGGAGCTACCAGAGCCCAGTTAACATGTGGTCCTAGTTCTTGAGTACGCCAGCACTTCTTTTCAAAGAGTTTGACAATAATACCCATGCTACCTGAGTTCCTTGGTCCAGGAACACCTTTAAGCTTTACTAGATCACCAGATTTCATTGATCACCTCTATGTAGCGCTCAGGTATTCCACTGATTATCTTGCCGTTTCCCAGCATGACATAAAATCGATATTCAGTGCTGAGGATCTTCTTGTCAATCACCAGTCCGAGCTGGCCGTGATGTGGACCGTTTGCCATGAGTAGTTTAACGAGATCACCGACTTGCACGTAGAACCTCTCCAATATCACAATGCATTGCAACCCCAACGAACGGATCGAATCGCTCACAGCCATCGTAGAGTGCCTCGAATGGCGCACCTAGTGCCTCATCCATTGGACGAATCCGAAGCAGTGTTGCCCATCGGCCATTCGCGCAGTCGAAGAAACGATCGCCGACATTTAAGGTCGGAACTTCCTGACCCTTCCTCAGGAGGATGCCCTGCTTGTTGCGGCTAAGGCCGTCTTCTTGAATCCAACTCATTATACTGACTCCTTAGTGTTGTTAAGTCTGTGCCCATACGATCCCGGGCATTTTGCCTTGCATATCTTAATAGCCTCCGACTCAGACATAGCCTCGACAGGAGCGATCAACCTCGCGACTGGAACAAGTGGGGTCGACGGGGAAGGTACTTCATAGTGAACGTAATAGCGATTCATTATGCCACCTCATTGGCTAGACGGTTAACCCAGTGTCCCCAGCTACCGGGCACCAGCGTTACGACACGACAGATGGCCTCATGCTCATCTCGCGCTTTTACGGTGCGTCGCCCTTGCTTGAGTCGCCGCGTGGTCTTGTGTGTGTATTCGTAATGTACTTGATACTTGGTCATATTGTTTTCCTTGGTACTTATATTATACACAGCGTGTGGCTATATTACACGAAGTCTACGCTGCTGAACTTCAATCACTTTACCTTTGACCATTACATTCCATCGGCATCGGCCGACTTCATACGCAAGATAAGTCCGTTTGACTAGATAGCCCAATCCGATGAACCCAATCTTATTGTAAACCCTGACAAGATCACCTTTTGTCATCTGCAGAATCTATATCGACGAACCCGAAGCGTCAAGCTATCAATCACCGACGACCTCCAACAGCTCCCGTTTCACGTAGAACTCTTTGCGCTGATGGTCAGTCTCAGGATTCGCGTGCCTGATGAGTGTCATTCCCGGGCTCTTGTGATAGCCAATAATCGGGCAGCATCGTGCACGTACGACTGTGTAGTCAATGTCTTTGTTCACAGTCACTGAGTAAAACCTGGGTGCCATGCGCGGTTCCCCGGCGCAGTCGTGCCACACCTCACGGCCAGACCTGATCTCTTCCTTAAGCTTTTCTCGCCACTCATCTTGCTCTTCTGCCGTCGTGTGACGATAACCCGAGATAATGCCTCGCTCGTCGCAGCCGTAGTTGATGAGCGGGAACTTGCGTCCTCCTCCGTGATTGGTGGTGAAACAGACCTCATTATTGAGTCTGACTGTGTTGCCTTTTCGCATTGTTATTCTCCTTAGTTGGTGTGTGTATATTATACTTTGTTTATAATACACTTGCACGAATCATCGTGCGACGAGGTATTCCAGTATCCAGTTATCAGGAGTATCATCTCTGCACTTCTGAACATTATATGGCATCTCATCAATAAAATAATCGTACAGCTTCTCGAAAGCGGATGAGCTGTAGAAGTCATCGTTCCAATCAAGGAACTCTGCCATCTGTTGTTGCTCTCGCAAGTTCAAGCCCGCGGCGGTGTAGATATCGTTAACAGTCATGATCTAATCACACGACGCTTGGGTGAGGTACTCATGCATCGTCATACAACCAGGTCCGGAATACTGCTTGGGATCAACCACCTTTCGGTGCTGGAACCGAACGTATCCATGGTCCGGGTGGTCTTCGATACGCTTAGCTTCTATGCTCACCCAAAGACCTTCATTCCGCATTCCGGAGCCTCGAATGTATCCAGGCTCTCCGCTACCGTCAGGGCAGAGTGCGAACTCATGACTGGCCTCGGCCATCGAGAAGGCGTGGCGGTTACCACAGGTGATAGGTGTCCCATCAGGATTGGAATGATCCAACAGCTCGAAGTCGATGTAGACATCACCGACGCCGTCGTTGTACGAAGCGTTTAGGTCAGTCTGCTTGATACCGATAATCCGTGCACGAGATCCTGTGGGAATCTCGAACTGTTCATAGCCACAGTAGTTGTACTTGTTGGCGGTGACGTAAGAGCCTGCAGTGTGGAGAATGTCACCCAGCTTCCAGCCGTGCTTGTTTTTTTCTTCACAACCGAGGTTGGGTGGGTTTCGATATTTCTGTGCATCTAGCATGATGTCTCCTTGGTGATTCTATTATACACTATTCCATTATCCGTTGCACGAAGTCTCTACCGTGATCTGACAGCGTGACATGTGGGCCGTGCTTGGACACCAACCCTACTGCCATTAGACCTGAGAGGATTCGCTTGAAAGGCTCCCAGGGTACGTCCATCGTGCATCGCTCCCAGAGCTCCACACGTGTTCCGTCACCATGCTCCTGCAAATCTTCTAAGATTGCATGTCTAATCTCTTTCATCAGTCTCATGACGCTGTATCTCTCATTAGTGTGTCAGATTCCTACAGATCAGACGCGTACGACATGACCATTTCTTGTGTCAAACCAGACACTCCCCTCTTCAATAAGGAAGTCAATTGCATTGCAGACTGCGTTGAACTCAGCCTGATGGTTAGTTGCTGGGAATGATCCCTCGTCTAGCTCAAAGATATCCCGTGTCAGAATGAGTGCATCAATAAAAGCAGCATCTTCGTACGCTCGATCCACCTTTTCAAAGATGAGTGTTGCGAGTGCCTCTGATGTTCCATTGATCATTTGTTCTCTTTCTAGTTTGTTCATTGTGTCTCCTTATTTGATATCACAAAATCACCGTTGCCAGCAGTCGCAACGGAATCCACCGTGCACCGGGTCACCGGGTTCTCGAGACACCCCACATACAGGACATGCGTCTTGCACCGGATCGACCAACTTCTGGGGTGGAACGATTCTGTACCACCCGGGTGCGTCACTTCTATTCCTCATAAGCATAATATCACGAGATTGAAACGCTTGAAGAAAGTCAGTGTGTACTTTGTCATAGCCGCTAAACTTCGATGCTAAGATAACGTCTGCTCTGAGCGTCGTACTAGACGATTCGAAGTACTCTACTTCAAACTTTTCACATTGTTCGCGGTCTAGATAGATTTGATTCATTGGTTTCTCCTTTATGATTCTATTATACACAATCATATTAGTTATTACACGATAGCTGTATCCGGATCAAAAGTCTTCGTCAAAAAGCTTTTGAACTCTTTCATTAAGCTCTTTTATATCTCTTTCTCTCTTCAAAAGTTTGATTAAAATAAAAGTTAGAGATACAGCAAGAGTAAAACAAAAAGACACAATGATGATTGACCAGTCGATGCTTTCCATTATTCACGTCGAGCAGTTTCAACAAGGCTAGCCAGCATTTCTCTGTCTACTGTATCCAGCATCGTTCGCCAGATAGGATCACCACTGGGCAACTTGCCCAGACCGTGGAAAAACGTCTCGACGTATGGAATGTCATCCGGCTCATCCTGAGCATCGCGATATTCCTTGAGGTTGTTAAATGCCTTTGTGACCTCCTCAGTCGAAGCGTCCAAGTTGTACCAAGCATTGATGGTATCTGTCCACTCAGCAACTGCGTTTTCGAATGTAGCCATATCCTCTCCTTTGCCTCTATTATACACTACACTTCTGAGCATTGCACGAGATCTAGATCGCCGTGTGGCTTCTTTCCTTGCCGCTGCGGATCAGTGACAAACCAGAAGTGCAGAGCCTCCAGCGCACGGAGCCGATCACGACTGGCGCGTGCCTCTTTGCGTGCGCGGACAAGATTCTGCTCCAGCTCTTCCAGTGTAATGGTAGTCTCATCTTCGTGGCTTCCTGTGTAACGAAGACACCACTCACCGTGGTCTCGATGGATGTACCTCCCGAAACCCGGTTCTACGAGCCGCTCTGATATCTTAAACCTGAATGTTGGGTTGAGTTCGTCCATGCTACGCCTCCTTAACTGTGACGATTCCGCCGTATGCCATTTGATATTCTGCCTGGAGAGTACGTGCTTCCTCGAGAGAATCGCACTCATCAATCTCTTCCTTGCCGTATTGGCTATGCCAGATTAGAACGTACATTATGCCACCTTGGCCAAGCGGTTGAGAGGAACACGCCAGATAGCAGCGCCAGTATCAACCTTTGCGTACTTCCGCATGATCTTGACAACCTTTCCGTGTGCTGTAAAGCCGTCGTTATCTTCGAACGAGACCTTGCTCCCGACGAAGAGCTGTCGCTTCATCTTCTGTGCAAGACGCGTGCGTTCGTACTTGATACGATCGACAACAAATGTGTTGAGCTCTTGGAGCTCCTCGAGGGTGAGCAGCTTAGCGTCTTGCTGAAGCTCGTTTACTGAAAGTGACATTGTTTTTCTCCTTAGTTGGTGTGTGTATATTATACTTTGTTCTTATCTTGGTTGCACGTGTCACCAGCACTCACCGTAGTCTTCGTCTGTCTCGTCACAGTAGAAGTACCCTTGGGCCTCGCAGTTCTCGGGTTGCTGATTCTTGTACTTCCAGTCATTCCTTCGGGTCAGATTCGGAAACAGGCACGGCCGGGCAGGGTTTGCGAATGCTAGTTCGATTCCCTCTTCTCTGCCCTCAAGCCCGTTCATCTCTGCGAGAAGCTCGTAGTAGTCCTTACCTCCAAAGTCTCCGTACCCTTCGTACTTGTCTTCCTTCCAGACATTCCCGAGGTGATCGTGCATGTAAACTGTGAACACGCTTCGGTCACTGTAATGATTCGGAATGGACTCGTTCGTGTCCTGTGTTTCCCATGAAAAGAATCCCATAATATCTCCTTGATGCCTCTATTATACCACAGCTCGTGGCACGTTACATGTCTGTTGAATCAATGGGCCACTTCTTCTGTCTATTCAGGGCTTCGAGCATAACTTGGATTGCTTTCCTTGTCCAAGAATCAAACTCTTCAGATACATAAGTGCTAGATTTAGAACAGTCTATTTCGTCTAAATACTTTGTCAACTCTTTCCTTAGAGTCCTGACCTTCTTAATCTCACTTTCTGCTTCTCCTTCTGCTTTTTTCTTTTTCCACTCATAGAAGTCAATAATCTTTGCCATGTCTACCAGTCCATTCTGTCTACGATTGTTTGAAAGAAAGAATCAGACTTGTCAGGATATGAGTATTCTCGCTGGGTTAACCCAGCGAGGCCACTTGGACTACATCTAGTCATATCTAGAGTCTGTTGTCTAATTTCGTCGAGCGACGGATGAGTATGCCGTGATGACTTGTATCTAGCTACTAAAACATCTGGCGTTACGTTCATTTTCTTACTGATGCATTTGATTTGTAAAGTGTGCCATCAAATCTTGAATTGCTTGGGCTTGACCACAAGGAGAACAGATATAAGTTTTGTTGTCTCGTCTACAAAGTGAGTTCATTGTTTTGGTCGGATGAAGACTATTTGTCCTGCACCGCGGGCACTTACTATTCGCTGTCGTGTGTGTGTTGTCTTCTTGCATTGTTTTTCCTTATCATTCTGTTTTCAATACTTGATGAGCTCCGCGTATACATACGCGCGCGCGCAAGCTATCTTACGCGCAGAAATAAAAGAGGCACTCTCTTCTGATGTCGATAGATGCCCAGCACGTTGTTCACTCTTGAACTGGTGCTAGAACCCTCGGCAAATCAACTGCCTCATTAATCTTTTCGTTTGTCTTGCTATGCCATGTTAACATTAAAACTGATACTACAATCAGCAAACATCCTGACATCAATCGATCAAAATCTTTCTTCTTATTCATTATACTTAACCTTCTCCTACGAAGGAACCCCTAAAATCATCCATCCGATGACTAATCCTGCACCTACAAGCACAACAAACTCGACAAGTCGAATCCTCATTGATCATCCTTCTTTTGACTAGTAATCCACTCTAGGATCTCTTCAGCTCGGGCCCTCTCAATAAGACCGTGTCTTTGAGTTGGCGCAACGTTTTTATACTTTCGGGGAGTTCGATACCATCGATTAGGTTCTTCCTCTACAAAGTCCTCAAGGATCATGTTCTGAACTGTCATCCTGATATCGCCGATATCGTATGGGCAGTCAAGCTGCCTTAGATCAACTGACAGTGACTTAAGGGCTTGACACCCTCTCTTCCAGACACGATGATCATCAGAGTACGCGTAAAACCAGTCATGATTTCTAAGCCTTTCCAGAAGTGTACCCATTGTGTCTCCTTTTCATTGAGTTTTTATTATACACACAAATCAAATTAGTTACATGAATTACTGCTTTTATTAAATTCGTAGTGAAACTGTGAGCCTTGTTTTATAATAAGGACAAGATTTTCTGTATCGAGCACTTCGATATAGTCAAACCCATTATCATTAGACCACTCAGCAGCCCACATAAGTGCTTGCTGTCTATTTGATATTTCTGCAAGAACCATTCCATTCTGTGTATTGACAATCTCAAACATCTTCTTCCTCCAATATTTCGAGCCATGATAGATCAAGTCTAACCATGACATGTTTACTATCGAGAGAGACAAGTGCAGCACTTTGATTATTGTACACCACTATTACCTCTCCCGTTAATCCTGAGTAGAGTCCCACATTTACTAGAACTCGATCACCTGCACTCATTTGTATTCTCCCAGAATAAACTTATTATACATCAGATAATACCATTTTACACATTATCGTTTATGATTCCATACTCGATCAAAAAAGTTTCTTTCATCTTCTTTGTTTTTTTCTTCATCGCGTATTCTTTCTTTAAAGCTTCTGATCTTGTAACAGGAGAAGATATATAGACAACCTTCACCGGCCGTCTTGACTTTGTATACTTTGCACCCTTTAAAGTGTTATTGTGTTCGTAAAGTCTTCTATTGATGTCTGTTGTTACACCCGTGTATAACGAATCATCAGCACACCTCACAATGTAAACATACCAATCTTTCAAAACATGAACACTTTCATAAATATTACAATCAACAGTACATGTCGCGCTCACAACTCATTGAGTCATCCCAGTCGTGTGTCTTTGGGTACCCAAGATCAGACATCTTCTCCCAAAACTTGCGCCCGTGTTTGCCTTCGTTATGAAAGTTGTAAGCCCAAATGTGACACATTTCGTGGGTCATGACTTTTCGAATGAATCGAGCAGTCCAGTGATGCTTCTTTCTAATCTCAATCTTTGTAGGGACAAAGTTTCCCCCTAAATCAATTCGATAGTAAGCTTTACCCAGCGTCTTTCGAAGACGAGAATTAAACTCAACAGGAATATCTGGGAGATCTCCTTTAAACAATTCTTCATTCAGCTGTTTGTATAGAGACTTTGGAGACATGCCAACTGAAAGCACTGGTCGTGTGTCCTCTGTAAATTCATATCTTTCACGAAATATCTGTCGCTTTGCTTGCTTAAGAATCTCTTCTCGTGCTTTTCCACTAAGTCCCTGGTAACTCATTAAACTTCCTTTGTTGTATGATATTATTATATCAAACAATTCATGAGATTACACAAGTTTGGCAGTGTGTATGCTCGGGGCGCAAGATAGCTTGCGCGTGGTGCTTTCTAGTTAGATCAGGAATCTTCTCTGGCTGCTTTAGAGACAGAATCCACCGTGTCGTCGAAGTTTCGAGACGAAGATGTCTGCCCCTCAGCTGAGGTCCTGTCGAAAACATCGTGAGGTGTAATCCCAGTTGTACGCTCCTTGTTGGTTAGGGGTTTACCAAACCCAGGAGTACCGTCTAATCTATTTGCAACGTGTGCAACAAACTTCCACTTCATTTCTTTTTCAAGGTCATGACAAAAATCATCCTCTACACTTCTGACTATTCCTTCAAACTCTTCAACATCAATACTTCCTTCCCTCCAGCCGTCTAGCCATTTTTGCAAATTCTCAGATGACCACTGTCTATCCTCATTGTAGTCAATGTAAGCTGTCTGCTCATCATCTCCATACACTTTAAACTTACCTGTAATTGAAGCTTCTGGATTCTTGTACATCTGTGATTTTGATATGCTTATTGTGGGTATCTGCCTGCGCTCCTGCGGAAAAGCCTTATCAAGCTTAGCAATTGCATCACATACGTTAGGGGAATCAAGAAGATGCTTTTGATCAATGTTTGGATCCATCTTATGCCACTCTTCTGAAGAAGCCGGCTTGGCCCACCAGCTTTTGTCCCTTTTCCTCCAATGCAGCTCGGGATCTCCCACACGATACTCGTATGAATCGTCCTCAGGAAGCTGAACTGACATGGGAGATCGCCATACTCTGGGATCTAGATCATCTCTTCTCATGTCCGCTGGATGCTGCCAGTACCAAGTTATTTTTGGCATTTTCTTTTCCCGCAGAGGGGCTTCGTCACGGTCTTGTTGATCTTGTTTTCGCATAGTTTCTATGTCACGAGTTCTCATATCCCTTGCTTCTTTGTCGAGTGCATCTAGTGCGTCTTGCTGCTTAAATCTGTCAAGTTGATCAATTTCTTTGCGTCTTCTATCATACTCGTCTCTGCTCATTCCAATTTCAGATCGATCAATTCTACCGTCACCGTTTCTGTCGTCTTCAGTCAGCAGATTTTCTCTAATAATTTTATGCAGTGTCTTTCTTGAAATTTTCATTTTTCTTTCCTTCATTTCATTGATAGCTGATCTCTTATCACCTCTCTTCTTTATGTCACCCTTTGACAAGCCTCCTGATGTCTCTCTTCCTGGGTCCCACCCGTAGAATTTCTTCACTGCTGAGCAGCGTGTACGCCAGTCTCTGTATTCCTCTTTGTTCTTTACATTGTCAGTGGGGTGGAGACCGCAGTACCAATCCATCATACGAGAAGCGCGCTTATCTGGGTCACTTACACCCTGTGTTAGTCTCAGTGCATGCTTAAGTTCTCCGCCGCTACTGTTCTTAATTGCCATACAGACAGCCACATGGAATTCACTAGTGACCCAGGACTGCCGGAGGATTCCACGAAATTTTGCCTTAATTGCCTCTCGCTGGACAGGCTCGCTGTCAGATGAGCTAAGAAAACGGTACATACCTCTTACCCACCAGTCAGCATTGTCTAGTTTTGCTGCGATCTTTGGGAGATGAGTTGACGAGTCACTCCCGCTAGACTTAAAAATTGTCTCATTTCTATTGTCTCCGCCTTCAAAGCCGCTTCGAACACTCTTTGTATAGGCCCTAAGATCTTCGAGTGTGTATCTTCTATCAGCATCGGGTCGTTCTTCTGACTGCACATCTCCTGTTGCCGGATCTTCAACTGACTCTGTGCCATAATCAACAAAGTACTTTCCAATGACGCCCGCGTTGTCCATCGCTACGTAGAGCCTGTCAAGGCCTGAGCCGGTGAAGTGAGCAGCACCGATCATTGTTTTCTCCTTGCTATCTCGTGCGAAGTCTGACCAGTGTTTTGTCCAAGTCCCATCAGGACGCTTCATGATAATCTTTTCAAATATGTCAGCTAAATCCTCAGCAGACACGCCCTCTAAAAGAAGCTGGTTGTCTGCGAGGGATTCAGATATAATTTTCTTGAGTTGTCTACGGGTTATTTTCATTTTAAAATTCCTTTACAAGCTCGAGGACTTCTTTTGGTGCCCGGTATTCGCGGCCAGGGAGCTTGTCTTCCCCGCACCCGCCAGGCTCAGCATCACAAAGCTGTTTGCCCCACCATGATTCTGTGTATCCATAGTTTGAACTCATCAGCATCGTCACACTAGCATTCGGGTATTTATCTAGAAGATACAAGATATGCTCTCGAGCTTTATCTATGTGCTGTTGTCCACTCCTAGATCTCCATTGACCAGTGGGCCCCTTTCCCCCATCATCTTTGGGAGTAGATCCAGGACCGTAGACTTGTAGTGTGTAGTGATTGCCAATATCGTCTTGGGGGGCACCAATTCTAATGTTGTCGATGCCAGGATCGACCTTCACTTCCAATAACACCCGTAGTTCTTCTTTTATAAGTTGCCTTAGCTTTGTACGTGTTAGTTTCATCTTAAGTTCCTCCTAAGCTTCCTTTTCTATTTACCCCAGTGTTAACAACTTCTCCGGTGGGAGTATGAACAACCTCTGTTCTCTTGCGACCGTACATGTAGTCTGACGTGTTGCTAGCCCTTCTTGGCTCAAATTGACCACTAATCTCATCATGCTCTGCCTTTAATCCCTTTAGAGTTTCGATGTCTGGAGTCTCGTGTCTTTCATCCCACAGATTTCTAACTACATTAGGAAACAGGTTGTATTGCTGCTTCACTCTGCCAAAGAATTCCTTGTAATCATCATAGTCGTCGCCGGAGGGATTGGCTTCGGCATCGGCTCTGATTTGTATAACCTCACCATACCTTTCTTCACCCAACCTGTCAAGAAGTGCAAACTCTCCCTGGTGCTCGTTCCTAAGATACACAAGGCGATCGTAAATCTCTGCTGGGCTAGATTGTTCGTTAAGTAGGGATAGACCTTCCTTAATAATCTGTCTTAATTGTCTACGTGTGATTTTCACTTTATTGATCCTTCTTTCTTCGATATAAATTTTCAACTGCTTCATCAATTGAATAGTTTTTCAGCCAAGCATCATATAGATCTAACTTGTCGACTATCACTCCTACAAAATCTTCATATGACATACCATCTTCTCTAACTGTTTTTTGAGCGTGAGAGATTGCGCTGTGTGACTGTTCTTCTTCAGATCCTGGTTCCCAATACATGACATTTCCAGTTGCTAAAGACTGCCTTGCTGCATCTTCACGTGACTTGGGAACACTGCCGCCAAAGGTTTCAATAATAATCTTTCTCAATTGTCTACGCGTGATTTTCATTTAATCTCCTCCGTAAGTTATCCAAAGCTCAATGGCTTCTTCGTACTCTGCTAGCGCTTCTGATGTTAAAGTTTTCAGTGCTTCGTCTAATGATATTTTCATAATTTAACTCTTTTTAAACAGACCATGAACTCATCAAAGCTTTTTCTCGACGCTGTCTGGACCCGTCCTCAGAAAATCTTCCTGCATCTGCAGCAGCTAACCACCCCTCAGGTGTACCTTTTTTAAGGTTGTCTGCAGCTGCAATAATTGTTGCCCCACCGGAGCCCTCATTCCATGCTCTTGAAACTAATGCATCGAACTGATCTTGTGTGATTGGTGTTGAGCCTAGCTGCCTTCTAACACCAGCAGCATATGCAGGACCTTCGACTTTGCTCCTTAATAATTCATCAGCTTCAGCCATTGTCATGTCTCTTCTCACACGGTTTTCATTGCCGCCTTGCCAACTTTCCTCTTCTGTGTCAATATGCTCTGCTGCAGGTATGACCCACTGCTCTCCTTTAGTGCTTGGATCATCACCAAGATGGTGTGCATAATTTCTTACTCTTTCTGAAGAATTTAGTGCAATTCCATAACCTATTGTAGGGACACCACCTCTTTCTCCCGCTGGCTTGCCATCTGTCTTTGACATCCTTGCAGTTCCAGCAAATGATACGATATCAAAGTTTTCCCCACCCATGTTGGCTCCCATTCGACCGGATCTGGGATCTTCTTTTACCTTCTCTCCTGTCCATGGATCCCAACCTAGTGATATAATCCATGGGCCAGAAGTTTCACTTGTTTTTAACTTATCATCATAAATTCTTGGTCTGTATGCTTCGCCTCTTTTAATCTCTTTGATTCCTGTCTCACTGACCCTAAGTTTATTTGCAGGGATTTTTTTTGCCGATTCGAATTTTTCCTGTATACTAGGAGAAACTTCTTTTTCAGCTTCAGCATCTAGATCATCGTCTTCTGTCATTAACCTGACTGTATTGACTAATTCATTTTTAGTATTTTCATTAAGACTTTCGACAATGATCTGCTTTAGTTGTCTACGTGTGATTTTCATATGTAAACTCCAGCAATATAACCTAGCACGAGACCCTTGGCCCATGCGATCCATGTAATTTGATAGGCGGACAATCCGAAATAATCGGCGGCACAATTCATCCGATCTTTGTGCCATTGTACGAAACGTTTCACTACAATTCTCCTAACATATCTAAAATTGCATCGACCTTTGCCTCAAGCTTTTCCATTCTCTGTTCAACACTTTGCCCAGGCTGTCTAGATCTTTGAAGACCCTGAAGACGCTCGATGTATTCAATCTCATCAGGGGTTGCTGGTCGCGCAGCATCTCCCCAGCTTTCTAATATCATTCTTCTTAATTGCCTACGTGTGATTTTCATTTTTCTAATCTCGCTATCTCTTTTTGAAGTCGACGTAGCTCTTGAACAGTTGGCAGACTATCAGCCATTGATAAGCCGTCACCCTCATCGAGAGACCCTAATCCTGAGAGAGCTGATCCTACCTTTCCAATAAAATCAGCAATATTATAAAGTGTTGCTCTCATCTTTCCTGTCTGTATTTCTGCTTCAGCACCGATTTGAGATGCAGCAGATGCAATTTTTGCACCTGACTTACGAACGTTATTGCCTCCACGGCCCCTAGAGAATTCCCGAAGTTCTGACTCACGCTCTTCATTCTCAAAAAGTGTGCTCTCTTCATTGATTATTTGTCTTAATTGTTTTCGTGTGATTTTCATTTTATCCTTCTAAATCGTTAGCAATGCTTCTTAGCTCGTCTGCGTCAAGTGCACCGTCACTGTCTCTGTCGGGTCCACCCATCGAAGACAC
>Ga0080013_1004695_pt1 | contig 13252 bp, 11 predicted proteins | sample ETNvirenome_6_85_FD_69236 | JGI IMG/M metagenome (GOLD analysis project Ga0080013, IMG submission 69236) | Marine viral communities from the Pacific Ocean - ETNP_6_85 (SPADES assembly) (version 2) | ecosystem: Environmental > Aquatic > Marine > Oceanic | place: Pacific Ocean | collected 2013-06-19 | reverse complement strand
AGCTTTTTCACCTTCAACTAAAACCATTTCAAGATAATCTTCATACCTTAATCTAGTTTCAGATTCAGATTTTAAATACCATAAGAATCCAGATGTTCCATCTTCTGTTGATACTTCAACCCAACCGATCTGAGCAGTGTCAGAACCATTGATCTCAAATTTATCTCTAATGATAACTGGTGAATTACTGTATTGAGTAAATTCTGGTTCAATAGAACCTAAATCATTATCATCAGAACCTTTTTGCCATTCTGAACCATATACAAATAATGACATGGTGTCAGCAGCTGTAAAGATTCCAGGAACTGCACTAGCAGCTAATAAGTCAGTGGCTGTATAAGCAGCAACTGTGATAATAGCTTCTCTAGCAACACCAGCACCACCACCTGTAGCACCACCAACATTAGTTACTAATACTTTCATAGTTTTACCAGCACCAGCACCAGATGTAGCATAAAGAACCAAAGTTTGGTTTACTTTTATAGCACATTCTGAAGCTACAGCTAAACCAGCAGCAGTAGCATCTGGGTCAATTTGAATTGTGATAGTAGTAGCTGTTGTACATGCAGCTTGCTCATAAGAAACGTGCAGTCTATTTTGTTCAGACCAAATAACTTGATCAGAAGTCATAGGCATTTCAGCTCCTACCATTCTCAAGAAACCAGAAATAGTTCTGTTTCCGTATCTTTCCACCTCTTGCTCATAAAGCTCAGGTAGATATTGTTGTGCAAAATCATTGTCTCCTTCGTTAAACGTAAGATAATTGCTTTGCAACGTCATTTTGTTTTGCGCCGGTTCTAAATTTGGACCTAACGCAGGACTTAATCCAGCCATTGTTTTTTAGTTTTTATTTTGTTCTTCGTTTGATTTTCAACTTAGAGCCATCACCACCAGTAATTGCTTTAACTTTTAATCCTCCTACATAAACATCACCACCAGCTCTAGGTCTGTCATCAGTTGTTATGTTTTTAGATTGCGCTAACATATCTTTCGCGGCGTCGGCTTTACCTTGCTCGTAAAAGTGTTTAGCTAAGTTGTCAGAATTCCTAGCAGCGTAAATAGCTTTGTGATAACCAGCATGATCCTTTATTGTTCCATCTTCATTTAAGAACTTCTTAATAAATTTAGAAATGTCAGATTGGGCATCAGCAATATTTTGAGGGTTGTTTACAGTGTAGTTAAAATTCTTTTCCCCAACGTTAAATTCAAAACCTTTGAAATCGTTGTTGAAAAATTGTTTTGTCTTATCCTTAAACTGCTCATGTTTTTGCTTTGCTAAGTCTTGTTGTTTTTTATAATTGTTAAAAAACTCTGTTGCTTCTTGTTGGTGCTTGGTAGTTCCAGGTTTCAACTTGATCTCCTGGTAGTACTTATCCTTTACTCCTTCAAGAAACTCTTTAGCTTTAACAACTTCTTCTTTGAGAGCTATTTGTCTTTTTTTAACAACTCGCTCATCATCCACATCTTCATCAAAAGCGAAAGAGTCTTCAAGTATATACTCAATTTCGTCCATGCTTAAATGTGGTTTAGTATTTTTATAATATTCTTTTAACAATATATCATTGTCTACATTAGAATAATCTGTATTTAGTCTTACGTAATCTTCTACAGTTCCTCCAGTTTCTTTCATGAAGTTAACTAAGTTTCCAACACTTTCAGGTAATTCATTAACAGGTTGTGGTTCTTCTACTTCTGTATTTGAAACCTCAGGTGTTTTTATTTCTTCTAGTAATCCTTCAGGTTCTGTTACTACTTCTTCTTTAGGTTTTTCTGTATTTGGCTCAGTTATAGTAACTTTTACATCATCTTTAACCTCTTCAGGTTGTTTGCTTAAATCTACTTTAACATTATCAATTTGTTTTACGTCACCTAATTGTTTAGGTTTTTTCATTTTGAAGTCTCCTTCTTGCTCTACTTTTTCTTCCATAATAAAATATAATTGTGCCTACATCATAGGCGGTTGTTGTGGACTTTCTTCTATTTCCACTTGTTCTTCTACTATTTGATTTGATTGGGGTGTTCTTTGTTCTTCTACCTCAAAGTTTGTAGGTAAACCATCAGTTTGTCTTTGGTTTATCATTTGACTTTGTTGAGTAGCTTGTATTTTAGATCTTCGATCTTTTCTATCTTCAATTCTATTTTCTTTCTCTTGCATTGCTTGGACACGCATTCTTTCTAATTTCATGTCATAGTTGAATTCAATTTCAAGCATTTGTTTCTTTATCTCCGCTTCTGTTTGCATTCTTTGCAATTCCATTTGAGACTTAGCTTGTTCAAATTGAACATTAGTTTCTGATATAGCTTGCTGTTTTTGAACTTCAGCCATAGCAGCTTGTTCTGCTGCTTTAGCATTAGCTTCTGCTTGTGCTTTAATATTAGCTTGTTGAGCTTCTTGGTCTTGTTTTTGTTTTTGTTTTCTTTTTATTTTTAGAAAAGCATTCGCGAGTTGTATGTTATTTATCTCTCTAATATCAATAGCGTCTTCTAGATAAATTTGATTTTGTTGTAAAGCCATTTGGATGTTTTGTTCTAGCATGGCTTTTTCTTCTTCATCAGGCTCTAGTTCTAGATAAATACCAAAGTCTTGGTAATTCTTTTCTAGTAGTTCATCTAAAGTTTTAACATTATATTTTGATATACTATTCAATAAAGCTTCTCTAGTTAAAGGGAACATAATTGCATCTGCGGATCTTAAAGCTACATTTTCTGCGTTACGTAAGGTTATGTATAAGAATGCCTGTAATATATGGCGAGTTGCTGTGTTTGAATTTGCAGCAGCTAATTTTTGAATACCAACTAATGACTTAGGATCTGGAGAACTACCGTCTCTAGCTTCATTCAATCCGGTCACATCTCTTATCATCTTTAAGTAATACTCATACGTTTGTATAAGAGATTGTATTTTAGCTTGACTACCTGAAGCCTGTAATTCTTGAATAGGTACTTTTCCATGGTTTAAATCCCCATCTTGAGTCATAGATCTACCTACTATACTACCAGTCTGGAAATACATGTTTAAAGCTTCAGCTGCATTATAGTTAGTTCCATTACCTAAATCCACTTCTGCTAAACCATCTACATCTACAAATACTCCATCAGGAACTACTCTAGATAGAACTTGTTGCAGTTTTAGAGATGTTAATTGGATCATATCAGCAAAACCAGTTATTCTGCTAACCAAAGATTCAATTCTTCCTTTAAACATTCTCGGTGCACAAATATTGTAATTCATGTTAACCTTAACTGTATTACCAAATGGTCTAGTTATGTTTTCAGCTTGTTTCCAGTCTAACATTAAAGGTAATCCTAATATTTTAGCACCTGAGTACAGGGTTTCAATACTTCTAGAAACTCTTTTAAAGTTATCGCTTTCTGGAGGATTAAATGTATCTGGTTTTTGTAAGATTTTCTCTAACCCATTATCTGTATACTTCAACTTAAATACTTGGTCCGTATAAGTTTTATATTCAAAAAATAGAACTTGAACAGTATTATTGTCTTGTCTACCATTCCAGTTTCTTACATATTCTGTATTACCTGGGTATTCTTGAATTTCTTCTAACTGTGAATTAGTTAAATTAGGAAATTGTTTTTTAACATCTGCTAAGTGTAAATTTTTAACTTCACCTACGTAATATAAGTCTTCAAAATTAGGATCTTCAGTGTATGAATAAACTAAGTTAGCAGGATCTACATATTCAACTCTTATACCTTCTGATTTGTTAAAACTAGTTTTTGTAGCACCAATACCTAATACTGTTAAATCATAAGAAACACGTTGGGCTGTTAAATCGTACTTGTTGTAGCTAAACACATTATTAATAAGTTCTTCTTCAGCCATCTCAATAGCTTGTTTATAACTCATCTGCATGTGAACTTCAAATTCTGCTTCATCAGCTGGAATAACTTCTGGATCTTTATTGTTAGCTACATTTATACCTAATTTCTGCTGCATTGTGCTAATCAACTCCTTTTGCTTCATGTCAGAATATAATTCTTCAGCATATTTAGTTCTCTTCTGCATGGATGCAGGATCTTGAGCAAAAGCATTAATATTGTAGTTTCTACTAGAAATACCATTAACAACTATATCTACAAACTTGGGTATAACTGGAACAGGTTTCCAATCTAAATTTAAGTAAGATAAATCCCCATTAATAGACATTTCATCTTTATATTTTTGTACTGACTGTTCTCCTCTAGCATACAGCCTAAGTGAAAAGAAGCTATTGTAATTGTATGAAAATCTAGAACCTCCACGGCCAGCCCAAAACCATTCTCCTTCGACAGCTCTACCAACTTGTAAACCATAATCATATGATTTTTTAACTGCTTCTGGTACTACTTGATCAGGAAAAGCGCTATTACTATTTGTATAAACCTGCATTAATCTATTATTTTTGAGTGTAATCCTTTATTGTTATATTTTCCAAAGCCTAAATTGACTTGTTTAACTTGCCTTTCAGCTAAAGGTTTATAATTATGTTTGTTACAAGCCATGATAGCTAAACCAGAGCTTATTGAAGCGTCATGCCTTGTTCGGTTATTTATGTCGAATCTACCCCAATCTTCTAAAGTTCTTTGATGATACATATCTCCATAACCTGTTTCTTTTAATCCAACGTGATTATCTATGTAAGATTCAATAGCAGAAGCATGTGCTTGCTTGATATCTTCACTTGAATTAGGTATTCCACCTATTTCTTTCTCCGTCACTGATAATTTGTTCCAAACCTTATCTGGTCTGTTTATGGAGAATTTTCTATATCCTCTACGTTTTATATAATACAATAGTCTAGGTTTATTGTTTTCACAAAGTATAGGCATACCATAGAATATTAAAGCCATTAAAACGTCTTCAAAGAATATCTCTGCAGTAGGTGGTCTAGAAATGTATTCTAAGAAAAAATGATTTGGTGGTGAATCTTCCATTGAGAATTTAGTCAAACCATGTAATGATCCATTAGAACCTATTTTATCAACTGTTCCACTTATATCATAACTGTCACATCCAAATGCTCCAATATGCTCATTACCTGGATATTTCATTCCATTTTTTATAATCACTCTGTTCTGAAGATTTTTAGGTGGAACCCAAGATATATTAAATCTTCCATTAGGATTAGGAACAAAAATAACTACTCCATCTTTTCTGCCATCTAACCATTGGAAATTTCCTTTAGTTATTCTTTCTTTATTATTTAAATCTTCATTAAAATCTATTTGTTCATATATCTTAACTAAATTAAAAAGACTTTGTTTTGTTTCATCTCTAAAGGCGTGTTGTTCTGTACGAGGAAATTGCCTATAATATTCGTTTAAACTATCTTGATCAGATTTTAATCCTTCAACTTCGTTTTCCCAGTGTTCGATGACTCCGATTGTAATTGGGAGACCATCGACTGCAATCGTTCTATCTTTTGGCGTAGTGAAGACAGGTGATCCAAAAGTATCCATGAATCCTTCGTAATTCCATTCCATAGGGATGAATAAAGAATAGAGTCCCGAACTTGTTTGTCCATTTCTATTTCTTTTTGTAACATCTGAATTGTAGTATAATTTTTTGAAGTTGTCCCCACCTTTGTCTAACGCATTTGAAGTTGAGCCCATCATACACTTACCAACGATTCTTCTTCCTAATCGCAGTGTAGTTTTTGTAACTCGCCAATTGTTTAATATATTATCAGGTCTCTCCCATTTCCCACTTTCATCATGGGCTAATAGTTTTAATTTCTCTCCATCGTAAGAATTGTCGCCTGTATTCTTCCAATCTATTGTAGTATCTAATCCTTGAAGTTCTCTAAGCTGTTCGTTCGTCTCCAGTTTTCTACGTGTAAGTTTAGATGCCGGAACTCGGTATGCCAGTTCGGTTTTAGGACGATCCATACCATCTTGGATCGGCTTGAAGAAAAACGGATAGTTAATCGAGATTGGTACAACTTTATCTGTGAACATCTTTTTAGCATCTGCTCCACTTTTTGAGAGAATACCATATCTTGCATCACTTGAGATTGTTGCCTGATTAACAAGTTCTGCTGATGACATAAAGGAGAAACCAGACCGTCTGTTTTTAAGGTAGCACATTCCATAACACCTGGTATCTGCTTTACAAGCTTCCCAGAATATAAAGAAGAGTCTATTTGCTTCTCTATAGTCAGGTGCTCCGATATCAATTTTTGACCATTGCAAGTACATGTAATGAGTACCAGTAATATAAGTAGGATTACCGTTATTAAAAAACCAATAACCCTCGTCTCGTTTTTTGAATTCATTGTCAATATAATCGTACCATTCTTCTTTAAAATCACTTGGATAATCCTCCCAATCAAATCTACTTTTTATTCTAGCTAGTTCCTTTGGATATTCTTGCCTCTGCCAGTATTGTTTCTCTTTGTCTTCGCTTCGTTTAAAGCATTCATCTTCTGCTGGTAATGCAATTCGAAGATTTTGGATTTCAATAATTTGTCCAATTTTACCAGTTTTACTAATTACTATAAAGTTGTATTCAGGATTGTAACCATACTCCCATTTTTTTAACCTATTTTGTTTCTTTAGTATTTTAGGATTTATTATATCTACTACTTCTTTCCACAAACCTTGCTTAAAACTCATTTACTCCTCCCTTCTGCAAAACCCCTAAAAGATCTTTCTTCTTTTTTTTCTTCTTTTTTAGGTTTATCTTCTAATAACTCTTTCTCAGTTTCTATTCTTGTTAGAATTTCAAAAGCATCAAATATAGCTAATTTCTTAGTTGCAGCTGCATTTTTCAATCTATCTGCTGAAACATCATCCCCAGAATCTACAATAGGTTCTTTAGCTACTTTAATTAATTCCTCAACTGCTCTTTGCCCAGCTTGGATTATGTTTTTCTTGGTTTTCTTTACGTCCATGGTTTATTAATATATCATTTGATTTCATACAATATAGCAGTTGACCATCAACAATAAACTCAAACTCTCTAAGTCTCTTATAATTAACTATATCTTTCTTATAAACACCTAAAGAATTTAATTTGTCGTTATCGTACACAATTATTCCTTGTCTTTTTATAGTGTTTTCTAATTTATTATTATCGTCACTAACTAATGGAGAAATAAAACATCTATCCAGTATTGTTTTCCATTCTGTCTTATTCTTATATAGATAAACTTGATCTAAGGACACTAAGTACTTGTTGTCATATAAGTATGACCTCGAGTTCTTTTCATTGCCTCTAACGTCGTAAAAACGCCTAAAGACATTATGGTGGACCATTACTAAATCTCCTTTCTTGATAGGCGTATTAAAACCTTTAGGAGTTTCAATTACTTTAGCAAGTTTGTTAACTGACTTAAATGTTTCTATTCTTGTATTTATTATCAGTTTTTTACCTTCTACTTCAATTTCATTGTTGTATCTCTCCCCTACTGGACTAACTATAAAGTCATACAATCCTCTCATTAGTATTCTAAATCGTATTCTACTGAAATAGCCATATTAGAATTAAACTTCTTCCATGGCATTTCTTCTTTGTTTCTTTCAATAAATATATTATAAGAATTATCCTCTTCTTTAAATATGATATTAGAAATGTTATGACCTCCGTACACTTTTTGACCTAAAGAATAATGCATAGCTTCATTCTTGTAGTCGCTGCCTATACTAATTTTTCTTATAACATTAGACATGACTAACAGCTACTTCTTCTTCGTTTTTTATTTCAGTATAACTACCATCTTCTAAATTGATATTTACTGCGCCATATTCATTTTCTAACTCTGTTTTCATGCTTTCCACCTCTTTATTAACTATAGCTATTTCATGTAATAAACCATGTTTATTAGCTTCTAAAGTTCCTATTTGGTTTAAAATATTATTTAATTTAGTTTGTTGATCTTGAATAGTTTTTAATTGTTCTTCTTTAATTTTCATTTGATTAAATTTAATTTATAATTGTTTTATTTATAATCACTTGTTTACGAGCAAATTAACCTTATTCACCTTCTGCTGGTTCCGGTGGAGTCCAATCTGGAGTTGCCAATAGTGCTAAGGCTTGCACGTGATCTAAAGTTTGTAAAGGTACTACTGTTCCATTTGTTATAAAACTAGGTGTTACTTGATACGAAATTATAGCTTCTGTGTTAGCTACATTTCTTCTCATTGTTTGTCCAGATGTAGTGTTTACTTGACTCCAATCTATAAGTTGTGTTTGGGTGTTGATATCTATTACTATATAAGTTGTCATTCTTTTTTTTTATTTAAGGTACGAGTGTTGATCTACCTGAGTTAGCTGGATTAACTACGCCGTCTGCGTAATCAGCCATGTTAATACTATATGCGTTTGTTTTACTATCTTTCATATCCCCTATTAAATCTGATAAATCTAAATTAGTACCAGTTCCGTTAGATTCTGAACCAGGTGCATTACCTACTATATTTTCTTGAATTACGTTTAAACCAGTTGCGTCATTAGCGCTAATAACATCTCTTGCTACTAAAACAGATCCATTAAAATAAGTGTAAGATTGATCCAGTGGATACCATACGGTGGGTGATATTCTAAAGTTACTTAAATTTTGAGGTACACCATTGTTATATAAGTTTAATATATCATCAATATTTAAAATAGAATTCCACATGGCAACATTTGATACTTTTCCATCAAAAGCATCGGCACCTACGTAGTTTGCTCCTATCCATAATTCACTCATTGTTATAGAACTTGCTTGAATTACATAATCTGTTGATGCAGTTGCGCTTCCCCACATTGTAAAAGACTGTTGAACGCCGTCAACATATAAATAGCAATGCTTAGTTGTATTGTCATAAGTCCATAATATATGTTTCCAACCTAATGCTCCAAAATCCCCAAGACCTCTTGCTGTATATGTTGAATAGTTTGCCCCTGTTGAATCAAAACCTTGTAATGCAGGATATAAGTTTGTACTAACTCTGTAAAAAGCTCCTAAACTTTGGTTTGTTATATTGTTACTTGCTCGTACTGTTGCAGGTGTTCTCCATGTATATGTAGGATATATTCCATCTGCTTTAACCCAATAACTCAAGGTTAAATCACTTCCTGTTAATGAATATCCAGTATTAAAGTAATCTGCAGTTCCATCAAGATTCACACTATAACTACTAAAAGGAATTTGCTTACTAATATCACTTTGAACTAAATTAGTGGTGTCCATACCTGAGCTTTCACCGTTTAATGTAGAGACATTGTTGTTAACAAGGTTTTGTGCTGTCATTCCTGAGCTCAGAGCATCGACACTTACATCATTAGAAACCTCTGTTATCCAAGAAGCAGCAGTAATATTGTTTCCACCTCCTCCGCTATCTTCAATACCAGTAGTTAAATTATCTAATTTCCACCAACTAATTGGAGAATAAGATAAACTTGCTTCAGGTGTTCCATTATTATATAAAGTATCAATTTCACTCTGGCTTAAAGCACTTCCAAATATAGCAAAATTACTTAATTGTCCATCATAATAATATCTTCCACCTACAGTAGTATATCCATCATTTCCTATTACTATAGAATCTTGATTTTCAAAACCACCTAATGAAGATATACTGGCAGTACCAGACCCTTCACCATTTACAAAAAGTTGTATTGTTTGAGTAGATCTATTAACTACAGCAACTAAATGTGCCCAGTTAAAATCTTCAGGATGTCCACTTGTAGCTAGAGTTGAATTTACACTTGCTCCTACGTTATTATCATCTCTTACTGCCCAAGTAACAATATGATTTGTTGCAGCATTCGTAGTAGTTGTTAATCTATTATAACTTTGTGCTCCCGTAGCATACGAACCTCTTGCAACAAAAACGTATTTATTGGCATTTCTACTATCTAAATATATCCAAGTAGATATACTAAAAGAATCAGTTGCTCCAAACTTTAAATTTGTAGGACCATTACCATCTGTTCCTTGGTATATAGTTAAAGCATTGCCAGACCCATCTGATTTAGGTATAAATTTTAAAGCACTTGAATAATTTGTAGTTAAACCAGAATTTGGTATATACCACTTATCAGTAGTGCTATTCCAATTAGCTGTATTATCAAGTTTATACCACGCTTTTAGGTTAGAACTTTCTATTGCGGTTGTTAGCGGGCTTCCGTTGTTGTATAGTTCAGCTATTTGTCCTGCGGCACGGTCATTTAAAGCAACTCCACCATCACTTAATATTACATCATCCCATACTTGAAAATTAGATAATTTCCCTGTCCATGGAGAACCACTTTGTCCTACATTAACATTAGTAGATGGTGTAGTATCAACATTAGTTGCTCCTATAAACTCGTATACAAATACACCATCTATATATGCTTTTAATCTTTGAGCTTGAGGAAATGCTGTCCACGCCATGTGATGCCATTGACCATCATTTGGTATATGTAAAGCAGTTTGATAACCAGTAAAAATCTTACTGCTCTGAAATGGACTATATGAATTACTAGTTATATATCCTGTTGTTGTTGTTTGAATTAGAGTGATGCCATTAGCTAAATATCCTCCAGAACGACTATTAAAAACGTAATCTGTTCCAGATGTTATTTCATTCTTAATCCACACTGACACTGATTTTGCTCCAGTATCTGACATACTTCCTTTAGGTAATGTCATTTCATTAGACACTCCGTCAAATTCAAAACTCTGTGGATATGCTGAAACTGCATCTGGTATTTGCCAATTACCTGCACTATCTGCCTCCCAATTGGCTGATTGGTTTAGTTTATACCAAGCTCTGAGATTAGCTTCTTCAGGTTGTGTACCTGTCATTAATGGTTGACCGTTGTTGTATAGTGTTGTAATATTTTCAGGAGAAAGAACAGCGTTCCATATCTGCGCATTTGAAAGTTCACCTTCCCAAAAATTACTTGTTCCTATATACGAACCTATAGTTAACTTTACAGTTGATGTTTTTGGAGAATGTGGAGTATCTGTGGAAGTGTCTTTAGGTACTCCATTTAAAAATAGTTTTAAAGAATTTGTTGATTCATTATATGTAAATGCTAAATGTTGCCAAACATCTTCAGCAAATCCAATATTAAGCCAACCACTTGCTGTGTTTTGAGTATCTGTAATTCTACTAACTTGTACTTCGTTGTTAGTTTTTACTTTAATGTCAAAACCTGGAATTGAAGGAGAACCAGAATTACTAAAAGCATAAACTGTAGTTGATCTTGAACTTGATGCTTTAACCCAAATAGCAGCAGTTAAATCACCGTTGTTATAATCAGTTGTAGTTCCTAAATCTATAAAGTTACTACTACCATCAAAATCAAAAACACTATCTGCCCCAACTGAAATGTTAGGGTAACCAGCTACTGCTATTGGGTTAGAGTTATCACCTAGTGGCCAATACGCTACAGGTTCTGCACCATCAATAGCCATTGGGTTATTTAGGTTGTATAGATAACTTACTTGATCTACTGTTCCAGCGGTTCCATCGGTAAGAGCGTAATCAAATATAGAAACCTGTGAAATAGCACCATTAAAATAATTAACACCATTATTCCATTTTCCAATTACCCAATTAGCAGCACTATTAGTATAAACACCTGTTGCTGTTCCTTGACTTACGCTATCTAAAAATAATTCAAGAGTAGTGCCATTATAAGTTATTACAACTTGATGCCACGCTGTAGTATCTGTAAATGCTGTTGTAACTTCTGTTGCCCCATTGTTATATATTCTAGCAACTAGTGTATCACTTCCTAAATATATATCTAAACCTTGTGAAGTTCCTATACTATTTATTCTACTTGATATAATAGCTTGTGCTGCTGATGTTGTATCATCACTTTTAAACCAAGCAGAAATACTGAAAGAAGTTAAAGAAGTGAACGCGGAATTAGTGTCTATCACCTCAGTACTTCCACTATCAAAATCAATACTATAGTTACTTAACTTATCTTTGTTAGCGTTTCTAGGCATTCGCCACGTTGGTGCAATATAATTTGTTCCCATAATTAATCCCCCATTCTATACCAGGCAGCAGGTGCGCCTTCAGGTGTTTCACTTAGATCTGCTACTTTACCTGGATTGTTCGCTGTAGCGTTGTACATTGCTTCTATTGTTTCTTTAGATAAAACTTGGCTCCATATACCTACTTCGTCTAAATATCCATTATATTCATTAGATCCATCTCCCCTTGCACCTAAATAAGATGTACCATATGTACCTGTAGTGGCTGGAATAGTTCCACCATAACTTAACGTTTGTTCAACACCATTAAAATAAACTTTTAATCTGTCTGCATTAGCTGAACCAGATCCATCGTAAACCATAACTATATGTGTCCAAACTCCTGTTGATGGACTTGTAACATTTCCTTGATTACTTCCGCTTGAATTTACGTGAAAATAAATTGAAGTGTTATACCTATATATTGTTATTCTATTGTTGTTGTCTACTCTATTTGTAAATATAACTCCATCGTTACTTTGCGGATCAGAAAATTTAGCCCAAAACCCAATAGTAAAGGTACTAACACTGTCAAAAACAGAGTTTAAATTATCTGCTAAAAATCTATTGCCATTAACACCATCAAACAACATCGAATAACTATTATCAATAGCAGTGTATTCAAAGCTTCCTCCTCCTCCAGGTTTTGAAGGCCCAGGTAAATTTGCAATTTCCGGAACAGTAGTTCCAATACCCATCCACATAGTAAAGGATTAGTATAATATAACTAATTCTCCGGCAAGAGGAATTGGATTCATTGAAACTATATGAGTTGCAAGAATTGGTAAGAAAGAACCTGCCGCTACTCCTGTTAACATCATAGGATTTCCGCTTTCTAACAATACAGTCAATTGCGTTGTTGCGACGCCTACATATAAACAAGCTCCTCTTTGCGGGTTATCTGTGTTTGGTATTTCATATCCTGCAGCTGGAAAAGCTACTGGATCCCAGCCTGATAAATCAGTTGCATCTAAAGAATCATGAACCATAACTCTAGGGTTAGAGGCAAAGTTACCATTTATCGTTCTTTCCGGCGCTGCTGGCCAAGTTCTCGATCTTGGATTGATTGGACTTCCCATATCTATTTTATTTTTTTATTTTTGTAATTTTTTCTGCGCCTCTAGATCCAAAGTACGCTACATATACTGTTATAAGTAAAGCTTCTAATAATGAAACCCACCCGTCATTTATTTCTAATAGTACACTAGAATCTAGTACTATAAATATTGTCATTGCTAAAGTTAGATAGATGAGTGTCATTGGTCTAGTATTCTTACTAAGCCATGAAT
>Ga0080013_1004694_pt1 | contig 13253 bp, 15 predicted proteins | sample ETNvirenome_6_85_FD_69236 | JGI IMG/M metagenome (GOLD analysis project Ga0080013, IMG submission 69236) | Marine viral communities from the Pacific Ocean - ETNP_6_85 (SPADES assembly) (version 2) | ecosystem: Environmental > Aquatic > Marine > Oceanic | place: Pacific Ocean | collected 2013-06-19 | reverse complement strand
CGATCAATATAAACTTGTATGGGGCGGCCTTCGCTTAACTTATTAGGGATACTTGAATAGGTAGAAACAGTAATACGCGACAAATTAAGATCAGATTGTGTAACTGTATTACCAGCATTTGTGCGAATAACCTGTTCTAAAAGATCAATAGTATCAGCCGGTAATGCGTAAGTTGCAGTACCCTGTACAAGGCTGACGCTCCCTGAATCAATCGTCCACATGTTAATACCACGGTTCTGCCATTCAATAGTCAATAAATTCATAGACCTGCGAGCTGTTCGCAGGTCATAACCAGAACGCATTTCACGGCCAGCACGTTCCCACGCTTCTTCAGCGATTTCCGTGAAATCCATATTGAATGTAGCAGTACCAGATGTAGCCATTACTACATCATCTTACAAGGACGAACACCTTGCGTAGCAATTCCAGCACCACGTACTTTGCCGCCTTTCTTCATACCCAATCCTACTGCCTTGTCCCTAAGACGATGCATTTCATCTTCTTCATCACGTAAAGCTCCTCTTACGCGTCCTCTTTCTTCATCTCGATTTCTACCACGGTCGCCTTTTATACGCCGCAACTCATCACGATGATCGTCCTGTTCGCTAATAACTCTACCTTCTTCGTCACGCAAGTCTCTTCTTTTACTAACCATGTCACCCTCTCTATATTTCCTGACCGCTTTTCCCGGTCTACCGGATTTACTATTAAAATAACTAGGCATAGCCCCACCTCCTGCGAATTTTCGGCCTTTATCTGCATTAGCAAACTCCCGCCCTACGTCTTGGGAAACGCCCGCCTTTTTAGCAAATTCAGGGTTATTGGCAACGGCGGCCATAAACCGTGCTTGCTTCTTACTCTTACTAGGCATTACCCATAATTCTTCGTCATAGTTATTATAACCATGTACGAATCCGCAGCAGCAGCACCGATCGTAGTAAAAAGTATGTCACCGGTTACCCCAGTCCCTGCATTATTAGGAACGCCATAAGCTGAAAAATCCAGAGTATCTGAATAATCCTGTGGAAGCGTTGCTAGTAACACATTAGCTGAAGCATCAAGATCAATCTGTACTGACATCCCGTAAGTTACGAACTGAATAGTTTGTACGGTAACACTCGTACAAGCAGCCCCAGTACCATCTTGAACTTCTAAACCAGAAACACTGACTTTTACAACCGCAGTTTCACCAGTATTATCTGATAGGTTCGTAAACTTCATAATAGCGGTACGTTGACCGTCTTGAATGGTTTGAGTTGTTACTGCATCTGCCATAATTTACTCCTTAATCTCGCCTCGTAAAACCATAGCTTTCCGCTCTGCACTCCCTACAGGAGGCAAAGAAGAAGCCACTTTCTTACGGGGGGCTTGTTTAGGAGCTGCCCTTTTAGGGGCTGCTTTTTTCTTAACTGCTTTTTTCTTAGCAGTAGCCATAAAGCCCCCTATTACCTAGTTTCAGCAGCAATAATGTAATCCAGAGTAGTAACACGAGTACCTGTTGCATTACCGGAAAGGCTCATAGCAGCAACAGTCATGTTTTCATCATCTGGAATATTAGTGCCATGTGTAGCCACCAGTGAGCCATCTATATAAAATTTCACAGTACCAGTCCCATTCACTGAAAAAGCAAGGAGAATATAAGTGGCATCTACTAAATCAATCCCTGAATCAGTAGAAGTTTCCGCACCATCTTTTTCAGTTTTACAGAGAATGGAAGCGTCACCATCATCTACCTGAAAAACAATACGATCCGCTGCCGTCAACATAGCTTCAGGATCAGTAGCAAAATTAACACTTAATCCGGCACAAATATCCGTCTGGTCAGCAGTAGTGCATTTGATACGGGTTTGAAAATAAATGTTTTTAGATGTAGCGACTGCAAAAACTTCGTTCCCTTGGATAGACGCACCATCATTATCAGTGGTAGCAGCAGAAGTCAGGGCTAATTCACCACCAACAGCATCTGCTACAAGGGCCACAGCAGCGCCTGAATCTTTAACTACCGTCCAATCATTAGTGGAATTAAAAGCAATCCCAACAAAATCATCAGAGATTTCAAAGAAATCAGGATTAATAGAAATGGGCATTTCGCGCAAGGCTTTGTAATTTGCGCCATACCCGTTATACAACACGGGGGTATTGTGGTGAGTAGCCATATGGGTCTCCTGTCGTGGCTAAAGGCTGCCGCTTCCAAATGGAACGCAGTCAGGATAAAAAACAATAAAGAAAAGGGGTACTAAGTACCCCTTTCTATCTAACTTTAAGTAGCTCCGGGTGAACCGAAAACACCTAACGGATCAGATACACCAAAGCTATAACGCTCACGGGCTTTATACCGGCTGTTGCCAGTATCAAAATCAGCATCCATAGAGGTTTGCATCGGGGTACGCACAAAGTGCTTAAGACCATTGGGGACATCAGTTAACAAGAACCATGCGTTAGTATCTGTGAGGTAATGATTCACAGAGTACCCATCAGGGATTGTCCCATTATTACGCAAGGCATTGATGTCGTTATCGGCGGTATTCGGACGTAAATCAGAATCCAACAACCGAGTTGCAACGAATTGCAAATCTGCTGGAAGTATGAGTTTACGGGGTTTAGCCGCTATTAACAGGCCACGCTCATCAGTCCAGCCAGCAACCTGAATAACGGCGGCTTCCAAGGAAGTCTCGTTAAGGTCAGCGCCAGTAGTAGGACGATTAGAGTTAGTACCGCCAGATACTAGAGGGTGTGCAGTAGAACATAATGTCTGTCCATCCCCATAAGTAACGGCAGGAGCAAAGGCGTTGTTTAAAATAGCAGCACCTTTAACCTGTTTAGTGTACGCCATAGCACGGGCGAGTGCTTTCGTATACCGCGAAGACAATGAACCATATAGGTTATCTTCAATGGCTTCTTCAGTTACTGAAAATCCCATAGAAATTGTCTCGTGGTTATAACGGGCAGTCCATGCTTCTTGTGCGTTGTCATACGAAATGGCAGCACCCTCGTTTTTAACAGGGGCGGCACCAAAACCTGACAGTTTGGTTTCTTCCTCAAAGGAACGATCTGAACTTTCAGTCTCGAAAATTTCTGCCGCTTCTTCACCATATTTAGCATATTCAAGACCAAATAAGGCGTTAAGACCCGGTAAGAGTTCCTTAAGGAGTTGCGCTCTAGATATAGCCATTAGTCGTGCTCCTTATATACCGGTCTTGTTGAGGTAAGAATGCGAATCTGGATTAAACTTCACTAACAAATCCGTATACGCATCACCAATTGTTGAGTCCGGCCCATCCACAAAATCAACGATGCGGAAAGCCATTCCAGAAGTTGCTGCTGTTGTTGCAGTCGCAGCGCTCGTGGAATTACCATTAATGGTACTTCCAGTACTGGTAGACTGTACCGCTCCGAAATAGGTATTTTGACCTAAATCGGTTTGCGTAACAGCGCCATCAGCTTGTACTTGAAACACAGCATTAGGGTCGTCCACAATATAAGCCATCGCATCAGCCGCAACAGTACCCGTAGGCCACCGCTGGTTAAATGTTAATTGGCTTGTACTGGGATCAGTATATCGGCAACCTACAAAAACACCGATAGTACCTGCTGGAAATGGAGTTGAGTTATCTCCATTTGTCGTCACGATTTCAATAGTACCTGTAGTTGCAATGGCTACAACTGACCCATTGAAGATATTAGTACCATAACCGGACGCTATTGAAATCTGTCGAGTGGAACCTGCAAAAGGTGTCCCTCCAATCAGATTGACGGCCCGAAGACCGTACGGGGTGGCAGTAGCTGCCATAATAGACTCCTCGGTTTATCCTTTGCCAAAAGTAACCTCAGACTTCCTGTTATTAAATAACGGCATTCTTGGGTCACTCTCACGCATTAAGTTATTGTCTACAGATTGCATCTGAGAATCAGTTACTTTCTGATAATGCTCAGTACGTTCCTTGACAAGTTCAACTGGTGCCTTACAAAGCATTAAACCACCCATTACGATATTGTCCTTGAAGCGTTGGTTTTCAATGCTTACAAGTTCAATCTCAGGGTGCTCTACAGCCTTTACTGGCTCCCAGCCTTCACGTAGTTTGGAGGAAACATTGGTAGGATCATCTTGCCCGCGTGTACTAACACGCACCCAATGAAAAGTATAACCTTCTTCGGGCGTAGGAGTCGGAAGCACTTCCGGTTTACTCCATGCGCGTTTTCTAGATTCCTTATCACGGGTTTCCAGTTCTCGGCCAAGCCTGTTCTCATCAACCATTTTGATTCCTCGCTAAATCAGCCACCTGTTCGGCGTATTTGTGCAGTGGGACTCCAAGTTTTTTCGCTATAGCTATTTGTGATTGTTTTAATTTCACCTTCTTTGGTGACGTGCTCCGCGTAGCGGGTGCAACCACATTGCTAGATTTTTTCCTCGGTTCCCCTGAGTTGTCTATCCCGTCATCAAACTGATCGGGAAATATCTCTCGCATACGAGAATCAATTTTCTCGTAGTATTCATCAGATTGAGGGTTGATGCCCTCATTAACTAATTTTGTATGTAACCCAAAAGCGAACGACGTCATTTCTGGATCACCTTCAGGTCCGTTTCCGAACCAAGTGTTCTTATCCGCCCACCCAGAAGCTTTTTCATCATGCTCAAACTGCATTCGGGGTGCGGATTCTTGTGATTGAACAGTATTTTGTGGAGCTTGTAAAGCCCCGCGTATCTGTCCTACTGCTTTAGGCCGCATACTGCTAACTTGGGCTGCTCGAATTTGAGCATTATTTAAAACCTGTTGTGCCGCAACAATGGCGTCAGTTTCACCTGCATCATGAGCTTGCTTATATTGTTGTTGAGCTACAGCAACTTCTGATTGGACTTGTTTTTTAGCAGACTCAATTAACGCATTATGATTTTGATCTGCTTTAGTTTTAAGTTGTTGGTTTTCTTCAACAAGTGTTCTAGCATAGTCCTCCATCGCTCCATATTCACGCTGCGCCTCTTCCTTAGCCCTGCGTTCGTCATGGTAGCCCTTACTAAAATGCTGAATACGTTTTTTTACTTTATCAGAATAAGTATCCAGTTCTTCGTTGGTAACTTTTTCAGGAGCCTCAGAGGCTTTACGGCCCCTATCAGCAGCGGGGGTATCATCTTCTACTTCTATTTCAACCTCTCCAGCCTCTATTGTATCTTTTTCTTTTTTAGACGGCTTTTTTATATCTTCACGCCCCACCGCCTCCTCGACTTCAAGCTCTGGAGCTTCAGGTTCTTTTTCTGGCACTTCTACTTCCTGCAAATTTTTGTCCTTATCAGGATCAGGAAATTCATATTCAACTTGTTGTATAGCCATAATTTATTCCTCACGCACGGGAGATAGCCCCCGGATCATCAACAATGGCCTCAATGGAATCATCATTCATCATGCGGTATTCCTGTTGGCCTACCCTAAAACGCGTACCAGTATTGGTACGAAACATTACATAATCACCTACTTTACACCACGGCCCTGTGGGAAATCGAGCTTCATCTGTATAAGCTTGGTCACCCATATCGATTACAGCCCCCACCATAGAAAGGATATATTCCTCCCGCATGGTCTGGGTGGCCTTGGCAATGCTCCCTTCACCGAAATTCTCATCGATGCCGGGGAGGGCTACCAACACCCTGTAACCTACGGGTTTAGGTATCTGCTTCTCAAGAACTACTTCTTCCTGTTCCTGTTTTTCTATTTTTTCTTTGCGCTTCATCTCTAAAGCTGTCATCTCAGTCATCTTCATCTTCCATATAATTGCGCGAAAGGTCTTCAATTTCTCTGCGTGCAGCGGCTAGACCCCGTATCACCCCACACGATTCCTTATACTCAGCGTGGTCTTGAGCGCTACCTCCACTAAGAAATTCTTCATGCTGCTTTTGCATTTCTACAAGTTTTTTATCAAGCACGTCAAAGACGGTTTGTACCATTACCTATCCTCTCTATTGTCACGCTCCGCTTCAGACGCAGCTCTACGGGCTTCTGCCCTATTTTTTTCATCCTCTGCTGCCGCTTTTGCCATATCAAGCATGGTCTTAGCTTCGTCAATATCATTCTTAGCTTCAGCAGCTTGGTTCTGTGCGGCTATGCGATTAGCTTCTAATGTTGCAGTTGTGGCTGCTTTTTTCCTTTCCAGCTCCAGACGTTCCTGATCAAGTGCCCCATCCATAGCATCCTTAGCGGCTTTGCGTTGGAGTTCACCACCCTTCAACTGCAATTCTGCCTGCTTCTGCTGAAATGCCGGGTCTTGCGCTTGCTGTTGTGCCTGTTGTTGCGCGGCAGCCGCTTGTTTTTGCTTAGAAAGTTCTATAGCAGCTTCACTCAGCAACCTAGACAGATTCTCTTCCATAAGTTCCGGCAGCTCCTCCTCCGGTAGCGGAAGCGGCGCACCCAGCCGTTCTTCTATCTGCCTTCTGTAACTAAAGGCTACATGCTCCGCCATATGGGCTTGTAATGCAGCTACTACCTGCTGTGCGGCTGGGTTCTGCCCTACGAATGCAGCGATCTGCGGGTCTTGTAAGAATGCTTGATGTGTTTGAATATGTGCATCTTGATCTTGGTATATAAACGCTTTAACAGGTTTACCCACCAAAATACTCATATTCTCGCTTACTGGATCAGTCGGATTAATATCGTCCTTAGTCGGAACAAGCTTATCTGCATTCTTAATCCCCAGCACTTCGATCATCTGCCGGTGTAACTGAGGCAGGTCATATATCTGCGGAGTCGCTTGCGACATCTGCAACACGGTCTGATACTGCACCACCCTTTGAGCCATCGTGCTGCTATTGGGATCACTAACCGGGATAACCTCGACCATTTCATAGTCTGCCTGACGAGCACGGGGTTCCCCCCGGTCAGGCATATACATATATTCTTCCGGCGCATACTCAGCAATGATGGCCCGCAGCAGTTTAAATTCCTGCTTCATCGAGTAGTGGACACGCGCCTGTACCGCCGCCATTGGCTTGAGGGTACGTTCTAGGAGAGCAAGGGTAGTTCCAACCGGTGCGTTTGCACTCATGTCGGAGATATTCATATCACTGATGGCCCCTAACCTGCGGCCCTCTTCAGTGATTTGCTTGAGTAGTGCAAGCAGGGTCTGGCTTGGCTCCTTGTAAGGGAGCGTCATTATGTTCTCTTTAATGCTTCCGCTTGGTACATCTACATCACGGAATTCACCGGGACCGATTGGCGTGTCGTCTCCTTTAACTCTAAGCCCCCGTGATTTCAAACCACCGGGCAGGTTCGACAACGTACCAGCGTCAACTAACTGACGTATAAGGGAGGTTCCTGCTCTGGCATAACCACCAATAATATGAATTAAACCAAGACCATAGAAGCCAAAACCCGGTACATAGGAGTAATGGACAAAATGTTGACGCTTGAGCGTCAAAGAATCGTCGGGGTCCCAGTTACGGCGTATAGCTAATATTGTCCCTGTACCCTGATCTATAGTAACTACATAGGGTTTAGCTATTTGAAGCTCATCATCATCCCGCTCCTCTCCACGGGCTAACCCCATGCCCCGTGACCTTTCTCGTTCTGGTTGCTCAACGCCATCAATAATCAGGTCAGCATGTATTTCGAGCACACAGTACCGGTCATCTGCATTAAGAGAGTAACCATCCTCTTTAGCTTTTGCTTCCTCTATATCCGTGCGAAACGTCATGGGGTCGCCCAGCTCCACCTCACGATAGAACCCAGCGGCTTGTAGTTTCACCAATTCATTTTTTGTCTTACGCATAATATGCGTAACACGTTCCGCTGTTTCCAGATTAGACGCCCCATAAGGTACAACCACGTCTTCAGCGGGTATGTAAATAGCAACCTGTCTGCCAAGATTAGGGTCGAAATACACTTTTTTAAACGCTGACCCCGCCAAACCAAGACTGTAGAGTAACCGTTCATGTTCTGGCCGATACTCCACCATGACATCTGTAAGCTCATAATTCATATCAGTTTTAACGCGCAGCGCCGCGTCTTCTTTATCTTTGGTTATCTCTCCTAAAATCTTGGTCTTGACAGGGCCAGCAGCGGGGAAAGTCTCACTCATCGCTTCTGCTTGGAAGCGAATAGCAGCTTCTGCTAGTACGTTAGAATATACACCACAGGCATTTTCCCAAGGTTCCACTCGCTCTTCATACTTGAACCCCAGTACATCCAAGCCTTTGACGAAGGTTTCAGCCCAGTCCTTACGACTGCTAACATCTGCTTCAAAATGACCTGTAAGTTCTGAGGAAATCTCAGTAAGTTCATTGTCTTCAAGGTATTCAGCCAGATTATCCTCAAACGGTGCGCCCGCCATGTCTTCCAGCCCGTCTTCAGGAACAAGTGTTACTTCAACACTGCCGTCGTCCATTGTGACCATTTCAGGATTAACAATGCCGATCTTTAATTCTGTCTCTTCCTCAACCTCTAGTCCTTCAGGGGGTCCATACAAACTTCTTTCAATAGCCATGTTATCGGCCTCTTATAAAATCTATGATTTTGTCTAGGGTTGACGGGTATTCAGGAGAAGTAGACCGAATAGGCATCCTGATGCCGTACTTCTCTTCTCGTTCCGGGGTTAACCATTCCCTAAACCTATCCAATAATTCACTATAATGCTTTTGACGTATCTTTCTTACTGTTGGTGCTGCAAAAACATCTTCGTCAATAGGCGCAGCACTTCCAATGAAGTTATGTTCTTGCCCCCCCGTAAGTGGCTTTCCTTGGTTATATCCAGTTTCTTCCAAAAAATCCAAAAACGCAGGGCTGTCAAAAAACCTATGCGTAAGCTCATGGGATATGGTGTCAGCCTGTGACTGCCGTCCACCCTGTTGATCTGCAAACCCCTCGGCAGTATTGTAGGCACGTTCCATAGAATTGCGCCCAGTCGGTTGAAATACACTTATCCCTTTTGAGCCGGTACTTGCATCGTAGTCTGGGGCACTGCTTATAAACTCAATCAGAGGGTCGTCAAATGCACTATGTACCTTACCTTGCGCTCTTCTCTCTTCTAACTCTTCTGGAATTAATCCCAAACCTCTGGGAGATCGGGCGTATCCACCCATTATAGTAGGGAAGCCTAATTCAGGAGTAAGATAGCCGCGTATTTGTGCCCTGCTATCTGCGTCTTTGCCATAACCTAGAGCACTGGGCAGACCAAATTCACCGCCAAACCTAAGTCTTTCAGGCAGTTTGCGTTGAACTTCCGCCAGCATCTCTTGGTTACCAAACTCCACACTCGCATCAAACGCCGCCAACTCTTCTGGACTACGCGTTGCCAACCAATCACGCGTGGCTTGTGGGAAACTGGCGTATTTATCTGCCATCAGTAGTATTCGCCTCTGCGTTGTTTGAAGTATTGAATCTCATCTGCTTCATCCGAAGGCAATCTTATAAAACCGCCTTTGCGGTACCTCATCATCGCCAAAGATACCGAATCCACGTAGTCATCATGCTCCCCTGCCGGGAATGCTGCAACCTCGTCTATAACTTCTTCGGCCCAGTGTCTGGGGGGTGCCCATACCATACCAGAGGCAAACAGGTCAGACACAGCATTAAGTCTGGTTATTTTGTCATTGCCCCGTGTCGGAGTGAACTCCTGCACCGGGATGCCCATTGCCCTAAGTTCGTATATTAGGGGCGAACCAGACGCTTTTTTCTCCACAATCAGGGTATCCGGTTCCCATTCCTCGTACTGTTCCACCGCTATACGTTTTAATTTGGGGAATTCCATCCTTTCACGGAATGCGTTCAATAACATGATGTTAGCTTGCTGTATCCCGTTGTCATCAATGTGCTGAAACACCCCCCATGTCGTACAAGCCGAGTAATCCGCCCTTTTTGTCTTCTCAAACGCCGTATCCCACGACATTAGGATGAATTCACAAGACGGTGGGTCTTCTCCCTCCCATGTTTTCCACCATTCACGCTTCACAATGGCTGAAGACTCGGATGTGGGGTTCTGCTGGTACTGCGCCATCCATTTTGCGTTAGGTAACTCCTCTTTTAGCGCGTCTAGCTCTGTTTTTGACCAGAATTCGGGCCAAACAGGTGTTCCTGAAGGCATAATTGCAGGAAATTCAATGACTTCCCACTCATCCCCACCCCTTTGGGCGGTAGATTTGAGCACTTTCGCCGTCAAATCACGCATACTCCAGCGTGTCATCACAATAACGATGGCCCCACCGGGCTGAAGCCGCTGCCGGGGGCCGGATGTGTACCATTCGTACGTCTTATCGTAAATATCGGGGTTAATTTCGGCTAATGCTGCCTCCTGCTCCGAGTGCGGGTCATCAATAATGAGCAAATCAGCACCTTTACCAGTCACTGCACCCCCCACACCGATGGCAAAGTAGTCCCCACCCCTGCTGGTGTTCCATCTTCCCGCCGCTTTACTGTCTGCTGACAGGTGTAAATGGGGAAAAACGTCCTTATATGCCTCCTGATCCACTAAATTACGCACTTTTCGACCGAAACCTACCGCCAGTTCTGCCGTGTGGGAGGTCTGAATCACCTTTTTGTGCGGATATTGCCCCAAAAACCACGCCGGGAGCAGATAACTGGCGAATTCAGACTTGGTATGCCGGGGGGGCATATTGACAATAAGCCGTTTACACTCCCCCCTCACTACCCGTTCAAAGGCTTCAGCCATCCTTGCATGGTGTTTTCCCTTGATAAACGTAGGCCACATCTGCTCCACGAAGTCTAAAAACTTTGTCTGGGCCTTTTTCTGCTTCTTAAGCTTCGCTAGATGTTCGAGTTCTGCTAACAGTTTCTCCTGTTCTGGCTGTGAAAGCAGGGGTAAGACAGCCGGGATATCCTTAAGGGAAATTTTATCAAAAGAAGATACCGCATTAGTCATTGCTTAGTACGCCCAACGCTACATCCAAATCTTCTTCGGACGTATCCTCCTTTAGTGGCGCTACGTCTATTACAGTAGCATTAAGTAAGTTCTTAACCCGCTCCTTGATTGCTTTTTCCAACTCCTCTGGGCTCTTGTAGCTAATAGTAATCTCGCTCCGTTCAGTGAAAATGCCTATATCACTGTGTTTTCCTAGCAATTCCAATGCCTTAAGCTCATACCGGGGGTCACCGCAGTCAGCTATCTCCATGAGTTTGTTGGTTATTGCCGCCCTAGCCTGTACCACATCCATAGCAAGCTGGGCACCGTAAGTACGCAGGAACGCCGCCGCCGCGAATGCCGTGGTCTGGTTAGTAAGGTTTACTGATTTTTTCGTTTCCGCGACTGCGCGGAGTAATTCTTTCTCTCGCTCTACGTCCCCTTCGGAGACGTCCAAGGTCGCGCCCAATGCTTCCTGTAATTCTGCCGTATTCCCCGCTACCGCTATCTCTTCCAAGAGGGTAGCCGGTTTTTTCTCGGCCAGATCATAAGGAACAGCATGCTCCTTGGTAGGTTCAATCTGTACTACAGACATGTCGCAGGTATCCAGTACCGGTTTTGCGGAGTGTAACACAAGTATACCCCTATTCAAGAGGAGGTATGGGACTCCAAAGGGGGGTACTTTTGTAACAATAGGGGGTGGGGTGCGAGCTAGACGGGTATAAAAAGAAGGGGGGTGGGGGTAAGTTATTGATTTAATTGGGATTTGTTACTTGAGTTTGTCAAGTTGTGTGGTGTAATGTGCAGATTAATATGTATATAGGGCCCAACCCCCTCTAGCTAGGAAGGCTGCTCCCCCCTACCCGTACCACAATTCGCTGCAAATCTTAGAAACTAAGGTAGAATTAAAGAATGGAAGAGCGATTTGTATTTAGCTATTAAATCGCCAGCCATAATTCCGGTGCATCCAGTGATACTTGTTATGCTATCAAAGCATAACGTGCCATGTATTACTTTATAGTTGATGCACCATAATCGCAAAGGTCTGGCCAGACCTTCGACCTTTGCAACCAACGGAGAAAATTGTCATGGGTAAAACCAACACAATCAAAGTGAAGAGCGATACAAGTAAAACTGTAGTGACCGATAAAACGCAGGAATTTTTCGGTGTCTATAAGAAACAAGAGCTGGCGAAAGGCGCAGCCGATACTACCATTGCAGAAAGTGCTGCCGAATTAGGCTATGCAATTGATACCAACGGTTATGAATTACTACCGTTAATGGATGCTAGGCCCACTGCTAAGTTTGACACTTGGTGGACGGGCGGCACAAAGAACACTGCGAAAGGATTTGATAAAGTGTTCGGTGTTACGAAAGAAAAAACAGTGCATGAGCAATGGCTCCGTACTAACGAATTCATTGATGTCTTAAGAACGGCACGTAATGACGCCTTTGGCGAAAATGACGGGCCCGAGTTCAAACACGTTCTGTTAACCATTAAAACTAACTGTATGTTCTGGCAAGGCGCTGATAAAAGAGACGCTGCCAAAAAGCGGGCGACTAAAAAGGGCATATCCCAAAAATTTAGCAAGGCGAAAGGCAAAGGATATGACGCTGGCGGCAAAAAGGCAGGCGTGCAAAGTAATAAAGACGATGGTGAAAAAAGTCACACTTTAGAAACTGTTGATCAGCATATTCAAAATGCTGTTAATAGCTTACACATACTTAAGAATGGACACGAGGGGGAAACTAAAACTTGTGAACATCTCGGACAAGTACTAGGGCTGCTGGCATCAGCTCAAACACTGCGAGCTAACTTCACTAGCGGATAATTTGGGAGGTCTTATGATGGCAAACCGAATCAAGCATAAGGCCTGCTTTACTAGAAAACAAAAACCAAATTTTCTAGTGAAATCCAGACTGAAGCTAGATATAGAAAAACGCAAAGCCCGGAAAAAAGCTCGCGCATTAAAACGCGCTGAGTCTACATAAGAAGTTTGATACCCGGCTAGATTAGCACCCTAGCCGGGTTTTTATTTGGCCTGAAAAAATGGCCCAGAAACCGCAAAAAACGAGCTGAAAACAACAAGGTCGGGCCAGACCTTTGCTCGATCCCAGAAAAAAAAATGATGATAGTCCTATGGAGATGCTGCGCCATGTACCACAATGTTACGCAAAACTCTTAATGTTATGTTTAATGTTACGCTTTAAGCTGTTGAAGTTTGTAGCGAAAGAAGCCTTTGTGTAATGTTACGTTAAAAAAAGTATACCTCTATGTTTCCGGGCATGTATCTGTGGCTCTCATGCAGTGGAAATACTCAACCAAAAACATAGGGGTATTCTTCTCTATTTTACATAACAATATAACAATACAAACGTAACATTCCTACAGCCCAGAGCACACGCGCAGTTTC
>Ga0080013_1004693_pt1 | contig 13257 bp, 9 predicted proteins | sample ETNvirenome_6_85_FD_69236 | JGI IMG/M metagenome (GOLD analysis project Ga0080013, IMG submission 69236) | Marine viral communities from the Pacific Ocean - ETNP_6_85 (SPADES assembly) (version 2) | ecosystem: Environmental > Aquatic > Marine > Oceanic | place: Pacific Ocean | collected 2013-06-19 | reverse complement strand
CATCAGGGCACTTACCGTGTCCAGTCATATCGATGTTGTTGAGAACAATAGACTTTGAAGTGTCTATGACAAATCTCTGCTTTCCTGTTTCATCAGACACCACCTTCTGACCTAACTGGTGTGCGCCCAAGATTCCGTCTAGAATATCTCCCAAAAACACATACTCAATTTCAACCAGATTCTTGTTATCGGTGGAGGGGTCCGTCCCTCCCTTCCAAGCGGCGTCAAACGCTGCCTCTACTCTGTCAGACTTGAGAGCAAAGTTATCAATAATTCCTCGAAGAAGTTCTTCAGGATCTTGATCATCAATAAATTTTTCTTGTGCGTCTTTTTGTTGCTTATCAAGATCTCCAAATACGTCTTTTTTGGTGCCTCTCAAATTCTCAGAAGTTGATTTAAGCATTCTCTTTAGATATTCGCTTTCAATAGCATCATCCATTTCGGAGGCAACAGGCTGGTTGTCATCACTGCTCCATTCCCTGGGTTGACTTAATGCCTTGTCTATATCAGGGTCCTTATTTGGGTCAAAATATTGACCGCCGAGCGTATTCACATCTGCCAGTGGTCCAGTAAAGCTTTGCTGCACTCGTTCGTAGTCTGATTGAGTTACTGTTCTGCCATTAGAGTTTTTCTGTTGTAGCTGGACAAAAGGTACTTGAGCGAGCAAGTCTAAGCATTGTTCTTCCTCTGTCCTTGCGGTTCTTCCGCTGCTATCTGCATTTGACTTCCTTTCAAAATAAGCAAGAGGGACCATGATCTTTCGAAGTTTATTTTGTTTTATAAGATAATCCCAGAAAACGCCGCCAAGCGCTTGCTGCTGTCTATATATCATTTGGTTTATCTGACGGAGGAGGAATCTTTCTCGCCTTTCCAAGTCATTACCTGATCGCTGTAACCACTTTCCAACGTCGTCTTGGGTTCCCTTTTGTCCCTTATCGAGAACTTTAGAGTGTTTGCGTGTTGTCAGCCACTCGCGAGTGTAGTCAGGTCCGTCATCGCTTGAGTTGTCGGAAGGTTTGGGCGAATTAGAACCTTTTTTTCCAGAGTTCTTTCGTTTTCTTAACGCTCTAAGACTTTCTTGGTATTCTTCAAGTCTCGTTTTATTTGATCCCCACCTTTTTTCCGTATCATGATAGTAAAATCCAAAAATATCGGATTTTTTAGCATCCATAAGCTCGCCAGTCACGCCAGCATGATAGCTGAGGGTTACCACTACTGATCCGTTTTCATTAACATCTATTTCGTGTTCGCGGAGGGAAAGCTCCAAAACTTGGATGTGGTTTGCAAAAAAATTATAAAGATCCTTGAACTGCTGCAACTCTCTTTGATCTAGGTGCGCGAGGGCAGCCGCGTGCCAAGGCTTATACGCAGATACAGCGTCATACCCTATAACCATCTTTAATTTATTAGTAAAGTTCTGCCCCCTTGTGACGAGCCGCATAAAATTCCAATCCGCCCCGTCGAATAACACACCATCGGGATCATTCGGATCTTGGATCATCGCAACGGAAGAGACATCAACTGCCAGGTTTTGATTTAGCCCCGTTATGGAGTTAAAATACAATCTAATTTTGCATTCAATGTTGTTATTAATCTCTGCTGGATTTGTAGCCTTAAAATCTAAACTAACGTCCTGAAGACCGAAGTCTGCATTTCCATACTTGTTGCCATCGGAGTCTTCATAGGCGCGAGAGTTGACGTTACCGGGGCGGTTTCCTTCCGCGACTGTGGCTCCGTAAGCGACGGTTGGAAAGGGAATGGGGACCAAGTACCTTCCACTCAATTCTGGGTGGGCTATGATTTCATAAAGTCTGACGAGTGGACGCAAGCTAGTAATTGCAAAATTTGGTATTCTCAAGAACTCCTCGGTGTGCGGAGTAAATTGCAAACGATTAACTGCCACATTTGGATTGGATGTGTCTGCTAACGCAAAATGGTCATAGCCCAAGTAAATCCTACCTTCCATATATGCGTTGGAGGCTCTCCTGGCCGTGTTGGGATTAAAAAGCAACGGATTTTGTGTTTTCGATACAGTCCCTTCGTCCTTGAATCCTATGTTAATTTTTGCCAATTCAGCTAAGACGCCTTGTTTGTCTACATAAGTGCTCAATTTAAATCCTCCTAGTACCCATAATACAATAATATTTCAGGCAATTCAACTGGAATTCTTATGATATCGCCAACTCTTAGTGTAAATTCTGCTGGCTTCTGGTTGTACCAGGCGATGACCCACCACATCTCAGCATCGCCATAAGTGGCTGACGCCAGTTTTTGAAAAGTATCCCCATATTCCCAAATATGGGTCGTTGCCGGCATTGCTCGGACCAGATCTTTGGTTACAGCTTCGATATCTGCTGTCATGTATTGTTTTATGTTTTTAATGCCTCTTTTTTTTCTAAATTCTTTATAAATCTTTGAAGTATTAAAATAAGTTCTTCGATTTGAGTTTCTTGGTTCTAAAGCCATCTTTATATTCCTTATTTAAACGGGTCTGTGCCATAAATATCTTGGAGATTAGTCTCTTTAGCGACTCCTGATGGGGAGCGACTGATGACGGTGGAGCGCAAACCCTGGGGGAATGCTCCGAATATAGCAGATCCTTTGTCGAGCAGGAGAGAGTCTCCTAAAGGATGTATATGAATCGGATTAAATCCTAAACTAAGCTTATAGTTTTTGAAAAAATACATTTGGTCTGCGGACCTTTTACCTTTTCCGTTTAAAATAGCTTGCTTGTTAATTGGCTTCCCCTCTTTTTGCTTGTCCATTATTTTTTCAACCATTTCCCCAGCAAATGGCTTCAGCAACCGGTTGGAGGAGACGGCAGTAGAATTGACTTTAAAAACACCAGCATCTAGATCAGGATCTATCGTAACGCCATCTAAAAATCCGAAAAGGAGGGCCTTGCCCGGTTCCGTGAAGAGATTTCCAAACTCAGCCTGTATAATTGGCGGCATAACGATGTGCCTGTTGATGCCTTGACCATAAAGCAAATCGCCTTGCGCTGTTTGGTTATAAGTTGGATAGCAGTACCTAACAAGATCGTTTAGCTTAGTAGAGTTCCACGCTGCCTCTTCAACATCGAAAGCAGGTAAGTCAAAAGAAATGCTTAGCTTTCGCTGTGTATTCTGATAATTATAAACTGGATCCATCCTTCCAAAAACCTGTGTCGGAGTCCAATTGCTAGTGAATTCGTCTTTAAAATCAGTTATAAACGCCTTGAATTCTATTTTAAATTTCGCGGCTTGCTTTGAGACTCCCGTCGAGTGTTTCTTGGCATTATAAAACGTAATTACGTCCCTTATATTGTCTGATTCGTCTGGGGCTAGGATTATCTGATTTGACATTCCTGAGCCGTATGGGACTCCTGGTTTTCTTTGTTTTGATACGCTCACTTATTCATTCCCCCTTTAGGCTCTAAAGTCCAATTTTTTATCTATTTCTGGCATTAAATTATCAATAATTCCTTTGGCAAAAACGTCCCTTCCGTTTTTATCAAACGACAATATGATTGGTCGCTCATTTTTCTTTTTATCACCTTTGCCTTTGCCTGAGTTTGCTTTCAGCAAGTTAGTGAGTTCTGATAGTAATTTTGATACATCACTGTCACCACCAGCCTCTTTTGCAGCCTCTATCAATTCTACTGTAGTGTCTACAAGCGCTTCTGCATTTTCTACTGCTGTTGTGTCTAATTCTAATGTAGCTTTGAACATATCAGCAGCACCCGTTGTAGCCGCGCTGACGGAATTAAGATTTGGTATGCCTGCGATGGACGCAAGAGAAGCAGCAACAGAACTAAAAGCCAAAGATGCGAACGTGCTAAAGCCACCCAGCTTGCCACTAAGAGTACTAATAGCAGCAGATAGAGCTTCTATCGAAGAAGTCATAGTCTTGAATGTTTCATCGAGAAGCTTTGCATCACTAACAGCCGTTTTTAAAGTTTGCCCAATTTTACTCAGCCCGCCTGTTTCAGCGTTGTTCATTGCCTGAAACATTGTTGACAGTGCTTGCAAATCTTCAGTTTTAATAAAAGCTAGAGCCGCTGCAAGCACTAGAAATCCGGCACCCAAGGCTGCGATACCGATTGCGGCAGGTATAGCTACCACTGCAAAAGCGGCGGCGGCTGCAAACAGCCCCACAACTGCGGCGAGTTTTTCAAAGCTAATACTTTCAAAAAGCATTTTAAAGCCGAGCCCAGCAAGGGCAACGGCGGCTCCAAGTGCTAAGACATACGTAGCTGACTTTGATACCATGGCTCCAAAAGAAGCTATTTGTGCGCCGAGAGTTTGCAAAGCTGGTCCTAAAGCGCCTGATGCTGTTGCTATGGCGTACATTCCCGCTGCCACAATTGGCAAGAGCAAATAAAGAACAGGAGAGTTCTCTTTAACTGCCAGTATGTAATGTAACAGTGTAAAAAATACTGCTACTGGAAGGGCGGCGGCGAGAAATGTTTTCATTCCTCCTGCTAAGCCTAAAAAGCCTACTTTAATCGCAGTAAGAACACCGCCTACAGATCCAAAAATTTTTAAAGCAGCAACAGTTAAAAGAATTACCTGAGTGGCTTCTGGACCTATCAACTGTACAAATCGGGTGACAAGCCCTATTGCCATACGCATGAGATCGATTATAGGCTGCGTGGCGACTGCCAGCTCTTGAAACAAAGTAACAAACTTTGTAACAGCAGGTGCGGCTGCGGCAGCAGCCTCTTTTAGTTTAGACATCGATGCTTCTTGTTGTTCCATTTTTCTTTGAGCAGCTTCCATGTCTTCTAATGAACCAGACATAATCTTGCCCAACTGATCAACGTTGCCACCTGTAAGAATATCAGCTAACATTTTTTTCTGGAAGAATCCCATACTTTGAAAGCTAACTCCAGCTTGATCTAATCCCTGTCTAAGTACTTTCAACTGTTCAACCGGGCCTCTCTGGGCGGCTTCAACCATTTCCATCATGTTTATATTTGTGCCAAGCGCAGCGTTTAACCGAGACGTAGCCTCAGTAGCTCCTTGGAACGTATCAAATTTACCCATGATGCTTGTTAACTCTTGCGCTTGCAAGCCTAACGTTTTAGCGGCGGCGGCTGTATCGAGGAAGACCTGTTTAGCCTCTTTTCCAAATGCTGCGAGCGTTGGAAGTGTTGCACTAAGTTGGGCGCTGAGTTGTGAAATTGGAATTCCAATTGCCTGTGTCGCAGCTTGCATCTCTATAAGTGTCTGAGTTGCTTCTTCTGTGTTCATGCCCAGGCTCTTTGTAGCAGTTTCAAAAAATCCTGCAAAATCTTTAGTATTCAAGCCTACTTGGTTAAAAGTTGCCCCAAGAGCAGCAAGCTCTGCTTGCGCTTCTTTAGACATTCCTGAGAAAGCTGTGAAGTCTTCAAGGAGAGATTGCACAGCGTCGGATGCGCCTTCTATGTCCACTCCAAGCTCAAAAGTTTGAGATCGAACTTCTGCTATCACAGAATCATAGCGACCGGCAGCACCAGTCGCCCTATTAAAAGCGGAAAGGGCGCGGTCTTGAGCACCTATCATGCCAATAGTTGCATCAAATATTTCCATTTGTGCTTGTCCAAGCAAATTAGAAGGTTTAATAGCCTGAGCCACTGTGCTGCCCATTTCTCCAAATGCTGAAGACAGCCCTTTAACGGGGTCTCCTTTCCCAAGTTCTTCTAGCTTTCCAAAGAAACTATTTTTCCAGCCTTTGCTGGAAAGTCCTAATTTACCTAAAATGGTTTCAGTTCCGTCAGCAATGTCATCTAGTGTTTCAGCCTGTTTTGTAAGTTCTTCGCCTTTTTTTCTTTCTTCTTCTACTTGTTTTACAGTTGTATTGTAAATCTCTTGAGCTTTGCTAACTTTTTCGGCTAGATCTGCTGTCTGTTCCGCTGCTTCGTCTCCCAGTGCTTCTGAGGCTTTTAGCTGGTCCTGTAGAGTAGCCAAAGCGTCTCGACTAACAGACAAGTCAGCTTCTTTCTGCGACAGCACTTCTTTAACCTCAACAAGCTGACGGGCTAGTTCCATTCGAGTTTTAGTGGCTTCGGCTCCAATTTGCTTTACCAAAGCAGCCTCTTGCTCTTTTATGCGTAAAACCTTCTCAGCTTCTCCAGAAATTTCTTTGTACAATTGTGCAAATTTCTCTGCTTGAGCGTCGTCAAATCCCAAGTTTCCAGCGGCTGTTTCAGCTTGTGTTGTGGAAAGCGTAGACCGACCGGTGCCCTCGCCTTTAAGGGCTTTTAAGATCTGTTGTAATAATTCTTTTTCAGTAGCCATTCAGCTTTTCCTTTATTTAAATGGCCATTTTATTCCTGTTGCTTTTTCGAAGCTCTTAACGGCGGTCTTTAATCGAAAGTTGTCTCTGTAAGTTCTTGGATCATCCAAGCCATATCTCAAATAAGAATCCATATATCTCTTTTCTCGAAACATTGCTTTTCCAAAAGCAGCTAGTTCTGATTTTGTCCCTTTAAACATAGCGCTAATGGGCGTGCCGGTAAACATCCGACCTATCATGTATTTAATATCAGCACCAAGCTGCATAAGGGTTTGTTCTGTTAGCTCATTTCGTCTTTTTAAGCCCAAATCTATAATAACTGGCACTAATTCTTCTGTTTCTATGATGTTTTCCAAGGTATGGGTCCTCCAAGTACTATATCTACAAGGTAAATAGTTATTTTAATAAAAAAAAAGACCAGGGTTTTGCCCGGTCTTTATTATTTCTTTTTCGCCTTCTCGTATTGTTCCTTTTCTTGCTGGAATTGCTTTTGGAGCCTTTCAAGAAACCACTTTCTTAAACCGACTGGCAGGCTATACGCCTCTGTAAAGCTCCAGCCGCCATGGTATTTTAACAAAAAGAATTGTTCATACATGGCTTCCGAATATTTATTGCTTAGGCCAAAAAAAGTCCGCAGTAAAGGGAACCTCCATCTCTGTTTCATGGTCACACTCAATACATACAAAGTTCTGAGTTAGATCAAGATTGGGAGCGATAGTGGTGTACACCTTTCTCATGAATCTAGCATCGGCGGCTGGCATGTGTCCAGTGAAATCACTTAAAAGCTTTTTATCTGTTACGTCATTTAAAGAAACAATAAATGCTTTCATTTGTTCCGAAAGGAGACTATCGGTGCCATTTTTCATTTTCTTTTTCTTTTCAAGAATCTTTGAAAGGTGGGCTTCGTCCGCTCCAGTTAAAAGCCGAACTTCAGCTTTCACTTTCGTCTTGGGCAGCAAGAAAGTAAAAGTCCCTTTCTCTGTTGCTTCGAACAAAGGTTCTTCCACATCGTGTGGATGAGTTATGTTTCCTCCCATTAAATCAAAAGAAAACTGGCTCTTTGCAAGGCAGGCAGGGCACGTAACTGTTGTGTCGTATTGCCTTCCGTATGCTAAAATGCGAGAAGCCACAAGGATAGCGTTTTTGTCTCCAACAAACAAGCCAGAAGATTTAATTCTCTTATCGACCAAAACATTATCAATCAGTCTATCTAAAGCTATCCCTTTTTTCAACAATGTTCGAGAAGTTAAGATTTCTTCCTCTCGTGCTGTCATGTGTTTGATTTCGACAGTATCTTGTTGGTGGAGCGGATGATCTTCGCTGTAGAAGGTCCCTCGGGATGGAAGATCAACAAACTCCGTTGGAATAACAAAGTTTAATCCAGAGCTTGTTTGACCCAGTTGATTAGAAGGGGTAGACCCTCCAGACTCAACAACAGAAGGAAGCGGAGGAGCCGTATCTGGTGCTGCACCAGTGCGGTCTTCATTGTTTCTAGACATTTAAACCTCTTTTGTTTAGAAAAGCATTATATGATTATTCAGTATAGTTGTTAAATATTTTTTATACAAACTGGCTATTAATTTTGCGCGTTAGCTTCGAAGTCTCTTTGGTTTTGTCCCACAGGACGCTTAATAGATCCTTCTTTGTTTAGCGTTGCATAATCATATCTAAGTTCTACGCTGATTTCTGTCATATTATCGTCTTCATAAGAAAGGTCACCATACTTGATATCTTTAATCCAAGCGCCTTGAAGAACCCATTCTTCAATAACCTCAACTTGCGTTCCGTCGATGTCCTCTCCACTCATTGCATTTTGAATTTGTTGAATTTTAACCGACTGCATCTGTTTTATAGACGATCCTTTCGAAAGAGTAATTTCAGGGGTATCTGAAGATGGGACAACATAGCCAGAGTTCCACATCATGTTTTGTAAAATTTGAGCCATATCTGGATCTCCTGGGTCAACTAGTGTCATGCTCACGGTGCTCCACTCAACCCGTCCTGGGTAGTAAAAGTTGTGATTAAGATAGGAATGCTTAGTTTCTGAAACGCTGAAACTCGGCTTAGAAACTGATTTTGCAACCCAAGGTAATTGAAATTCTTGTCCAAAATAGACACGGAATCTATACGCTCTTTTCGGCTCCTCAAAGTTGCCGTAATCTGTCCAGAAAGCCATTTTTTATTTACTCCTATAATGCTACTGTAACTAGTATTTCAAAATTTATTTTTTATTTTAATCGTCAAAAGATGCGCCGGTTCTTGAAATATTGAAATCAATTGCAATATACTCGATTGCTCTTGCTGGCTTCAGGAAAATCTTTGCGTAAAGAATGTTTCTGTCAACCAAGTCAGGCGTCGTCGTGCTGCTGTCTAAAATAACCTTGAAATCAGTTAGTCCAAGACCAGACTTCACGGAATCCAAGAATGGATTCACTTGGCTCAAGAATCTGTTCCAAGTCGTTGCAACGTTTTGATCGAAAAGAATGCCGTTTGCCATTCTGGAGATTCTCTTCTTCAAGAAGATCATCAGCCTTCTGACATTGATTCTGTCAAGCGCTGAAGGTGTTACTTGAAGCGTCTTTTGTCCAAAGATAACAATTCCTTCTGCTGGGAAGCTTGCGATCGGATTAACATTTGCCTCATATAAGTCGTCGCGGTTCTTAGAAGTTAGCTTTTGTGTAACTCCCACAACATTTAATCCGGCTTGACCTCCAGATAGCCCGCCTCTGTTGAATCCAGCAGGGGCAAACCAAAGAGCAGATTCTCTCTCAGAAGAAGCCAAAGCTCCGAGGGCCACCACAGAAGGCGGTGTCATAACAACTTGGTTGTTAATGCTGTCTAGTATCTGCACCCATGGGAAGTAAGCCGCGCCATAACTTGAGTTAATGTTTCTATCTCTAAGGTTGGCTACAACTCCACCAACAGTCGCGTTATCGACTCTTGTTTTGTAACTATTGGTATTTTCGTCTGACGACTTGAAGTCTCCATCAAGATCCATGATAGCAAGGGCATCCCCTCTGTCTTCACAAGTATCTAAAAGGTGACTTGTCAACGTCTTTTCATAAATACCTGGAACAACCGCAACATTGAACTCGTTTTGTTCTGCGTCGGAAACAATATCAATAGCTTCTTTAACAGAGTTATATGCGTAGTTGTCTTTTTCTGTTTTTCCGTCTAACAAAGTATTTCTAAATGGATCTCTCTCTGTGATGTCGAGACCATCAAATCCTCCGAAAAGCGGAGCAACAAAAGAGTTGAAGCCGTATTCTAAGACCGCTTCATATCCAACTTTTGAAGAGTGACCGACAATCGGGAGCGATGCACCATCAATATATGAGTTATCTTTATAGTATGCATCAGTGCCATTGCTACTTTTGACAAGATTGTCCATGCTAAAGATCCAAGATGTCTCTAGTGGTTGTGTTCCAAATGTGAGCGAGAATGTACTACCGTTAAAGGTAGACGCGAGAGGTCTTACAATATCAATCATGCTCTCATCGAAAATCTTGCTTGTATTTGTTCTTGTTGGCAAGTATCCAAAAGAAGCATCAGTTGCTCGATTCAAGCCGCCGTCCGAAGACGACAATCTTAGCGGCAATGATGGATACAAGAAAGCTCCAGTAAACGCCATTTGGGCGTTAGCACCGTCTCTGGGAGTGACCAGCACGAATGTCCGCTGCTCTGCACCAGCAGCATAAACAGCGTCGGAGTATGTCGCCGAAAAAGCACCTGACAAAGAAAAGTCTATGCCTCCAGCGCCTTGTGTGAAGGGTTGTGAGGCACCAAAGACACAAGGTCGTTGATTTAAAACTCCCGATGGAACGATGCCGAGACCTTCTGAAGACCAATTTCCAGAGAAGGCAGTGATAATTGAAAAATCTTTTGGTTTAGGTGGACCCCAAACTCCAAATGGAAGTACTTTCGTTTTATTTGCAAGACTTCCATTTTCCAAATCTTGATTAATTTCAACGCGAATTAACTGGGATTGATTATTGTATTTTCCATACTCAATGTTTCTTCTTTGAGTAGCGCTAAAATCTATATACTTTGTTCCAATCTTGCGACCAATGTAATTGGTCGAATTAGGATTCAAATCACATTGTGAAAATCTTTCAAGAATAATTGGCGTAGCGTCAGAATCTTGTAGCTCTCTAACAACAACATCAAAAGTTCCGTAAGGATTGGTATTGTTTTTAGACTTGGCAATATTATCAATCTCAATTTTAAGATTGTGATTGGGATACTGCCCAGCTTCAAGAGCATGAAGCTTGAAAAGTCGAGGCAGCGCCGAAGCAGTATAAGCGCTTCTATCAGCCAAACTTTGAGCGACAAACCAGCCAGTCTGTGCAGCTTGAGATTGGAACCTGTGATTTGATTGATTTACTGCATCAGGATCTTCTAATCCCATCATTAAACCAAGTGTTGCTCCAGCCGCGCCGCCTGTGCCCAACCCTGCAAAACGTATTGGCTTGAGTGAACTAGTGACAGCTTCTGTAGCAACTGTACGGTTAATTGTAGCAGCATCGCCTTCTAGAACAAATCTTTCAAAGGTTTCACCAAGCCAGTAGTTTTTAGTGGTAGTGCTAATAGTGCTGTTGGTGAGAGTAGGATCTGTGTTAAACACGTCTCTAATGTAGTTAGGAGAATTTCTATCAAAGTTAAATGTAATAGTATCAGTTACAGTTCCAACAGAGTTAACTACTTCTGCTGTAAACTGATGGTAGTTTCCATTTGATTTAAGGAGGACACCGTTTGATCCCGTTGTTACAGAGCCGGTTGCTAATGTGGAACCACTTAGTCTAATAGCCCCCTCAGTAACATACCAAACTGCTCCTAAAGCACCTGTTTGTGGGTTTGGATCACTGCCGGTCACGATTTGAGTACTAGCAGAGGAAATCAAAAAGAGACCATAAGCTCCACCAGAATCTATCGCCTTTCCGACAGTTGTTTCGGTGCTGGAGGAATTTTTAGTCATCCATCCGGCTTTACCGTCAGTCGTTGCAGAGGCGTGCTCTTTTCCAAGCAAGCGCACTACGTTAATGGGTCCAGCATTTGCTAGCCAAGCCATCGCTGCATATGAAGCATATGTAGGGGCTAGAATACTAGTTGTTGACGCTCGATAGACATCGTCTACGCCGCCTCCTGGGGCAGGGTTTCCAAAAAGTTCGACGAATTGGCTCAAAGACTCTACCCTGTTGGGTTGCATGGCACGACCGTATCGTGTTCTACCAATAACCATTGGTCCGATGCCTTGAGGTTCTTTGGGCAGTTGCGAATTATCAATTTCATTAATAAAAACGCCGGGGGATATAAACTTATACTTTTTGATTGACATTTGCAATATCTCCTATGAATAGCAAAGTGATTTAACAGCTTTATCTTAATTAAATAGTAAGATAGGAGCTGAAACTCCTTAATAATTAATCTCGGTATTTAAGATCTTCGGAAGCAATGTTCCAAGGCTCATCCCCCAAAATAGTCCTCTCTCTCCCAATTCTCACATCGACCGCGTTTTCGCGATAAACAATTTTGGGTGGTTTTTGATTTTTATCATCACCTACAACATATCCTAAGACCTTAATATTAATCTTTGTCTCGTATCTTCTTTCTTCTTCTCCCAAGTCCAAAATGTTAGATTCAAGCGAAAAATTAGAATCCACAAACGCTTCGTATCTGTGTTTGTTTCTTGTAATTAAAAAATAATTTACGGGCCTTCCTAAATTTGCAAAGGGTACGACGGCTTCGTTCAACTGCTGCTGATATTCTGTGCGAATACTAAGAGTGTAACTGATATCTAGGTAAGTTGGCAAAGGAATTGTAGCTGTCTGATAAACAACTTTTCCGTGCTTTATGGGATAATTTGGATCGTTAAAGCGGCGTTTCGCTTCAGCGTTAGAAAAATTTTGAGTTTTGTCTTGTTTGATCTTTCTTGCAATTGTTATTGCTGAATTTGGATTGGGCGAACCACCAAAAACGGTTCCCTTGCGGGATAAACTTTTTTCAAAAGATGACCTTTCTAACACCATAACTGGCAATATTATTGCGCCACTTTTATCTCTCAAGTTCTTATTGTGCTTTATTTGATAAGATCTTTCAGCCGAAGCCCATATAACTGGAACTTTTTCGAATCCTTTATTTGTGGTGCAAGATATACTCATTGTATCATTTATGTAATTAAAAAGTGCTATGTCGATGTTCTCCATGGTAGATGGCATCAAAATTTCTTCTTTAATGACTGAAGGATCTTTGACTTCAGTGTGTGAGTAATCTTTAGGTGGCATCGAACAAACCTTCGCGTGCCTTCACGCATTTAGCTGATATTTCAAACTTGTGCTGTATCTGTCCAAATAATTGTCTTGGCTCAACAAGTTTGACTATCTCATAGTATATATCACCGTAAAGAACAAAGTCGCCTTCGCGCACGAATAGATCTTGATCTTCTGTTAATCGGCGCTTGTGAAAGTGAACCATAATAGAACTATCCTTGTCAAGCCCATAGTTTCTAGTGGTAGTCTCAATTCCTTCCCAGTTTACTAAAGCATACACGCGGAGGGGAGGAAGAAAGGTTTTTTTAATTGCTTCGCCATAAAGAGAGTGAAAATTAGTATGCTCCAGGCTTATTGGATAGTAAGCGACCTGCTGTCCGATGACTCGCTCAATAAGCTCATCATTGACTTGCTTTACCAGATTTCTTTCTTTTTCTCCTAAAAAAAGAGGAGGCGGGGGTTGTAATGGCTGCTGCCACTTATCCGAATCTGAATTTGACACTTTCCTGTTCCCCTTCTGTTATCCAACAAAAATACCAGTAGGTACTTTTTCCATTGCATCCTTTGAACTTTGCATCATGTCAGCTTCCTGCTGAGCAAGCTTTGCATAAGTAAGCTCATCAAGAACTGCTTTTAATTCTTCTCTTAGGGCATTTTGCTCTTCTTTGGCCTGACTTAAAAGTTCCCCTGCATTTAAGTTAACTGACTCGCCAGGAATTGGAATAGTTGCAAA
>Ga0080013_1004692_pt1 | contig 13259 bp, 11 predicted proteins | sample ETNvirenome_6_85_FD_69236 | JGI IMG/M metagenome (GOLD analysis project Ga0080013, IMG submission 69236) | Marine viral communities from the Pacific Ocean - ETNP_6_85 (SPADES assembly) (version 2) | ecosystem: Environmental > Aquatic > Marine > Oceanic | place: Pacific Ocean | collected 2013-06-19 | reverse complement strand
AAAATCACTATCTCTACCAAGAATAGGAAATGTTTTAAACCCACCCTTATAAGCTTCACTATCGTCTATTCCTAATGAATCAAACAAATGAGCACTTATTGCAAAACCTCTGTATCTACCTTGAATTGCATTTAAATTTGACATTTTATTTCTATATCTGAATACAGTTTCTAAAGTAGTGTACCAACCATCTGAGCCCACATTGTGTTTTATTTTTGTAACTTGAAAATAACAAGTAGTTGTGTATATTTTTGGTAAATAATCAACTGTAAATATATCACCTGGAACTAAACTTGAAATACCATAAGTTGTTAATTCTAATTTAAGAGGTAATGGTGGATTTTTTTTATTAATGAATTTACCAGATATTTTAGCTCTAAAATATTCTTTAAAATCTTTTGTAACAAAAAATCCATTTTTTATTTGTTTTTCATCTATACTATCAATGACTCTTATATTTTTACCCGCAGCTTTATCTCCCATATCGTCACTACTATCATCCTCTGTATCATCCTTTGGTTCAAAAAGTGTTTCAGTATTGATAATATTACCATAAGAAGTATTTAGATAAAAATCATTACCTTCTTTTAATTCTGTTGAATATAAATTCTGATATGTTTGTTTCTCTGCATTTGAATCTGATATAGACTTACCTCTAAAAACTCCAATACTGGGTACATATTTTATTTTAACCTCTCTAGCAGAATTAACAAATCCATCTTCTTCGGGAAATAAATTAGCCGTCAATGTATTAAATATGTCTGCTAAACTAGATGCGTTAACTATTTCTTCATTAACAGGTAACACTTGATCATTAGTTCCACTTAATGCTTGAATGGCTACATTGGCACCAATGGCATCATTTGGTAGTGATAAATTAACATTATAACTTTTCACTATTGATGTAGGACTCATTATATCAAATGTAAATAATTTATCAAAAGCATCCTCATCAATTATATTATCAATACCCAAAAAGTTTTCATCAATGATTTTTAAAGTATTATCTTGTCCTCCAGCTAATTTGAATTTAAAAACTCCATATGAGTCTTCATTTATTGTTTTCAATATATGATTTACAATATCTTTAAATGATTTGCTCTCAGGTCCAAAGGCATCTTTTATAGTTTGAATATTAATAAAAATTTCTCTTATTGGTATTCTTCCAGTTGAATCTTCATCACCACCATTTATTGCTTTATCAAAATCTGTAATTGGAGCTTCATAGGGGTATTCATTAAAATATGATGGTTCAACATCTTCAGTTGCAATCCAGTTATCAAATGAACTATTAAATGTATCTATTGTCGTACCTGTTTCTAAAAAAACAAAGTCTTCTTCACGAAATGGAGTGTGGTTTGTAATGGTATTATAAGTTCTATCCCAAAATCTTGGTATTAAAAATGCTGGGTCTGTCTCACCTGTATTACCAATTATGGATTGTTTTCCATGAAAATCAGAATGATAAAATGTAAAAGACTCACTTGAATCTATTTTTGTTTGTAATCCTTTTACACTAACATCATTTATATCCTCAATATTTTTTCCAAATGCAAACTCAGCGTTTAAAATTTTATCTTCTAAAAAACCAAGTGATATGTATTGAGATTCAGAGTTTTTTACATCTGGTAAGAACAACCCAGCGATTGAACCTAAAACTGTTGGATTAAAATCACTACCACCTAATGTTTCTTTAACTTTTTCATCTACGAGTTCTTCAAACTCAGCTATATCACGAACTGATGAAGATGAATCTGGAACATTATCAAAATCTGCTTTTGGAACTATGTTTCCATCTTTATCTGTTTTTAAATTAAAATTATTCAAAGCCTCAAATCTAAAAAAATGGTCTAATAAAAAGTCAATTTTTTCTTTCAAATGATTAAGTTTTGGAAAAGTCATCATAGCTACATTTGTTGATTGAATGGTTAAACTACACTCCACACTTCCATTTTCCATTATTTTAGAATCATAATTAGTTACTTGTCCGATTACTACTTCTAAATTACCTTTTGATAGTGTAACCACACCATCTTGAGCATCACCACTTCGTTTTTCACCATATAGCTTTTCAATCATTATTGCTTCTGCATCTTTACCATCTTCACTATTTGTTCCAATTATCTCATATGGGTCATACAATTCTCTAACTGAACTCCACCCAAAATCAATAAATATTTGTGCTCCTGGTCTTAAAAAGTATCTATTGTATATAGCATCAAAGTCTGCAAAATTGTGAACTACGAAGTTTATTGTTGTGGTTTTTCTTTCACCCAACACACCCTCTGTTTCTGATGACACAGATGTGATACCAGCAGCCGGTTTTAAAAATTTATTCACATCATTTCTAACCCCATGTTCGTTTGGAAACATTTCACCAGTTATGTAGTCTTTTTGTTCACCAGCACTTAATTGGTTAAATTGATTAGCTGCAGAACCTTCTATTAATTCACCTTCATTATCTAACTCACCAGTGATTTGTTGTTGAGGTGTTATTTGGTCGGTGGTGTTCAATACATGATTTCCCAACATATAAACTTTTGGTTTTGAAAAATTAATATCTTCAGCTGGTCTTTTAACTATAAATCTTCCTTTTGAATCATCATTGGTAAATTTTTGAAATACCACTTCTGATTTTGGAAATCTTGTTTTATTTAAATCTTTGTATGCCTGTGATTCCTCTACTTCCTTTTCCAATTGTTTCTTTTTCTCTATTAAGTCAGCGTCATCCATAGAAACACTATCACCCTCATACAACACTATATCATCTGCTCCCTCATAAACACCCGTTTGAACACCAGTCCACATACGAATAAATGGTGTTCTTGATGATAAATCTGCTAAACCCCCAAATTCATTATCTAATAATTCACCATAATTATAATAATCTTCTCTATCATCAGGATATTTTGATGGGTTTATTTGTTCATTTGGATTACGAGTTTTCTCAGCTGCTAATTGTCTAGCTTCAAGTGTTTTCTTAACCTTAATTGGAATATCAGAACCAAATACTCTATTGTTTATAGGCATTTTAAAAACCTCGTGCGTCTTTAGATGATACAGGTATTCTCAATGATGTTCCGGCTGGTATGTTGTTTGTAGTTAAATTATTCACTCTAGCGATGAACCACCAAAGTGTTGAATCATTGTAAAACCTATTTGCTAAATTATCACATCTATCACCTTCTGTTGAAATGAAATACAAATCATCATTTCTTTCAGGTACTTTTTTATAAATCGTTGTATTGTAATAAGATTTATTTGTTTTTTGATTTTTTTTTATATTTGTTTCATCATATCTAGACATTATTAGTTCCTCCAGTCGGTGATATTTCAGGAACATATCCATAGAATTTAGTATCAAGACTTGGAACTGTTCCATGAATTACTTGATATGTTAAAGCTACATTTATATGATGTGGAACTCTTGATGGAGCTTCTATTTCATAAGGTGAAGAATTATCTATCGTATAAGAAATAGATTTTATAAATCCTAACATTTCATCATTTGTTTTTCCATACAAATCACCTAATCTAAATTTAGTTAATGGTGGTTTCATTCTTACCTTATTACCACCCAAATAATTATCATTATCATATTGTGGATATGCAAGTGATGTTAGTCTATTTAATTTTTGATATATTGATGTTAACTCCGACCTTGTTTGTGCTGCTAACTTTAGATTAAAAGAAATATCTCTTGTAGCTCTTTCATACACATAAACGGGTTCACTTCTTCCAACATAATTTGTTTCAGACCAAGATGGTGAGATGTTTTCTGTCAACCCCTCAATGTATGCTCTGAAAAATATATAAGTGTCAGTTCTTAAATCTTTAAAGTAAAATGGCATTCCATCTTTTTTTGAGTCAAGAAGTAAACCTAAACTTGTATCATCAAATTCATCTTCATACCCAACAGCCCAAGTATTAACATCAGCAATAGCTAACTCAGTACCTTTAATCATTTTTGCTAAAGTCATCTTATCACCTGTTACCTCTTCACCTGTTCTAAGTTCTTGTGGTGTAGCTCCACCAATAAAACTATCAAGAGAAAGTTGTAATGGTTCAGATGGTAAGGATGGTGCACCAAATGTTTTATTTATGTCGTGAGTTACATCACCACCTGCACTAGCATAAGATAATCCTTCCTCAGTGGTTAAAGTGTCAAATGTAAATTCAGGATATGTTTTATTTGATAAACCAAGAGTACCAAAAGGTGGTGTAGCTCTATTAAAAAGAGACCCAAATTGTCCCTGTGTAATTGTTTTGAGAGTTGAAAGTGGAGAATACTCTCTTCCAAATCTTAAATTACTTTGACCCACACCAATACTGATAAATTTATTAGCATCAGGACCTGGATTAAGTCCAGTTGTTGGATTTGCTTGTCTAACTATTGGAAACTGAACTTTTGTATTACCACCTAAAAAGTTTTGCTGCAAAATGAAATCGGCACCTTGTGGTGATGATAAAAACTTTCCAATTCGTGTAGCATCAGCAGCAACTATTTCTGGAAAACTTGAATTTAGAGCTCTACCCACACTACCAATTGGACTAACGATGTATGGTTCACCTGCAAAATCATTTGTCAATCCTAAGAAAGCGCCAGCTCCAACCAATGGTGTTCTTGATGGACTAAATAAATTAAATTGAGCATTGTTTGCCCTTATATCTAATTTTCCTCTATCAACATTTGAACCATAGTTAAATGGTTGAAATGGATTGTTCGGGTCTGGTGTGGATGATATTGGAAGAGGCTTGTGGTCATGTGTGTATAAAGCCTCAAAACCACCTGATAAACTTAAATCCGTTCCAAGATTAGCTGTATTTGTAAATAAATTATCGGCACCTGAGTTATCTAAAGAACTTCCTTTATATGAATTTATATTTGATATTTTTATACCATCATTTTTTGGAACTCTTGAATCATATGTTGTTTGTTGAAAATTTATCAAAGATGATTGTGGAAGTAAAAGACTATCCAATATTGGATTCACAGATGTCTTGTTAGCAAAATCCATACCCACAACAGGAACATTAAATTCAAACCTTGAATCATTTGAATGTTGAGGTCTTTGGTCAATGAAGTCCTCTGTTCTTAATTCAGCTTCTTCTTGAAATATACTTTTTAATTTCAGTAAACTCATTTATATTCTCATTATTTTAAGTTTGACACTATTTTGGATTCTACTTTAGTTCCAATATCTGCAGAAACTGAACCACCAAATCCAAAGTAAGATTCATTATCTTTTCTCATCGCTTGCATATCTTGTCTTAAACCACTAATTGTGCTTTCCAATGTTGCTGAGAATTGTGGTGGAGCTCCACCCCCTACAGCACCGGCTATACCTGGCGCAGCTATTAAATCATCATTTGGACTTAATCTAAACATTCCACCTTCAGCCGTTGTTACCATTGTTTTACCTTGTGATATAGATAAATCTCCAACATCCGCAACATTCGCAATCATAGACCCAAATTTTGAAATAATTGCTCCAGCGACAAGTGCACCTGCAGCTGCTTTAATAGGACTTTTAACTGCAGCTCCAGCAATACTGGCAAACATTCCCTTTCTTGCAGCTATTGCAGTAGCTACTGCGTTAACTTTCATAGCTGCAAATATACCAACTAATGTTGGACCTAACATACCAATTTGTTGTAAGAATCCAGCAAGTCCACCAACTAAACCAAGAAAGCTATTTAATGTCGGACCAATTGATTCAGCTAATTGAATACCAATGGTTTTAAAATCAGCAACTAAACTAGCTACCGCAGTCATTGTATCTTCTGGTATTTCAATCGCTGATGTTAATCTACTTATCTCACCCGTTAAAGTTTTTTGTTCCTTTTGTGCAGAAACCACTTTTTGTAATTCTGATGCTTCTAGTCCAACAGCATCAGCTAAAGCTTTTCTTTCCAATGCATTCAATTTATTAAATTCAGCTTCACTTCCAACTTGTTTAACCACTTCTTCCATAGCACCTTTTACATCATTATTTAGTGCTAATTCTCTAGCTTTTTGTAAATTCAATTGTCTACCAATCATCACAGAAGCTGTTATTTCAGCATTTAATGATTCTTGGAAATTCAATAATCCATCAGCTACTTTTGCAACTGAATCTAAACTTAATCCAAGTTTTCTAGCTTGAACAGCTGCTTCTAAAATATTCTTCCCACCATCAGCTGAGAATTTAGCGAATAATTCAGTGTTAGCTGCAACATCTTTTAATACTTGGTCGGGTGCAACATTGTTAGCTTTAGCTAATTGTCGCGTTGATAATAATAAATTTTCTGCCTGTTCTCCAGTCAACCCTTGTGTTTGTGTAAATAAACCAACTAACTTTGTACTTTCATCTACTGACATACCAGTTGTTTTTGCTATTCTAGCAACACTTCTGGATAATTCATCAGCTTCATCAAATGCAACTCCAAAATTATTTGCTAAATCCGATGTTGCTTTAGCCGCGTCTTCAGCTGATAAACCAAGTTTTGTAAATTCTGTTTGTGACTTTACAAGGTCTTGTCTAAAATCCGTTACACCCATAGCACCGAATTGTCCAGCTATAGCTTCTTGAGTTGCACCGAATTGCATTAATGCAGCAAAAGCAATGGTTAATGGATTGGTTATAAAACCTTTAATCGTACTACCCATTCCACCCATCAATGAATCTGTAGCGGATACCGCACCTTCAATTCCTTTGTTTACCTGTAATCTTTTTGCTTCAGCATTTAAAGTATTTTTATAACCATTTAAATTCTTTTTAACTGTTTCATCTGTTGTTTTAGCTATTTCGTCATCTAATTCTAATTGAGTTTGTTTAATACCTGTTAAATCATGTGCACCACTGACTATGCCACCACTAATGTCATTTAATTTATCTGCTAAAGTATTAGTTATTTTACCAGAAGCGACTAAGTTTTTAGTTCCTTTTACTTGTTTTTGTAAAGTTCCAAAAACATCTTTTTGTAAACCCAAACCATCTTTACCACTTATATTATTTAATCTTTGTTTCTTTCCTATATCTGTAAGGGTTTTACTTATATCTTTGTAACTTTGTGAAGACTTATTTTCTTGACGCTCTGTTAATTTATTTATGATTCCTTGATTTTTAATAAACTCTTCTTGTTGTTTTGAACCAAGTCTACCATTTTTAATAGCTTGTTCTTGCAGCCTATTATAATCCGCTAAAGCTTTATTTAATTTGGTTTGTTCTTTTGTACTTAACGCCATTTTAGTCCTCTATATCATAGCCTTGTTTTTTTAAGTCTGCTAAAACCTCATCACCAAGTTTGTTAGCTTTTTCTATGTCTTTATAGAATCCTTTAACTAATTTTTGAATTTTTGGGTTTTTTAAGGCTTGTTTTTCTTTTGAAGAAAGTTTTTGTTTTTTTAATTGATTTAATCCAACTAAAAACTTGAATGCATTAAGTAATTTGTTTTCTAACAAAACGCTTTTATGATTCATATATGATTTTTTCTTTGACACAATACTCTCCTATTTAGATGTATCTATTCATATATAAATATCAGATTTGTTAAAAATTATGTTTTAAATCTTGAATTTGATGATTTGGTTTTTTGATTAGCTTTTTTTATTTCTTCGTTTTCTTTTTTACGAGTATCAAGAAGTTTTTCATAATAAAAATTTCTTAAATATACAGGCATTTCGTATAAATCAGAGTGATTGAATCCCTCTCCATAATACATTAATTGAAATATTTGTTCGTGAAGTTTTGGTTTATCTTCAGGAATTAGGCCAAAAAAAGTTAACCGTCATTGGTATATCTACCTTGACGGACTCACCTCCTAAATCTATTTCTTGCTCCATTATAATATCTGGAGTTACTTTTTTGATTTCTTCTCTTAAATGCATTGAATCTCTTGATAGAATGTTTTGAGATATTTCATTAATTACTGATTGAGAATTATCACCATCAACTTCTTTGATTAAATATCTTAATCTTGTGGTTAATTCAGGAGCAACAGCACCAACTTTTTTAGAAGCTTTTAACTCTTCATCAATTAATCTTTCATCCTTACCTGTAAGTAAACTGAATTTAATTTTTCTTTTTGATATTGGTAGTGTTACTTCAAATAAATTTTCTTTAGCATCTTTTGGTAATTTTTTAAATGGACACTCAGCTAAATTAAATATTTGAGTTGACACTCCTCCTGTTGTTGGATGTGTTACTTGACAAGTATATTCAGGTCCATATGCTAATATTCTAGCTGCAACCATCACAGCATTTTTGTCACCAAGTATTAAATCATCTGATTTCACACCTTGTGTTAATATTAATGAATCTAATAATTTATCAACCACTAAACCTTTTTTTATAAGATTCTGAGAAGTAAGAATATCTTCTTCTTTTGCAGTCATATATTTGATTTCTATCTTTCCATCTTTTAATGGATGGTCTTTTGGATATAATCTACCTTCACTTGGTAAATCAATTACTTCACTTGGGAATTTATTATCTGACATTTATAACCTCCGATTATGATTTTGATTCGGAAACAGATGCTTGTCTATAACCTGTAACTAATTTTTTAATTTCACCGATAGCTTTTCTAGCTCTACCACCAGCTGCTTTCGTACCTTTTTCTGAAAATACTGAATGATTTTCTTCAAATTGTTCAAATAATTCTTTTATATCATTGTATAATTTATCTGTTGACATTTTTGTCTCCTATAACTTAATTAAACTTCTATTGCTCGTCTAAACCAACCTAACCAAAATTTCTCTTGATTTGGTTTGTCTATAACTATGTTTGCAAATCGTAACACACGATATGCTCTTACTACATCTACACTTATTTTCTGTATAGCATTTATTGTATTTGGTCCTATTCCACCATCTACTTCAATTTTGTTTCTACTCTTAGAATTAGCAGCCTGTTGTAAAACTTTAACAGCTCCTCTTCTACCAAAATTAACACACATATCAAAGTATATATGTCTTAATTGTGGGGGAACATCATCACACTTACCTCGTCTCCAATAGTCTGTATGATATATTTTTTTAGCTTGTTCTTTGGTAAGATTTTTAATGTCCACATTAGGATACCATCTTTTAGCGATTCCATATTTGGTTTCACCACCTGCATCATCTGGGTCATTTACATAACCACCTTCGTGGTCTAAAACTATGTCTATTATTTCATCAAATGTTGTTTTCATCGTAATCTCCATATATAAATATATATAAAATAAAAAAACCCTCAATATTTCTTCTATATTGGGGGTTTTCTCATATTTTAGTTAAGTATTTTATTAGAATTTAAGTATTGCGTAATCATATCTTAGTGTTAAAGTGATTTCAACAGGGTCTGAAGCATCAAACGCTAAATCACCAAAATTAGCACTTTGGATATAAGCACCTTTTAGTTCCCACTCCTCAACTACATCACCTACAGGACCTAAAACATTAAATGTAATATTTTTCTTGTAAAAATCAGAATATCCATCTCTACCAGTTACTGATTCGTGGTGTAATCTAATCCACTCAATTACTTGTTGTGAAGCTGATGGAACAACTGGATCATATAAAGTAATATCTAAAGGTTGCCATCTTGACTTACCTTTAACATATCTTGTTACATTCATATGTTCTAATACTACCTCATCTGAATCAATTTGAGGACGATTCATTGCTTTAATTAAATAAGCATTGATACCATCTATTTGCATAATAAATCTATTTTTGAGCTTTGGCTCAAAAGGGGTAAACATTATATCTTGTGGTTCTAATAATTCAGCCATTGAATTTCTCCTATTAAATACTTAAACCTTTACTTTCATATATAAATATTAAAATTTATAAAAAAAAGGGATTTATATTTAAATAAATCCCTTTAATTTAGTTTATTTAACTAACTATTACTCTGGAAAAGCAGCACCTGTAGGTTGAACAGTAAAGTCTAATACAATAAACTCAGCAGTTCTTGTAGGTTGTAAGAATAATTGTCCGACTAATTGATTTCTATCAATTGTATCAGGTGTGTTATTCGTTTCATCCATCACTACTCTAAATGCACTTAAACCACTTTGAGCTTGTACATTTTCTAAGAATGGATTTACAATTCCCATAAACCTTCTTCTTGTTGCCGCTGTATTTTGTTCAAATACAAGGAATCTTGAAGATGATGCGATAAACTTCTTAACTCTGATTAATAATCGTCTTACATTGATTCTATCAAGAGCACTTGATTTTTTCTGTAATGTTTTTTGTCCAAATACAGTCACCCCTTGTCCAGGGAATGTTGCTATTGGATTAACATTTGAATCATACAATGTATCTCTATTTCCTTGAGTTAGTTTTCTTTCAGCTTGAATAGCAGTTGTGATTCCACCACGATTCAATCCAGCAGGAGCGAACCACGGGTGAGCAACTCTATCGTTAAATGCATATATACCACCCAATACAACTGATGGTGGCACCCATCTTTGAGTTCCAGCAACTTGTGAATCTTGTACTTTAACCCATGGCCAATACATAGCTGCAAAGTTTGAATCAACTGCTTCAGCTCTTGTGGTAGCATCCGAGATATTTAAACCATATTCAACAGGATCTATAATTGCAAAACAATCACCACGAGTCTCACATACATCTATAGCTTTTGCAGTTACTGCATTATGTAATTTATCAATTACACCAGGCATTAGGATTAAATTAATATCATATTCATCTTGATTTGATAATAAATCCAATGCTTCTGAATATGCACTTCCACCATTAGCATTTGTAAGGTCTGATAAATCATAACCTTGTGTATTAGTAGATGTTGTTATTTCATCATAGAAATTAACTTTGTTTGTAAAACTTCCAAATTGTCCACCCAATGCATCAAAACCACTTCGTCCAACTAAACCACCTTCAAATCCACCATTTTTTGAACCACTACCATTTGCTGGTAAAGAAGCAGAAGCTGCAGGAACTCTAACATTTCCATTTTCATCTAAATAATCAACAGTGTTTTCTATACTATGTACAGTTACGAATTGAGATTTATTTGCATATGAACCACTTAATTGTAAATAAGCAGTTGAACCATCTGTTCTAAATGTTTGTCTTTGGTCACCAACTCTTTTACCAATATAATTTGGTGAATTAGGGTCAAGATTCACACCTGTAAATGTTTCAACAGTTTGTTTTCTTTTTGCAGTATCATCACCTCGTCTAATTGCAAGAGTGAATGTACCTTTTTTGAAATTAGTGTTTGAAACTTCATATCTTAAATTATGAACTGAACCACTACTTAGTGCTCCGTTTGTCAATACACCAGTTTCAGCATTGTTCAATATCGTACCATCAGATATTGTTTTTAACTGAAATGCAGTTCCACCACTTGATGCTCCACTACCTGAATTGAAAATACGAGTAGATGAGGCAGTTGAACCAGTCTCAAAAGCACCAGCCAATGAACTGGTAACTATTAAATTAGTTGCATTAGTAAGTTTATTATCTCCTGTACCAAGTGAACCATTCATATTAGTTCCAGCATTCTTAGCATGTAGAGTAAGAGTAGCTGATGAAACTGAAGCTGTTATTGTTCCATTAAGTGTAGATTGTGCATTAACTTCATCTCTTATGGCTGTTGCAGTACCTGCTGCATTTGAACCAGTAGCATAGAAATAAACATATCCATCAGTATCATCCTCTGGAACTGTAGGTCCGTCTGAAGCTACAAATCTAATGGTATTATTTCCACCACCTATATTCAGTCCAACTATTCTCATTTCTTGGTTATTTACATGTGCTGCTCCGAATATAATTGAACCAGTTGCAACTGCACCATCTACTGAACTTCCAGTAGCACTTATACTTGCACTAGCAAAACTAAAGTCACCATCCATTATTCTTGTTACTGTTAATGTGTCTGAATTTTTTAAATATTCTTCAGCTGCATGTGATGTTAAAAATTGGACTGATGAACCATTTGAACCATTTTTAAATACATCTCCAAATTTCGCTTGGAAATCAGAAAATGATGTTACAACGGTTGGGATTCCTGCAGGACCTTTTAAGGTAGGTCCGATTAGAGCAGCTCCTATATCAGCGACAGCAGAAGGTAAAAAAGTCTGATCTATTTCATTTGTAAATACACCAGGACTTATAATTTTTTCGGCCATTGAATTTCTCCTAAATTTTTAAGTTAACTTTTGAGGTTAAACATACTATTTTGCGCATTAGTATTATTCATATATAAATATATGATTAAACTCTCAAACAATGATTTTTTTTTGTTTATTACGATTTATTTTCTGATGATTCAGATGGTGTGAATACACCTGTTTCTGGATTTAAACTTCCATCACCATATTTTTTAGTGATTCCCTTTAAAAATTCTGATTCTTTATTTTGAACACCTCCAAGTTCTTTTAGAGTTGTATCTTCATCTTTAAGGATTTCTTTTTCTTGATTGTCAATCCTGAGTTTAGCTAAATATATTTGTCCAAATTTTTGTTGAACACCAAAATACTCATCTTGAATTTCTTTTACTTGTTTTATTTCTTCTTCAGTAAATTTTACTTCTTCTGACATTTATAACCTCCATTATTGTTTCTATATATAAGTATATATAAAATTATTTTCCGACTTGTTTATTTGTCGCATCACCTTCAAATCCAAATTTAATTCTTGTAGGTTTAAGTTGTTTTCTCATATTAGATACTTTATTTGTTACAATTGAATTTATATATTCAGGTAATAGATATGCACTTGTCATTACTGAAAATGTTGATTTAATAAATCTTTCACCCCTTGAATCCATTTCTGAAGCATCAGATATTGAGTCTAATTTACACATAAATTTTAAATCAGTAGGATTACCCCAATATGTATTTGAATTTGAAATAAAAGATTCAACTAAAGGATTCATCTGCTCTATAAAGTTTGTCCATAATACAAATTCATATGTAATTTCCGTAAAATCTGGCATACCTGTAACAAATGTATCATAAGCTGGTTGAATACCTTGTTGAACCGAAAATCTATCATATTGATTATCCTTGCTCCAACTTGAATTTCTAACTACATTTACAAATTTATTTTGTAAATCGTGTTTAAAAGATTGTCCTGATAATTCATTTTTACCAATTTCAGTTCTTTTTAACATTATAAGTGGTAATATAAGTGATCCATTTTGATCTCTCATTACTCCTTTTTTTCTAGCAGCTACCCATCTCTCTTCATTACCATAATAAACAGGAACTTTAAATGTTTCATTAGCTTCTTTAACCATTGGTTTTATATTATTT
>Ga0080013_1004691_pt1 | contig 13260 bp, 10 predicted proteins | sample ETNvirenome_6_85_FD_69236 | JGI IMG/M metagenome (GOLD analysis project Ga0080013, IMG submission 69236) | Marine viral communities from the Pacific Ocean - ETNP_6_85 (SPADES assembly) (version 2) | ecosystem: Environmental > Aquatic > Marine > Oceanic | place: Pacific Ocean | collected 2013-06-19 | reverse complement strand
TTCAAAATCCTCCATTTCATATATTATACCAAAATCTATATCCCCTGTCAAGAAACATTTTTTATGAGGTACAAAATTTTCATACCATCATAATTTCTTTGTATCATTTTTAGGTTAGGTTATGCAGGAGTATAAAAAAGAGCTGCTCTAACATCTATAGTACTAGTACCATAATTATAAATAGTTATTTGAGATGTGGTAGTTACAAAGTACCAGCCTGCATCATCAAAACCTTCTGAATCTAGATATCCTCCATTTGCAGGAGATCTATAACCATTCGATACTGAAGTTGAATAAGAAGCTCCAGCTGTTGTATGCCAACTTCCAACTTGTTGACAAATTGCTAAAGGTATAAATCCCAAAGTTTCTCCAAAAACTTGAGTAGTTGAACCAGGAGTTCCTCCTTGTCCATGACCTGCTGTTGCTGTTGCTGGGCTTACATTTTGTCCAGAATTTACAGGCACATCTTCTATTAAAAAAACTTTATAAAGCCCTAAACTCCCTACTGGGTTTAAGGAATCAAAAATTAAGTTTTCTGGATTTACTGCTGTATTATCATTATTTATAACATCACTTCCTGTTTTACTAATTCGTAAACCATATTCACCAGAACCAGTACCAAATTTACCTAATAAAACTCTTTTTGACATTATGAATCTCCTGCTTCTATATTCATTAGTACATATTTAACTCCATTAGATACTGTTATACTCATAGTATTACTACTTACTGTTTGTGTTGCATAATGTCTACATCTACTATCTGATGGATTTATAAATAACATAAGTCTTTTTCCTGCTGGAACTGTTACTGATTGTACGCTTCCAGTTCCATTTTGATTAGCTAATACTGATGCAAATTTTCCTTTTCTGGAATCAATAAGCATATCCTCCTCATCACATAGTACTCCACTTCCATTAACTACATTAACTCCAGGCTTGCTCAGCCATAAGCCATATACATCTGAACTCCCATCGTTCGCTTTTCCTAATACTATTCTATTTGCCATTATGATACGCTCGCTTCACCTACAGGAAAAATTGCCCAATAAAAAGTATGTGTACCCGTAGTAAATCCATCTATAGTACCATTTTGTCTTATATAACGAGATGCAAATAGTTTAAATTTATCTGTATAAATATTAGCACTTGATTGACAAAAATATCCACTAGAGGTTGAAAATACAGGTTCTCCTGCTGGATTCCATGTAATTGTATTTGTCCATGAATTTTCATAATACATAGGATATACTCTATTATTTCCTGAATCAACAAAACAATATACTAATATTGGTATGTAATCATATGTAGTACTATAACTAATAAAACTTGTACTTGTATTGACATAATTCGAAGCACTACTTGAACCTGAAAAAGTTACTGTACTTGTTCCTGAATCAAGAGGTTGAGATACTATTTCTGCTCGATTTGCATCAATTAGCATATCTTCTTCATCACAGGTAAGTACATTTGCACCTGGTTTACTCACCCATAAACCATAATCTGATGAACCCCTTTTTCCTAATAATACTCTATTTGCCATAACTTAATCCGTTATTAAAATTCTATTGTTTGTGCCGTCTATTAATACCTGTCCTGCACTTCCACAAGTTATAGTAGTAGAAGAAGAAATAGAACCACCTGCTATTGTTCCTGTTGCTACTAAGCTTCCATCTATTGACATAGTTGCTGTTACCCACGCACTTCCATTATAATTATAAGAAGCTGGTGAGGCTGAACCACTTGCAGCTACAACGGTACAAGTATCTCCCGTTACTTCTGCAAGAGGAGAAGCTCTTCCTGTTGCTGTTCGTATTTTAGCATCTGTTATTTCACCAGAGGTTACACCAGTTCCACTACTTTCTATTGAGTAGTAAGCTGAACCATGGCTTCCATCATCTCCGTCATCTCCATCTGTTCCATTAGTTCCGTTAGTTCCGTTAGTTCCGTTAGTTCCATCTGTTCCGTTAGTTCCATTTGATCCTGCTGCTCCCGTAGCTCCCGTAGCTCCCGTAGCTCCCGTAGCTCCCGTAGCTCCATCACTTCCATCACTTCCATCAGACCCATCACTTCCAGCAGCTCCAGTTGCTCCTGTTGCTCCTGTTGCTCCTGTTGCTCCATCATCTCCATCTGATCCATCTGATCCCGCTGCTCCTGTTGCTCCTGTTGGACCTGTTATATTTAAAGTACCTGCCATAGATACAGCACCACTACTTGCATCATATTTTAAATAGTTTGTTGCATCTCCTAAGTTAAAATCACCCGTAGTATCTAAATAAAATCCATTCGTAGTACTTGCAAAGCTTGTCTTACCTGGAGTATAAAATTTACCTCCAGACGCTAATATCAAATTACTTCCAACATTAACTGTTCCTGAAAATGTTCCTGAAGTAGCTGTTATAGCACCACTTATAGTAGTACCAGTAGCTGTTAAAGCTCCTGCAGGAGTTACTCTAAATGGAGCGCTTCCAAAAGTTGCATTACCTAAATAAATACCATTACTGTCTGCTTTAAATATATTATTACTTGACCCTATTGATATAGTTCCGCCACTTAATGCGCCGCCAAAAGTACCTGATGCTGCTGATAAAGCTCCACTAAATGCTGCTGTACCATCACTTGCTACTCTAAAGTTTTTAGAAGCTATTGCTCCATTACTTAGAGTAATTCTCATACCTGCACTTGTAAAGGCTGATCCGTCTGAAGTTCCTGATAAATTGCTTGAAGAAATTGTACCTGTTGTAATTCTTGCACCATCAATTGTTGTGCTTCCACCTGATCCTACATCACTTGCTTCTAATGGAGTTGTTGAACTTGATCCATCTGTTAGTGTTCCACCACTAAAAGTTACTACACCACTGAAACTTGTATGTTGAACCACACTTGAATAACTTACTGTAATTGTTGATGCACTTGCCGATGCTTCTGTTCCGAAGTATCGAATAGTATAAAATGTATTACTAGAAGTTGCATCTTGTGTTCTTGGAATATTTTTCCAAGTATTAGTTGTACCACTATCATTAATTCCAGTCCCGCTTACAACTCCAGTACTAAATGTATATGTAGTGCCTGAGGGTGCACTTGGTGCACCAGCAGTTGTTTTTTCATAGAATAAATATCCTTGTATTGTTCTTAATCCAGGATCTCCGTCATCAGGAGTAACTCCTGCTTTAGATTTTGAAAAGCTTTGTTGTAATGGAGTACTAAATGCTGTTCCATTTGCTCTTACTCCAGATATTGTATAAATAATTTTACTAAGATCGGTTCCGTTCGCAACTCCGCTATGATCACCAACTGTTAAATAAGTTCCACTATCTGTTTTAGTTCCGACTGATATATTAGTAATAGTACTTTCTGTACTCTTCCATGTTCCATCTGCTGTACCTGTACCATCATATGCAAGAGCTGTTGATCCTTCATATACTTCTATAATTGTTCCTGATCCTGTATAGCTACTTACTGCGCCTGCACTTGAAGCTGGAAAAGTATGAGATGAATTTGTTAATACAAAACTCATTCCATCAGTTCCAGAAGCACTTGCTACTACTGCAGCAGAGAATTCTGAAGTAGCAATAGTATCAGTAGAAGTATTAGCACTAGCTGTAGCTTGTCTTACCCATAAAAAAGATCCCTGTGGTACTGTTGGTATTGTAGCAGTCCAACTATTAAGTGTACCCCCAGTAACTGCTCCTGTTGCAAAAGTATAAGTAAAAGTACCACTAAAGGCGGAAGGTGCGGAAGAGTCACTAGTATTCTTGTTATATAAAGATACTGTGGCAGTATTTAATCCAGCAGCTCCTGTAGCACCTGTAGCACCTGTATCACCTTGAATTGATTTAGATAATGATTGTGTTTTAGAAATTGTTATTACATTTTCAATATTTATTGGATATGTAATAGTTGCTTGACTAGCTGTTATACTACTCACATTTCCAAATACAAGATCTTTTCCAGATATAGAAGGTGAACTATCTACAGTAATATTAGTATCGGTTATATCACCTTGAGCAACTCTAAATTGATCAAAAGTTGGTGTGGTTCCAGAAGCTACTGCTTGAAGTTGTTTTGTACCTTTAAATACAGAAATAGTTGTTCCTGAATCATCATAAGTAACAGTTCCACCTGTTGTAGTTGGTAAAGTTTTTGCATCGTTTGTTATATTTACAGTATAAGCGTCCGCTTCTGTTGTAATTGCATATTTTTCTATTTCATATGTTGGCATTATGATGTCCTCGTTATTTTAGCACAAACCGTATCTTCTTCAATATCTGGTTTCCAAGATTGATAGTAACAATACACTCCACTGAGTGCTATAGGGCTGGCTTCTTTTAAATACATTTCTGTATCACTTATTATAGCAAATACTTCTCCATAAATAGCATTTGTTTTAAGAACATAGTCATTTGTTGAAGCAAATCTAACTAAATCTCCCTCTACAAAATCACCATCAAAATTAGTACCAGAACCTGTTACTTTATGACTAAACTCTGCAACAGTTGCTGTTCCACTACCTAAAGTTAATCCGTTATTTGATGCTCCTATTTCCTTCCAATATTTAAAGTTTAATAGTCCATAATAAACTGTAGTCCCATTACTATGAGTAGCAGCTGTAGTACTATTAGCTCCTCTTGTACAACCTGTTAAAGTAGTACTAGTTATACCTGTATAGGTAATATCCTCTGAATCAACTCTAATAGTTCCTTTAGCTCCGAGGTTTGATACTGATGCTACATCGATAGAAGTTTCTGAAGCATCTAAAGCTTCTGCTAATGTGGTTGTAGCTCCTATACTATTGTTAGAAACTATATTATCTGTAAATATATCTGCTCCTACCCATGGATCAGTAGTATTACTTGAATCATGTATTAAATATCCTTCTCCACTACTTGATAGCCCGGAAAAAGCTTGTATTTCTTGAGCTGTAGTAGCCGAAGTTACTACATGTAACTTACCTTTATGATTTGTAAAAGTATAATCATCAGCAGCAGTATTTACATTTCCACTAGTAGTGTTTAATAAAAAATTACCAGTCATATGACCGCCTCTAGGAAGCTTCTCAAATCTACCTAAAGGGGCATGACTTGGTATTTTAAATTCTCCTTTAACGGTTTGCCATATAGATTTTTGGGTTCCTTTACTTACTGCTCTAACTTGAATTGTATACCAACCATATCTTACATCATCGATAGTAATTACAGTACTAGAAACTATTTGTTTTTTGATGGAATTATCTTTACTTAAATTATGTTTAAGTTCATACCAGCTAACTTCTGAATCTACTAGTTCTTCTGCTTGAAATACAAAAGTATTATTTGTATGAGATTTTGAAATAGTAGAATAAGCACCTCTTGTTAATCCTGTTAAAGTATTAGTACTCTTACCTGTATATTTAATAAATTCCTCATTTATTTTAACAATTCCACTACTTGAAAAATTAGTACCATCTTGTAATACAATAGAAGTAGAAGTCGCAGTTAAGGCACCATTTAAAAATGTTTTAGCATGTGCTTCTGAAGTTTTTGCTGTTTTTGGTGCTCCCCAAGAAATTGTGGCGGAAATTCCTGTTCCACCTGCACCACCAGCTATACCTTGATAACCCATATTTGATCCTCTTGAAAAATTTACTGATAGAGATGAAGGTGGTGGAATAGCTATAAGTCTATCTGGTTGAATATCATAAGCTGGAGTATCTATACGATAACCCTTTTCTATTTGATCATATTTAGTTCTATCATATAAAAGAGCAGAAATATCATAAGTTTCATCACTATTTTCTGTTACAGATACTATTTTATATTGAATTGTTTTTTGTGCTCCCTTAGTTTCATTACTATCTCTTTCATCTGAAGTTAAAGCCCATATTACTTCTACTGGTGGAACACTAGAAAATGCTGATAAAACTGGTAAGGCTTTTGTAGTTATTGATCCATCTGTACTACTTGGAGTTCCGTCTAATCCAGCAAAATTTACAAGTTGATTTTCAACTCTCGCATCTTCTACCCATTCTAATCTTATTGGAGTACTACTATCATCTTGTACATTTAAAGATTTTAATTCTGTATCTATAGAAGCTCCGTTTTTATCTTTAAGTATAATATCTCCTCTTAAATATGTTATACCATTTATATCAGCACTATCTTGTCCAATAAAAGCACCTCCTGTTCCAAATACAACATGTAGAGTATAATTACTATTTGGATATAATGTTATTTCTCTATCTAATGGAATATTAAACATATCTCTAGTTCCTTCATTAGATACTCTTCCGCTAAATTGTATTTTTTTCCGATCACCATCTTGAATATTAATTACATCTCCTGGTCTTACAAAAGCAGCATTTGTAGCAGTTTGAAAAGTAACTACTTCTGTTTCTAATTTATTAACTAAAAGCATCCATTGACCCAATCTGTGTGCTTGTGCTTGACTAGTACAACCAAAACCAGCCACACTTTTTGTTTTTATTTTTTTCGTCCTTACAATGTTTTCCACATCTTCTACTATCTCTACTTCTTGTAAAAATTTATTCTTAGGATTATTCCAACTTACAATTATTTGATTAGGTTTTTGTCTATCTGAAGAACCTTGATAAGCAAAAGTTCCTGTCATAACATTTGTTTGATTAAATGTATATAAAGGTAGTTTTAATCTATCTTGAACAGGAGTTAATTGCCCATTCATCCAATAAAGCATACCTCTAAATATAGAAGCAAAATCTGATAAAACTTTATAAGCGTCTCCTTGTTTATTAATATAATGATTACATGTAAAGCGGGGCTCTGTACCTCCTTCTCCATCTGGAACTAATTCATCACAGTATCTTGCTATTTTATATAATGCATATTTATCAACTAATGTATTATCTGTTATAATACTCCCTAATCCATATACAGGATTTATGCATAGATCATAAAATACCCAAGCAGGATTATTACAATACATTTTATTATGATTTACACTAGATTCACTAAAAGTGCCAAAGTCTCCTCTAAAATTACCATCCCAATCTTGATAACTTCCTGCATCTACTCCTGTAGATGGATTTCTCTCATATCTAGCTGCTCCATTTGTTTCATCTCTTGTAAGATAATTACTGGGTACTTGAACTTTTAAACCTTTAACATGATATTGTCTTATAGGAAAAGTTTTAAAATCTTCAGCACTAAAAGTTACTCCTGCATATGCTGTTAATGGATAACTTAATTTATCTGTAATTTGTGCTTCTAAAGCTTGTAACATGGTAACGCCATACATAGTCCAAGAATTTGATCCTTTGCGAAAATTATCTGAATTAACTTTTTTAATTCTTATTCTCCAATCATCAAAAGGTTGAAAAGGTGTTGCATCTATAAGAAACTCTTCTGCAAAAGCCTGATGTGTAGGACCTGATACAATAAAAGCATTACTTGCTTGTCTATTTGGACCTGTCCATCCATATGCATCAGGATCCTCTAAAACTCCGTTTGAATTCATTAGAGTTTCTCTTCCAAAAGCTATTTTTGATGTAAAACTATTAGCTCCTGGTTCTACATATTCGAACCATATTTGAAGTTCACTCCAATTAGGACCTTCATCTCCATCATGATTATCTATTGAATATAATCCTGAAGGAAAATCAATAGTTATTTTTATTTGATCTATTAAAGAAGCATTTGGAACAGACATATCTTGTGCTGTTACAATAGTATCACTTGCAGTACCTGAAAAAGTTTCTTCACTTCCACTTTCATTCCATGCTGTTGGTGCAGATGTTTTAGATTCATAATCTGCATTTTGTAGTAATTGAGTTTTTGGTACATAAAGATAACTTGCAGTAGGAATAGCCTTACCAAAAGATGTCATAGGTTTCTGATATAAAGTGCCTGCATTAAAACTTGCTCCCACACTTTCGTAGTTCCATTCTTTATCTTCCGAATTTGGATTCCATGTAATATCTGTTTCATGAAATAAAATACAAGTTTGAGTTGTAACTGAAGTAAGGGCTGCATCTTCTAATGTACAATAATCTAAATTAGCATTAAAAGCCGTTATTTTAGATACATGATCTAAATACCCTATAGCTGTTGTTACTGATTTATATATTCCAGGCATTACATATGCTTGAGTTGCACTAACATATCTTTGTATATACCCATGATAATCTGTTCCACCCATTCCTGCTCCTTTTATAGTTATCATGGGAGTATAGGGTTCATCTCCTGTAGCCATAGCTTCAGTGAAAAAACTACCACTAGCAGTTATTAAAGTTTGAGCTTCATTTCCCACTGGTCCCCCTACTGAAGTTCCTGCAAAAGTAACTCCTCCAGAACTAGTTGTTGATTTACCAGCTCCTTCAAGCAATAAATATTGATGTTTAGTACTGTCTATTACTCTATTATCAAAAAATTCTTCTTCTGCATCTACAGTAACTCTATCATCATTTGTAGTAGTATCTAAACTTGCTTTATAGGTTTTCCTAGGACCTGATGTAAGCCAAATACCTTCATCTAACATAGGAGTAGAATTAAGATAAATAGAGGAGGGCCCATTTATTAAGCCGTATATTTCTCCTTCAGATATTAAATCAAAAACAACTGCATATTGTTCTGTATTTTCAGAAGCAAAAATACCCTCGGCTCCTGCTAAGCCATATTTTTTCCAAGCTCCTTCATCCCATCCTGACATTTATCTCTCCTCTACGTCATAATCATCATATGCATCAGTTACTGTTCCACCTGATGTACTTGCTGCATCGTTTCCTGCGTTTTGTGCATTTTTATAATTCGTTGCATATAGAGTATTACTATTAGTATAATCTCTATCTGTATATTCTAAATAATTTAAAGGTATAGCATTAGTAGACATTGAAGCACTTATAGGAGTTCCCGCTATCAGCATCTCTCCATATAAAAGAGGTACAGGCTGTCCTTGTAATATAGTATTACTTCCACCATCAAATAAGTAACCTTCTTCTTGCTTTTCTTTATCTATATCTCCTATTAACATTTGTTCCACACCTTGCGTCGTTAGTTGTGTTCCTACTGTTATCAGAGCTCCCCCTACATATTCCATAAATGCCGCCCATTTACTACCTTCTGCATATTGTATACCCCAATCAACTGTTCCACTAACATAATACCCTATAACTATTAAAGTTACTCCTATAATTATTTTACCCATACCAGTACCCATAAAGCCGCCTTTTCCTTTGTCTTTTCCTGCCCCTAAAGGTACTGCAGTAATAATTATATCTTCATTATTTAAATTTAGAAGTAATTCTGATTCATCATTTATATATTCATCTGCTCTTTGAATTACAAACCCAATTTCGTTTTCTTCAGTTTCAATTAAATATTTTCTAAATCCCTCTCTTTGACAGTCTATTAATCTAATTATTTCTCCATAATTAGATACATTCATAGACCATTCGTATCCAAATTTATCTCCAATATCTCCTACTAAATGTACTTTATTCATTTATCTCTCTTCTACGTAATAATCATCATGTGCATCTACTACTGTTCCACCTGATGTACCTGCTTGTGCATTTCCGGCATTTTGTGCATTTTTATAGTTCGTTGCATATAAAGAATTACTATTAGTATAATCTCTATCTGTATATTCTAAATAAGATAAGGGTATAGCATTATTAGACATTGAGGCACTTATAGGAGTTCCTGCTATTAATAACTCTCCATATAAAAGAGGTACAGGCTGTCCTTGTAATATATTATTATTTCCACCATCAAATAAATAACCTTCTTCTTGTAGTGTTTTATCTATATCTCCTAGCATTAGTTGTTGCACACCTTCTAGTACTAAAGTTGTTCCTACTACTATCATTGCCTTACTTACCCAAGCTGCTAACTTAGCTGCACCTTCTGGACCAAGAAAATAACCTACAAATATTAAAACTACTCCTATAATTATTTTTCCAATTCCGGAACCCATAAAACCACCCTTGCCCGAATCTGTACCTGCTCCCAGAGGTACTGCAGTAATAATTATATCTTCATCATTTAAGTTTAGAAGTAATTCTGATTCATCATTTATATATTCATCTGCTCTTTGAATTACAAACCCAATTTCGTTTTCTTCAGATTCAATTAAATATTGTTTAAATCCCTCTCTTTGACAGTCTATTAATCTAATTATTTCTCCATAGTCAGATACATTCATAGACCATTCATATCCAAACTTATCCCCTATATCTCCCATTAAATGTACTTTATTCATTTTATTTCTGGTTTTAAGTGGTATAACTCTTTACTTGGTAAACTAATTATATAATAATCTAAGTTTAATCCGTTACATTGTTTTTTATCAAAATCACTAGGTTCTGCACTAATATCTATATGACTATGTAATACACCTATTATTTTATTTTTTAATGCTGTCTGTATATACTCTTTTGTGTCCATTTGAAAATTATCAGCATTTTCTGATATATTTTTAATTGGAACCCAATTTACTTCTTTATCATTTAAAGTTATTAAACCACAAGCTTCTCTAGGATATTTTTCTTCTAAGTACTTATAAATTCTTGGTAATAAATGAGTAATCATCTTCCATACTTTCTTGATGTTGGAAAGCCTCCAAACTGTATTTGAATTGCTTCATTTCTATTATAGTTAGGTCCTTTATCACTACTTGCATTTATATTAGTTTCACTATATTGATATCTTTGTGTACAAGAACCCATAGTTTTTCCACACACATCTCCTGTTTTCCAATAATTTCCAAATTGAGGAAACCCATTATCTTTTGGCTTGTAATTTCCACCTTCTTGAGTTTGATTTTTTACTTGAAAAAGTTTAGGATAGTCCTCTAAAGTACGTTTATCATTTGAGTCTAATCCTATTGTATATGTTACATAATCATTATAGCTTATATTTGTATATGCATTTATCCATTTTTCTCCTGTATTATATTCTTTATAAAATCTCACTCTTCTAAAAAATGTATTTGTGTCTGAAGGAGCTCCTGGATTACTTTCACCTTTCGTAGCTTGCCAATAATCATAAACAGGATTATTAGTATCATCATTAGCTAAAATTGTTCCATCTGGTTCTATTCTAAAAAGTCCTGTTTTTGGTTGTCTATAAATATAATTTGCAGTTATTTCATCATTTGAAACATAATTACTTGTAGGGGCCGAAGTTATAGGTATTATAGGTTCATCTTCTTCATTAACAAAATTAGTTTTATCACCTGCTCTAGAAAAACGGCTCCATGTACATCCTCCTACTCTATCTTCTGCAGCTAAATCGTCATCTGCTCCTTGATATCTCCAAGGACATGCATTTCCAACTATATTTCTTTTTGGGAGTTTAACACTTTCTAAATCATATGCACTTACTAATTCAAAACTAACTAATATTGGACTTTCTAAGGCTATTCTATCTATAAAATAAATGTCTTTTGGAAACTCTAAAGGAGCAGAATATTCTCCTAAATCTCCACTTTGTCCTACACAATATTTATATAAAGTTTTTCTTCTAATTACTTTATTACCTAATAAATCTTCATTAGTTAATCCTTCTAATGCATCACTGAAATTTGTTAAAACATTAGCCATAGAAAGTGTTGGACGCGCAGCAGGACCACTACCTACTTCAAATCCTGTTGCATCTATAGGAATAGCTTTATATTCTACTGCCTCGTATTTGCCAGAACTATTTGCTGTTGCTTTTCTGAATTGAATAGTTGTGAGATCACCTTCTAATCCTGAATGAAAATAAGCATAAGAATTAGTACTAATATCAGTATCTAACTCTAGTTCAAATAAAACTATTAGTCTGGATCCTGGATCTTGTTTTTGTACATCTTTTATTAAGTCTGTCATGCTTCATAAACCCTGTTAAATTCTGCGGAAACAGAATAATAATCTCCATAATCATATGTAAGATCCCAGTTAGGACAAACTACTTTTATACCTGCTTGAATAAGTACATCTGCTGCATTACTTTCACTAGTTAAAGAAGCTGTAATAGTTAACGTAGTAGCATTATTTGTAGCAGTAGAAGATTGATCAAGTGTGTAACCTCCATCATTATTAGTACTTCCTGTAACTAATATATGGGAGGGAGTACTTGGACTTAATACTGTTGTATCTAAACCACTACTTGTTATTACAGTACTACTAAAAGAAGTTTCTGCTGTTTTACTTCCTAGCTCAGGTGGTGCAAATACAAAACTTGTTACAGCATTTTTATCTTCAAGAAAGTTTATAATATTTATAGCTTCTGCTCTAGTTCTAGTTGTAAAACTTGCTGAATAACCTTGAGTAAAAGGATTTATACCCCTAGCTAATCTTTGTTCATATCCGTCTCCGAATTTTTGAATAAAAATACTTGGTGTTGTTGTTCTACTTAATCCTTTATCTGCTGTAAAATCGTTTGTTCCGTCTGTAAAATGTGCCATTGTTTATTCCTACCATCCTCCCGGACCTTGCGTATAGAGAGTTCCTCCTATTCTTTTTTGTTTTGCTATTTCTTTATTAACTGCTCCTGCAATTGCTTTACCAAAAGCTGCTGCAGATGCTGAATCTGATTGTTGACCTGAAATTGTAGCTCCTCCTTCTCCCATATTAACATTAACTACTGTATTTGAGCCACCTATTCCTTTTAGTTGTCCAGGAGTTAATACAGTCTCCCCGGGACTAAGCATTGCTGGTACTGAATCTTTTCCTTTATAAACACCGGGAACTTTTCCACCGCCTGCGAATCCTTGAATTCCTTTATTAGTTACATATCCGCCTGTTGCTGATGGCCAAAAGCTCATTAGCTTACTCCACCCTCCCCCACTTAATGAATCCCAAATTTGGGTAAGACCCCTGCCTGCCCCATCTGCGGCCCCACTAAGAGCATGCAAAGCTGGATTTAATTCCTTAGCTGTTTTAGTAGTGTCAACAAGAGCGTCTATTTCGTCTTCTTTAGCCTTTATTAGCTTACCTGTATGAGCTCGGGAGCCCTCACTTGAACCTTGACCTTGTTTGCTTTTTGCTTCTTTAAGTGCTAAAATCTCTGCTTCAATAGCCAAAATCTTGACAATTAGAGCTTCTTTATCTGCATCGGAAACACCTTCTTTAGTACCAAAACCATACGTACTTGCATCTTTTGCAGCTGCTACCGCTGCTGGGTCTGTTAACGCTCTAATTTCATCCATCTCTTTTGCATCTGCAGCAGCTTTTGCTTCATCTGCTGCTATATAGTCTGGTACCTTAATATCCTTCCATCCTTGCTCACCATACCAACCAGTACCCTCGCCCGCAGCAGCTCTTTCA
>Ga0080013_1004690_pt1 | contig 13263 bp, 23 predicted proteins | sample ETNvirenome_6_85_FD_69236 | JGI IMG/M metagenome (GOLD analysis project Ga0080013, IMG submission 69236) | Marine viral communities from the Pacific Ocean - ETNP_6_85 (SPADES assembly) (version 2) | ecosystem: Environmental > Aquatic > Marine > Oceanic | place: Pacific Ocean | collected 2013-06-19 | reverse complement strand
GACGCAATATGGAATGCAGTTGAAGAAGAGGGAATAGCTGGTGGACTCAAGAAGGGTATTCCAATTGCTGTTGGTATGCTAGTCGGTGAGGCACTTGATAATTTCATTATCCCAATGGCGTTTTATTCGATGACCGGAATTCCTATTCCGCCTCTCCCAGTAGGCGTAGGTGAAATAATAAACCCTGTCGTTATTAGTATGGTTGGAGCTGATGTCGAATCAGAAGAGCTAGCAGATGAATTGGGGTGGTATGAAGATGAATACGGAGAGGCTCCTTCTCTGGGTCCCAGACAAACCAACGAATTACGACAATACATAAGAGAGCTCTTGACAGAAGCAGCAAAGGGCTTATCTGAATTTGAAGAGCGCGGAATGTATATCGCTATAGAAGACTTGGGTGACCAGTTTGAAATAAAGCTATATGATTTTGATCCAGCGCACAGCGAGCCGGGAACCCCGGACGTGGCCAGTCCTGCAGGGGTTGAGTCCAATTTTCCAGATGATGCTCTCGGCTTAATTTCAGCTATGAAGGAATCAAGTCCAGATAACGGTCCATGCTTGGATGGCTTTACTATTACGTGGGTAAGCGTTTCAGAGAGCGGTTGGGGTCCATTGCTTTATGATCTAGCGATGGAGCTTGCTACGTCCAAGGGATCCGGCTTGACACCTGACCGGCAAAGCGTTTCATTTGAGGCCAATAAGGTATGGGATTATTATCTCGCAAATCGCAGTGATGTTGAAATGGTTCAGATGGATGATTTATCAAACCGCCTGACCCCCGGTACGAAAGAAGACAATTGCGCAATGACGCTAGCATATGAAAGAGGACTTGAGTCCGGAACGTTTTGGGATGAAGACAACGAAGAGACTCCATGGGACCCGTATGGTAAAGACGTACTGGAGCAAAGCCCACTTACAAAGATGGGTGTATGGAAAGGTGCGGCTAATATTGATGCGATCAAGGCGATGGACAGGTGGATTGAAATATGAACCTGCTCCGCGAATACATAAGAGAGTTATTGACCGAATCAGTCCATCCAAAGATTAAGGAAATGATTGATGCTCTCGAAAAAGCTAAGGGCTATGTAGAGATCTTGCCAGACAGAGTTATAGTTTGGGAACCCACTGAAATCTCACCTCGCAGGTGGGTCGCTATGGTCGCTTATGAAACCACGGCCGGCGCTCGAGCTGGAGGAAAATGTGGTGGTGCCGGCGGTGTGGTTCAAAGCGCAACCGCTAAGACAGGAATGGGGCCACTTGCTTATGATGTTGCGATCGAAGCACAGGAAGGTATGGGACTTATTTCTGATCGCTCGGTAGTTTCCAGGGAAGCTCGTGCTGTTTGGGATTACTATATGAACAACCGCCCAGATGTAGAAGTAGTCCAGCTTGATGACCAGTACAACACACTCACTCCAGAAGATGAAGATAACTGTGATCAAACAATGGCGGACTCGTATGGATTGGGAGATTGGGAAAGTAGTTCTCTAAGCAAGCTATACAAAAAGTCAGGTACGCCAGTTATGGATGAGCTTCGTAAACGGGGGATGCTTAAATGAACCTGCTCCGTGAATACATAAGAGAGATACTTAAGGAGGATCCGATAGGATTCGTTCACGATCTTGCGGCTGCAACAGATGAATTCGGTGTCGGGGATTTTGATTGGTTCGGGGGTAATCCCGGAAAGGGTGGAGGAAGAGCGATCAAGCGTGCCTTTAACGCAAACGCTGACCACCAATGGCTTTCTACTCTAGATACGATTCATTGGGGTGATCCATACGCGTTGGCGGACTTAGCAGGTAAAAGCAAAGATGAGCTGTCAACAACAATGACTCTTCCAAACGAAGGGATCGTTGGTTTTGGAAACGAGACTGGTTTATGGGTAAAGGGCAGAATCACATTGGCCGGTGGCGATATGGATCAACTCTATACAGGACACTACGGTGATTATGGCCCAGGTAAGGAAGGCACCGAAGAAGAGGTCACACATAGAGATAAGTCTTCTGGCAGGAATAAGCGACCAACTATTTCTAAAGATTACAGTCGATATGGACAGCTTAAGCGAGGAAATGAATTTGCTGAAAGAACGGCACGAAATATTCCATACGTGCTAGATCAGTCAATGTGGGGCTCAGTGAGTGGCGGAGGCGAAGCGTTAGTTGACAATTGGAAACCCTTAGGTCTTATTCCAGACTGGGAAATTATACAAATATTAAAGAAGCAGAACAAAGGCCGCGATGTTGAAGATGAGCTTGAAGAAATCCCGCCTGGAAAGTTAGGGCAACTGATGAAGCTAGCCCAAGAATTTGGTGTGCCTATCTTTGATCGAGAGCGTAACGAGCTGTGGAGCCCAGAATGAATCTCTTGCGCACGTACATAAGAGAACTAATATCTGAAAAAAGATATGATCCACCAGTAGAACAAGATATTGTACATGGATTGAGCTTTGACGAAATGCGTACACATTTGTCTCGGCATTTTGGTAAAGCAAAGATAACTTTAACTGATTCTCCACTTATGCTAGATCAGTCTCACGATCCTGGGACTGGGTTAAAACCTGATGGGATTTGGTATGCATGCGGAACGAATTGGCTGGATTTTTTAGAAACATCGATGGGTGGACCATCAAAAGATGAATATCAAGTTTGGGCTCTTAAATTAGACATGTCAAAAGTTAAGGCTTTAACAACATCTAAAGAGATCTCGCGTTTTTCTTGGAAATACAGAAATCTAGACGAGTATTTTAAGAATTCAAAAATTAAAATTGTAGATTGGTCTAAAGTTTCAAAGGATTTTGCAGGAATAGAATGCTGCCCATATCCAGTAGATGATTTTCATACTGCTATTGAAAATATTTGGTACGCAGGAATAGACGTTCCTTCCGGTTGCATCTGGGATGTGTCAGCTATTTCAAATAGCACTTTAGTTGCTGAGAAAAAAGAAGATGGTTGGGATGTATACGTATGAACCTCCTCCGTGAATATATAAGAGAGTTATTAACTGAAGCTAATGAATATGAGTGGAATCCTGCCTCTAGAAAAACTATGAAGCTAGACAAAGACGGCATCGAGCAGTCTGATAAGGACAATCAGGAGAAATATCTAAAATCTATGGGCCTTATGGAAAATACTTATGATAGAGGGTTTATGATGAAGATTACAAAGAGACAACTCAGAAGAATTATTAGGGAAAGTATTCAGCCTGATATTCAGTTTGAATGGTCTCCTGGGGGTCTAGCTATGCACATGGTAGTTGATGGGCAGCCAGTTGTACAATTCTCTACACAAAGAGAAGTTAGAGATCTTATCACACAATTAGAGAGTTTGCTAGCAGGACCAATGAGGACTAGCCCGTGAAAATTACAAAGAAACAACTTAGAAGAATTATTGCAGAAGCTATGGATTTAGATATTGAAGAGGGCGATGTAATACTTACTGGTAGGTTTAAGAATAAGAGAACGATTGTTAAGAAGATCGGAACAGATGATCTGGGCCAGCCAACCATTAACGGAATGAAAGCTCTGAATTTTCGAATTGAAAAACTGATGCCAAAAAGTAAGTGGAGTAAGAAAACTCTTGAAGAATTAGAGGAAGAAAAATGAGACTAAATGAAAGACAGATTAGAGAGCTTGTCAGGCAAGAAATGGAAGATGATATTCTTGAAGAGGGCGCAATGGACTGGCTTCAAGGGGGATTAGACATAGTTGGGCTGGTTCCAGGTATCGGAGAAGCTGCAGATGGATTAAACGCTATAGTTTCTTTAGGGAGAGGTAATCCATTAGAGGCAATTCTTTCAGGTATATCAATGATTCCCGCCGCGGGTGACGCTGTGGGAAAAGGAGGTAAACTTGTCCTTAAATTATTAGATCCTGTTATGGATATGATCAAAGCTGGAGATAAGGCAGCTGATATTATAAAGAAAATTGGTCCAGAAAAAATTAAAAAAGCAAAGGCTGTATTAGAGCTAGTAAAAGATACTATTGTAAAATACAAACCAAAGATACAAGCTGGTTTTGAAGCAGTAAAGAAAGCAGATTTAGCGGCAGTTGAAGAGCTTATAGGTGTGAAAATTCCCGGGCCAGCTAAAGGTAAAGCTGAAGAACTTCTCAAAAAAGCTGCCGGCTCTTTAGATCAAGACGGTATAGCTAAAGTTTTCGATTTTCTTTCTAATCTAGCTCTTGGTGATGAAGATTTGTCTGGAGAGGGCGAAGGCGAAGAGGGTGGAGAAGAAAAACTGGCTGCTTCCTATAATCCCCGCGGATATCTTCTTTCAGAAAACGCTACTTTATTGGGTCACGTGATGGGAGATGAATACATCAACCAGCAGCTTAAAGAAATGGCTGATCATATAAAGAATTTAAAATGATATTAGCTGAAAGACATATTAGAAAAATTGTTAGGGAGGCTATGTTATTAGAAAAGTCTCTAGCTACAGTTTCTGATGTCGCAAGATTCAAGCCTCAAATTTCTGATTGGGTAGAGGTATTATTGGACGAGTTTTCCCAAGCCTCTTCTCGCTGGGATGAAGAAGAAGCTACCGAAAAGAGGCTTAGCAACATGGTTGATAGTATAACTAGGGCTGTATCGTCAGCTCTTATCGACGCGACTAGCGGAATGTCGCCATCAGCTAAAAAGAGATCTGCTTCTCGCGAAGATAAAAAGCAGAAAGAAAAGTGGGCACGAGAAAAAAGAAGCACAGGCGTTCAATACTACGGCGATTATGGTACTTAAATGTCAAAGTATGAGAAATTTAAAGTTTTAGGATATATTCGTCCTGCAGAAGTTTTCTATACTTTGGCTGAGTGGGAAGAAGTAGTCTTTGAATTAATAGACTTGCAATCCCGCGGCTTTGATACTAGAAGCGGTGAGGTTAGTTGCAAAAATGCTAGTTTTTGCTCTGCTGATGATTTTGATAGATTTATTGAATTGATTAATCGCTGTTTCGGTTATCAGCTTAACGTTGAAACGGAAAGATACGATCTTCTTACTAAGAAAAATGTACTTGACTTCATAGAGGATTTCGTCAACCATCGTTTTTGGGGATTTGAAGAAGAGTTTAGCTCTTATTTTCCAGATATTTCTCGTCTTAAGTTTGCATATTTCTATTCTCGCGGAGACATGGAGCCTTATGTGATGTTGGATGAAGAGTATACCCAGCAAATTTACGGTGGATTAAATATCATTAAGCCTGTTTGTCATTTTACTAGCACTGAGGGATTAGAGCGGTTAGAGAATGCTATTGCTTATGAAGAGAAGTTCGATATATCTACTTACACAGTTGCTGAAAGAGATTTTTTTAGAAAGACGTCTACAATAAAAGTTAAACTCTATGGCCAAGTGCGTGGAGCGTTTAGAAGTGATATTAAGTCTTTAGCTTTAGATAATGGTCGAAGAGCATGTAACATGTATAGGCTTCAATATCCAGGAAAAGATGTTAATAACATCTGCTACGATTTAACTACTTGCGATGACGAAAGCGTGAGTACGGGTTTGTGGAATGAATATATCGTCACTCCGCTTAGAATATTGGATGTGGTTAATAATTAATAAAAGCTATGAGAGCATTTATTTTTCCACTTTTATTTTTAGTTAGTCATTCTGGTGTAGACCACCCACCCCCGGAGCCCTTTAATTTTGAGCCAATTGCGTTTGGTTCTTCTAAACTTCCAGAAGCTACTGGTGAATGGGATATGATTCCCACCGTGTATGTTTGTCCTAACGCTCCAGTAGATAGAGCTAGGGTTGAAAGAGCTATGAGCATATGGAAAAGGCACGGGCACGAAACAGCTGGACCAATAATGAACAGCACGATCCCAGCGTGTTTAGAGGGAACTTATAGTTTTGGAAACATAGTTATTGATTTAAATGGGCAGTCTTTTCCAGATCAGCCGCACGCCAAGGCTGCAGCTACATGGACATATTATGATAAAACTACTCATGAGATACTCGGCGCTAGAATTGAGATTAAAGAAAAATGGTCCACCAAAGAAAGAGTTCTTGAGCATGAATTTGGCCACGCGTTTGGATGGAACCACTATGCTCGTAAATATCATTTAATGCACCCCGTGCATGATGAAGGTGGATGGGATACCACCGGCTTAAAAAAGAAAAGGAAATAAGTTATGAAACCGTTAAAATTATGGGAACCAAAGTTTGTAGAAAATAGCAATTTGCCAGTATGGTTATCTAAATTTTCGCCTATAGACATATGGGCAATCTCTTTAGCTTTCTGGGTTCACTGCCGCGGAGAGCTTTCTAAAACAACCAAGCGCCATGAAACAATACATTTTCAACAGTGGCTAGAATTAGGAATCATTGGATTTTTAATTTTATATCCGCTGTTCTATCTAGTTGGCTTAATAAGATATAGGGATAGAAGATTGGCTTATATAGAGAGCCCGTTTGAGAGAGAAGCATATCAAAACGAACGAAAATACACTTACTTAGAAAAGAGAAAAAGGTATGCTTGGGTTAAGCTTATTCTTTGACGTCTTTTGTCAAAAGGGTTAAATTCTGTCTAAAAGCCTGTTTTATTTTTCCATTAATGAGAATTTCATACACATCGTAGTACGAAAATACAGAGTCTTCTATAATTTTCATAGGCCTTCCGATATATCTGCAGACTGTAGCTATATCTCCCTCTTGCGCTAGCGTTGATTGACCTTTGAAATCATTAGACGAAGGGTAAGAACCCAAATCAACACTCTCAAAGAATAATATTCCACTATCTCCACGAGCTGGTGCCGTAACAAATCCTTCTGGGCTATAGGCATTATCTTGGAGAGATATTTTTACTAAACTTCCTGGTTTAAGTTTTGTTTTCATCAGTTAAAATAAGTATCAAAGGTAAAACAATGAAGCTAACAAATATATTTCTCCAACACCCTAAAGAAGTCGGGGAGACATACACCCAGCATTTACGAAGAGCTCTGCTGGCAGTCTTAGTGCTGGCTACAGCTCAAGCAGCTCTTGTCGTTCATGCATTCTTTCCTTTTTTGTTTGTACATACTGCATCAAACAAATTAAAATCTATTATAGAAGGAATTCCAAAACAATGATTAAGATTGGAGACAGGGTTACGCTCTTTCGTAACATAACTCGAGAAGGCGTAGTAGTAGATCTAAAAGAAGCCGCCTCAAAGACCTGGTTTGTGGGAGGGGTTGCAAGCACTAAGCTTTTCGCAACAGTTCGGTTCGATGAAGATGAAAACTTGCATGAATTTCCAGTTTCTGATTTGATGAGGTTAGAGTAATGTCGTTTAAGTGGCTCTTTCAAATTTCTAAGAATTTGCATTTTGAGACACAGCTTTTAGAAGTAATGGATTGGAATCAAGAAAATGCTGCATCTTTTATAGATGATGTAGAAAAAGAGATTTCTCTTCATGAGCACAACGATCAAAATGTTTTTTATGAAAGCATAATCTCTAAAGGAAGAAAATATGTTCCAGATCATCATTTTGAAGAATTTGAAAAGCTCATGAAAGAAACAATCAATAACATACTAGTGGATATATTAGAAAAAAATAAAGAGCTAGAAAGTTTGGAGAATTAAATGAGAGATATAAGTAGCGATGGAAAAACCATTTCAATTCATAAGTTTGAAAGTTTAGATTCACCCGCTAGAAAGCGTTCTAAGGGAGATAGACTAGCGGTGGTATTAGACGTGGAGACCACTGGGCTTAGTGCAGACTTAGACAAAGTAATACAGCTTGCTATCAGGCCGTTTTATTTTGATCCAGAAACATATGAAGTTACTGGCATCGCTAGAAAGACTGTTCTTTTTAATGATCCTGGCGAACCGCTTAGAGAAGAAATAGTAAATATTACTGGTATTACTGATGAAGATTTGTCTGGAAATACCATTGATTGGGAATGGGTGAGAGATGCTCTTCATAGGCCTGATATTATTATTACTCATAACGTTGCATTTGATAGAAAGTTTGTTGAGAAGGCATTAGCCGCTAGCGGTTTAAATTATACGGATGGACCTATATGGTGTTGCTCAATGAGGCAAGTGGAGTGGACTGAAGTATGTCGTCCATCTAAGGCTCTGGAAGTCTTATGCGCATGGTCTGGATTTTTCTATAATGCTCATAAGGCTGACGCTGATGTGGATGCTCTGTTGCATCTTCTTCGTAAGGAAAATAAACTGGGTGAGCTTGTAGTTAGGGGTACTGCGCCAGAATATCGAGTCTTTGCAGTTAACACTCCATACGAATTAAACTCAGAACTCAAGCGAAGGTGGTATCGATGGGATCCATCAGTTAAATTGTGGTGGAAAGGCTTTGAAGAATCTTCGGACGCAGATGAAGAAATTGAATGGCTTAAAGAAAATATTGATGGTGTAGAGCCGCAAGTATTTGAAGTTGAGGCAAAACACAGGTATTCTCCCGAATAAAATGCATATTTAGCTGTGTAGGAGAATTTCAATGGCATCTGTATTTTCAAACGCTACCATGACTTTTATCTTTCAAGAAAAGGTAACAATCAACAATACCGAATATGGTAGCAGAACTGAAGTAAAAATTGGCGGTATTAACGAAGTAGTCCAGCGCGTAGTGAATGTGCCAACATCTCAAGTTACTCTTTTAAACTTGGGCTCTTCTGTTGGTGCTGGTACTATGGTGACTGGAAACGTTCAATATGCAAGATTAACTAATTTAGATAATGAAAATTGGATTAGGCTTACATTTGTTTCTGGATCTTCTAATCAGTTTGATGTAAAGCTGGATCCAGAAAAATCTTACGTATTTAGTAATGCTAAAATTTCTGGATCAGCTGCGGGTGATTCATTTGGATCATTCGTTGATTTTACATCTCTTAAGGCTATAGCAGACTCTTCTGCTGTAGATCTAGAAATATTTGTAGCTTCTAAATAGAATTAAAAAATTGGTCTTTTCCGTATAAAATTGTATATGAAAAGAAGTTTGACTAGACGGAACAGATACGATATAAAATTAAAAAGTTCTAAATGGTTTCCAATTGAGCTTTGCACGATTAACTTTAAACATGACGCTAATCTTGGATTTCTTATCCGAGCGGCCGCGTGTTTTGGCATCAGGAGAATTAATGTGATCGGGGATTGCCCTCCTCGATCTATCCTAAACCCTCTTTCTGGAAGTCTGTATGATTATATCGAGATTAAAAAGTATTCTCGGCCGTGCGAATTCCTGGATTATGTTAAAGCTGAAGGTCTTAGAGTGGTTTCTGCAGAAATATCTCAAGATTCAACACCCCTCGATGTTTTTACTTTCGACTATTCTAGCCGTCTGGTTTTGGTGGTGGGTCAAGAGTACTCAGGCGTCCCAATAGAAATACTTAGAAATAGCGAACAGGTTTATATCCCGATGCCAGGGCCAGGCTTTTGCCTAAACACATCTCAAGCCGCAAACATCATGTTGTACGAGGCAGTAAAACAATATGAGACGAAAGTTAAAGAAAAAAACCAAACAGCTTCAAGATAAAGCTTCTCTGCTTTTAGACAACATAGCTCTTACGTCTTGTGCTCTTCTGATCATTACCGCCCATTTTGTAAGAGAGCGTTTTAAAAGTAAAAAATCAAAAAGGCGAACTCGAAAATAATTAATCATGAGGTTAACATGAAGATCGGATTAGTTCCCATGGCTGCTAAGCCATATCACGCTGGACATCATGCTTTAGTTGAAAAAGCAGCTAGAGAAAATGACCAAGTAAAGCTGTTTATATCTACTACTGACCGAGCGCGTCCGGGTGAAGCTACCATCCGCGGCGAAGACATGATTAAAGTTTGGCAAAATCACCTCGAGAGTATTTTACCTTCTAATGTTATTCCACTGTATGTAAGAGTTCCAGTAAGGGAAGTTTACGAAGAGCTAAGAGCTGCAGAGTCTCAACAAGATCCCGGTGTTTCTTATATGGTTTATTCAGATCCAGAAGACACAGCAGCTAATTATCCAGAAAACTATAGACAGAAGTATTTCCCTCAACTCTATAGCTCTGGTCAGGCTCAGTTTGCTGCTGAGTGCGATGAACCCGGTTGCACTCGTGGAATAGGCACTCCAGACATTAGCGGAACTCAAATGAGAAAGCATCTCGAAACTGGAGACTATTCTAAATTTGCAGCCAATATGCCAGATGGAGTAGATGCACAAGCTATTTATGATATTCTATCTGGAAAGTCGACTATAAGAGAATATGTTAAAGTTGTTTGGGCTGGCGGGCTGGGATGAATCTTTTGCGCCGATATATTGGCGAGATTCTAAAAGAATCTTCTACCGGCAGGGTCCGGAATCTGTCTCAAGATGAATTAGTGTCTTTAGTAGATTCTCTCCTTGGTCACGACGGAGATTTAGTTTTTACTGAGAAGATGGCTGGCACCCACATGGATGTTTTGGTTAAATCTACTGGAGAAGCTCTCTCTAGAAGCAAAACTGGCAGAGCTCATGGTGCAGAATATGGAAACCAAACATCGTCTCCCCAAATTACTCAGGCTATTGAGGCCTCTCACCCGCAGGTTTCAGAAGATATAAACTATTTATTTGAAATTATTCGTCCAGATAATCGGCCAGACTATATTGATTATATCATTGGAGATCAGACTGTAGCGATAGAATACTCTGGCGCGCTTTCTGATTCAGTTAAAGAAGAGTTGAACAACTCTCAATCGGAAGTTAGATTTTTAACTAAGGGAGATATAACTAGAGAGATTATAGATATTCCTGACAGCTCTCTTAATATTCTTTTAGCTTTGCAAGACGAGTTAGAAAACTCTCAAATATCTGCTAATAGAAAAAGAGAAATTGAAAGCGAATTAGCCTCTGTTGTAGGAGAAGTATTTTCTGATAGCGTGCTTGGCGGTCCCACTGAGGGTGTTTTTGTAAGCGGTGGAGAGAGAGATTTTAAAATTCCCACTCAGCAATACTCAGATATTCAGAGGTTGCAGGCTCCAATTTACACTATTTTTAGCGGAAGATCTTCTCTAAGCAAGAAAGAGCTGAAAAATAGAATTATCGGAGTCTCAGAAGACCCTGATAAAATAAACAGTGATAAGATATTACAAGACCTAGTCAAATATTTAGAAGCTGCTGAAGAGGGTTTCCCATCTGGCTTTAGGAGTTTCGTATCTCCAGAAGAAGCAGTAGATATTTTAGATGATTTAGATGATGCAGCCGGCGGTTCTAAAGCGGCTGCTAGAAGAGTATATCAAGCTTTAAACCGTAGAGTGAGTAATAGAGATTTGTGGTATTCCGCATAATTTTGTGAAAAAATACACATATCCTGATATAATATAAATGAAGTATAAAGTTGGTGACATTGTATTGGTGTCCTCTCCAGCGGGTGAGGTCATACCTAATATCCACGTAAAGCTACTGAAGAGGATCGAAGTAAAACCATCAAAAGGAAACAGGATGGATTGGCCTGGATATTCTGGATGGGAAGCTACTCCAGTCTTCCAGGAAGAAATTGATGTTTTAAGAAAAAAATGGAATATACCACTCACTAAACCAGAAGAAGACATAACATTTGTATATGATAAAAGCATTGTCAAAAAACCGAGAAATCCCCAACCAAAACCTGAGAAAATCTCAGCAGGAGTACGCCGAAGAAGGAGATCTAATAAGGTGGAAAGAAAGCGTGGTGGTAAAACTGGAAAAAGCTAATCCATGGGGACTAAACTGGAAGGGCGAAAGGAATACTGGTTTGATTTTAAAAATCTCAAAGAATTCTATGCCTAATCATAAATTTTCATTCATAGACCAGGCTGAAATTCTTTGGGAAGACGGCTCTATTTCGCATACATCTCTAAGCGCGGTGGAAAGAATCAATGAATAAAAATGCGATAGATTTTGAAGTGATGCACTGCTATCTTGATAGCGGTCTAGTGCCTGTTTCTAGTTTTTCTCCAGAGGGTGTAAAAAGCTTTCTAAAGCTTTTAGAGTCTCTTTCGGAAGATGACCAGCGGCAAGCTAAGAGAAAATTTAGAAAGAAGTGGAGAAAGCTTTTGAAAAAATTAGACAGCGCCCAAGCTTTTGATCTACGCAACGATTCAGAAATTACTCCTATACTTAGAGCTCGCCGACGGCGAGCCGTCCATAGATCTATAATGGATGAAATTGGCTCTAGAGAAAACAATGGCTAGAAAAAAGAAAATATATGTAGAAGATTTTCTGGCGGGAATTAAAAGATCTCAAGATATTGCACTGGATTCTTTAAAAATTCATGCCTCTAAACTAAAAAAGATAGCCGAAGATATGGAAGCAAGAATTGAAAGGTACGGCACAGATGGCTATTACAGCACGCATCATGATGCGATGCCAACAGTAAAGCAGATATATACCACCTCTTTGAGGCTTGGCGAACTTAAAAAACTAGAAGAAGATCTTAAATCTTTTAACAAGAAAAACAAATAAAATTTACTAGCGTTGATTAGAATTTATCATAAGGAGTGGATGTGATTCATCTATCTTGCCCCGTACCCCGAAGTATTACAGTCGCCTGTTCAGGAGGTGTAGATTCAATGGTCGCCTTAGATTTCTTTATGAAAGGAAGGAAAAATATTAAGGTGGCTTATTTTGACCATGACACCGCACACGGAAAAGTAGCGAAAAGATTTGTTGAAAGCTACTGCAGGGAGCATGGAATAGAGTTTTTAGATTCTTGCGTGACTCGAGAAAGAATGGAAGATGAATCACCGGAAGAGTACTGGAGAAACGAGAGAGTTTCTTGGCTGCATTCTTTGCCTGGCACTGTAGTTACAGCTCATCATTTAGATGACGCAGTGGAGTGGTGGGTCTTTTCTTGTTTGAACGGCACTGGCCGCTTGATTCCAAGCGTTAACAGAAATATTATTCGCCCATTCTTATGGACTCCGAAATCTGAGCTCATTCGGTGGGCTAATAAAAATCAGGTTCCACACGTAGAGGATGAGTCTAACAAAAATTTGCGATACGCTAGAAATAGAATTCGTCATAATATTTTACCAGAAGCTTTGAAAATTAATCCAGGGCTATATAAGGTTGTAAAGAAGAAGCTGAAAGATGATTTTGGCTTCGACAGAGGAGAGAGGCTCGTATGTTAAAGAGTTTGTCGTTTGATGATGTTTTGCTTGCACCGCAATATAGCGACATCATTTCAAGAAAAGAAGTAGATATTTCAGTCCGATTAGATAGAGACTTAAAATTAGATATTCCCATTATTTCTAGCCCGATGGATACTGTAACTGAGAGCCTCACCGCTGTTGAAATGCATAACCAAGGCGGGCTGGGATTAATCCACAGGTACAATTC
>Ga0080013_1004689_pt1 | contig 13263 bp, 6 predicted proteins | sample ETNvirenome_6_85_FD_69236 | JGI IMG/M metagenome (GOLD analysis project Ga0080013, IMG submission 69236) | Marine viral communities from the Pacific Ocean - ETNP_6_85 (SPADES assembly) (version 2) | ecosystem: Environmental > Aquatic > Marine > Oceanic | place: Pacific Ocean | collected 2013-06-19 | reverse complement strand
ATAGGGAACGTGCTTGTATCGAGACTCCTGCTGCGCTCGCTCCATCAAGCTCAAGAAATACGGCTCTGCGTACTCCGGCAACTGATGCTGATAGACAGTCTGAGTCTTTCCGCCGCCGCCTTTACCGCCCATAGGAAATCTCCTTTTCTAAAATCACGGCAGCCTCAAGATACCCTCTCGGACCCATGATTCTCTTCCAACCCTTGCGACCCTCAATACGAATCGCATCACATTTATTCATCACAGCAAAGTTCTCCAACTCGTCCGTCATCTCGTCCCGAACAGCGTCGTTCATTATGTCAGCGTCTTCGACGCCACCAGCGAACTGAAGTTCGAGAACTCTCTTCTTTGAACTCTCTATAATCGTAGTGAGAACTATCGCCTTGATCTCATCTTCCCGTGCGAACACCCACAACTGATGAGACTTTCCGTAAATGAACCCGAGCAGGTCATAAGCCGAGTAGAAACCCTGACTCCTACCCGCAGCCCTCTCCAGTAAAGGTTCGATCTCATCTTCGATGAACTCCAAATACTGATCCGGCACTACGGTAAACAACGACCTCTCCTATGCTGGGAGTACGGAATACTCCTGAATGGGTCCAGGCTGCTCAAGGTTCCCCGTCTTGGTAAGCCTGATCCGATCAACCATCCCCTGTAGGGATGCGACTCCACCAGAGTTATTCCCATCACCGAGGTGGGAAACCACATCGGCAGGGATCACAAACTCACCACTTGAAAGCTTGGCCGGAGACTCCCCGTCAACGATCGCAGGCACTGTGTCGTCCATCCCTCCGCCCATTCCGGGGACGTATCCACCACCGAAAGATTGCAAACCAGAGATCCCACCGGATACCGACCCTCCGTGCGCGAATCCATGTTCAGACACGATTGCAAGAATGGGATCTTCCCCGTAAAGGTTTGACTGGATGGAAACGTACTGAGCGTAATCCTTAACTGCCTCTTCTCGCCATGCCTTTTCCTGAGCCAGCGTGACGACGGGACTTACCGGATCCGGGGTGGGTCGTGGCGGGAGACCCCACGCACTCGCCTCCGGCGAGTCAGCCCAAGAGTCGAATGACATCACTGCCTTTGTTTTGTCTTCGTACTTGTCCTTCCAGTTATTCATGTAATCGTTGTACTCTGGGGCAATAATGCTGACCATCTGCCAGAATCCTACATCAGGCTCGGAGTAGAGAGGTCTATCTCGGATAAAATGTTGACGCCCAGCTTGTCCGATAGCAAAGCGACCCCTCATTTCATCCGAAAGAGGTTCCCCTTCCGGCGGGACGTTCCCAGTCCAAAGCCAACTATTTTCGGAATCATCGTTATGGCCAGAGTACGTTTCCCAAAGCTCTGGATCATCAACCCATTGGGAGTCTGCAAATATCGCATGGGTATCTAGGGATGGCCCCCAGTAATCGATATCAGAACCCTTGACACCACCACCTTCGCCAGAACGGAACTCATCCACAGCATCTTTATATCTATTGTACGCCATATATCCGGTGCCGACCGGTTCGAGGTTTCCAGTAATTTTATTTGCATAAAAATTCTCAGGAAAAACAACTTGAGATACGAGACCCTCGTTCCATTCGCCTTGACCTGGGCGCAGGGCATAACCGGATGGCGTGGGGATGAGCCAAGCGTCTTCACCAAGGATATCATCCAGGTTCTCAGCCCAGAAGTCCCACTCGGCTTGAGTCATAAAATGTTTCGTCGCTCTCTCCGTGTGCAACAAGTCGCCACTTGACCCTCGGTACTTATGATTCATGGAATCTTGCGTGAAGCCAACCGGCGCGTATCCATCTCTCCATCGGCTGCCATCCACAGGGTTGAGTTCGGGATTTTGATAAAACGTCGCTTTCGCGAACTGCATAAAGGTCACAGGGGGTAGGTTGTAATTGACATCGATGGAGGCGTACGCGGAAGGCTCTTCCCAATCCACCTTAATTGTTCCATCGTCGTCCCCCATCTCGGTCAGTTCTGCCTGAATCGTTGTCGGGACACCATCATCCCATTCCAGCTTGGAAACCGGAATCAGATCCGTATTGAATTCATCGTTTGCCATCTGTGTCTGCCAACGCAGACGCTCAGACGGACCTATCGACTGCCACCAAGACCATGTCGGACTCACCCCTCCAGGCAGCGTCTGGTCATTCTTAATCATTCTCGCTGCCCAAGTCGGCAGGTAGAACTCGGTGACCGAAGGGTCACCGGATTCATCCAGAGTCTCCAGATATAGATCTGCCTCTGGGCTTGCAATTGTTACAAGTTCAGCATTCCAGTTCGTGTACCCATTAGAGGCAAGCTCAGAATCAGCATTGCTCTGAGCAATCTGCGTCCAACTATCACGGGTGGCCTGATCTACAGACATCCATACGGAGACGGGATCCGCCTCACCCTGCGACACCGGGTACTGAGCCAAAACAAATTGAGGGATCTGAATTAAGGGCGCAGTGTCGTAGTCTGAATCAATAAGACCTCCCCGGACAGCAGAAGACCATGCATCTGAAGAAAGGAAGTTCGCGTTGGTTGCATCGAAAGTAGACGAGGCAGGAGTCGTGAACACTTGCGAGAAAGTAGGCGGACTTACCGACCCCGGACTCCAAATAGAAGCAGGGGGATCATCCGCGTCTAGGCCTGTGTTGTCACCTGCACCACCTGCACCACCTGCACCACCTGCACCACCTGCACCACCTGCATCTCCTGCACCACCTGCATCTCCTGCATCTCCTGCATCTCCTGCACCACCTGCGCCACCTGCACCTCCTGTATCCATCCCCGGAGGAGCACCAGAGTCTGCCAAGCCACGCATTCGATTCGTTACCCATGAAACATCCACAGGCTCGCCAGATCGAGCAGCGGCTGCCGCCTCTTGCAGGTAGTCATGGAACGCCTGTGGGTCCAGACCGAGGGCTGGGGCAAGGTACGCAGCGATCGGGAGAATCGCCTCGATCTTAGAGGCCGCATCCTCTCCGTATCCGGGGGCCTGAGCCATCTCCATGAGACTCGATTGCGCTGCCGGAAAGTAAGCGGGAGCGATTCGTTCCCAGTTTGCCCCGTGGTAGTTGTAGGCATTTATGATCTGACCGTAAAGATCCGGGTTCGTCTGTTGTAGATTAAGAAGGTACGCATCGGTGTCCGCAAATCCCGCATTAGCGGCTTCCTGCTGTAGCGCCGAGAAGAACCTGTCCGCAGCGACAAACGTTCCCCTGTCTTCTGCGGAGAGTTCCGGGATGTCCACCGATACGGGAGCAGGCCATTCCCAATCTAAACCCTGGGGATCCCGATTTAGAAGGTCTGCAACCTGACCCTGAGAAAAGTTAGTACCCATCAGGTAACCAGGAGCGAAAGGACTCTCGCCCGCGAGGGTGCCGATGCCGAATTCGGCATCAGGATCCGGGCTCCACGTAGCGGCACCGGCAGGAACTGATGAGGCTCCCTCCGCTAGGCCCACAACGCCAGCGTAGGGGGAGCCAGGCCTTTGTGTACCAAACTTATCCGCATTCACGCCATGGAAGAGTTCCCACCTCCGTATAAGATCTGGGGTCAGACCTTTCCATGTCGCAAAAGAACCCCCAATTGCGTTGGCCTCCGCCTCAAGGTGATCCGCATACTCTTGACCATAAGTCCAGTACCCAATTGTATCCTCAAACCCAGGAGGAGGCGCAGGCGCATTCACGGCAGCATACTGCTCTGGAGTCATGGGCTGCCGCCCCATCATGGTAAGAAGTTCTTCCCTCCATTCAGGAGGAACATCATCCCATCCTATCGGGGAACCCGTGCCTTCAGGCATACGCCCCATCAAATCAACGAAACCAGGATCCCCCCTGTCGGAAAAGGCAGTGACGAATTTACCTGCATCAGCAAGGCCTAGGCCTTCAAGACGTGATGCGTAATCAAGCCCCCCGGCATCCGTCGCCTCGTAGCCCCAATCGCCGACACCGGAGACATCCTCCTCGGGAGTAGCTATGTCAGGAGCTTCCGACGCATAAACGCTGCCACCACTCTGATAACCAGGGACATCCGTCCCTTCATTGTTTGCCATATTGTCACCGTAGTTTGCAGAATAAATCGCGAAGTCTTGTACGTTGATTAAGCCATTATCATTTAGGTCCGTAAGGTCTGGGTAATGTTCTGCATACGGATTATAAATCTCCGCTATGCCAGACGAGTCGGCCTGCGGGGGCACCGTCTCATTCGTGTAGTCATCGTACGCCGGGTCCGGTTCCCACTCATTTACCACTGTCGTATAACCGCTTCCCCCAACTCCAGGAACAATCCCATATCCGAACTCGTAACCCGATGGCTGTAATCCTCCAGCGACATATGGATTCCATTCCTCATGGACATATCCAGACCGAAACGGATCTACAGCAAGCTGTGGATCCGAATAAAAGTTTTCAGAGGCCGACATCACAGCCATCGCATCGTCGTCGCTCAAGGCATCCCATGACGCTGCGTACCCGAGGTAAGGCATCATGGCGTGAGGCTTGTTGTCCACCATCCATCTCAGGTAGTCCTGATAAAGAGATTCCCCTCCATGCGGAATCGCATTAGAGAAGGTCTCCCAATCAACAAACCCACCAGCCATTCTGTCTAAAGTATCATGCTGGTACAGGCGTGGACCCAAGGGATGTCTGTCTTGGTTTCCGTAGATTTCATTGTAAAGCCAATCCCCCATCATTCCCTGCTCTTCCCTCAATTCCGAACCGGGGTTCCAATGAATCATCCCTTCTTCAAAGGCCCCAGAACCTGCACCGCTCATGCCAGGAGGATTCGCTCCCCACTGTATTCCTGGATGCAAAGCTCTCAGCTTGCTAGCCAGCCACCCATCGGATGGACCCTGGGGAGGAGTGTAGGTAGCCGGTTTGGGGGAAGACCTGCTTGCCGATAGGAATGAAGCCAAGTCGGGAAACGATCCTTGAATTATCGGAATCCCATCTCCCGGGATACGCGTAATGGGGTCAAGCTCAAAGTCTCCAATAGGAGTCGGCATGGAGACAGGGGTGGGGGTGGGGGCAGGCAGCCTCACGGGTGTGGCGGCCCGAGCTATCTGTGGATTGGCACTTGGGTAGTACGACGGGAGGCTACCAATGCCGAGTTGGGGACGGCTTGGCCTACGGATTGACGGATGAAGGTAAGGTGCACTCATATCTTTACCCGATGTAGTCCGGTCGGGTCAGGCCCCGACCAGCGAGTTTACTTCTGCCCGACGCCCCAGGTCGATCGATCCAACTGCCGGGGGCTGCCTTTCCGGGCTTTCTTTTGGGAGGAAGGCCCGTGCTAGCGCCTCCGCCACCGATAGAACCAGCGGCAGAAAGACCTGCCATTCCCAACCCAGCCAACTGAGTCCCGGATAGTCCTGCTGCGGCTGCGGCTGGTGCCGCTGCGGCTGGTGCCGCCGCGCCAGAAAGGAATGGAAGGGCACCCCCACCTGTAGCAGCAGAAACGTATGGAAAGGCACTCACTGCTCCCGCACCTGCGGTGCCTCCCAGACCAGCAAGGCCGGGAGCAGCCGCAGCCGCCGGGAGTGCTGTTGCCGGGAGTGCCGTTGAGGCCGTTGTGCCTCCCAAACCAACCAGGGCAGGAGCGGCGGCTGGTGCAGCAGCAGCACCAGCCCCCATAAGCGGACCAGCAATACCTCCGGTGACACCTCCAAGGGCACCACCCATCAACGCACCCTCCCAGCTTTTAGTCGTGGCTCCGCCAACCGCAGCACCCAGTGCCATCCCGGCGATAATGGGTATAAACCACGCCAAGGCTTCCGGGTTTCCAGTCTCAGGATTTACCGTGGTCGGGCCGAGTATCGATTCAAGACCAGCAAGTTCATGCCGATTCATATGGACAAGGATGTCATCGCCACCTCGACCCTGGGCTGCGATCTGACTTGAGGCACCCTGCATCGGATGGACTGGTCCACCACCCGCTAGGGCCAACTGAGCCTGGGGAGGAATCGCACTCGGAATGCCTCCTCCTGCCATGCACCTTTCCAACTCCTCCATAAGGAGTTGGTTCATGTGCTTCTGCATGGCAAGCTCTTCGTGGACACCACCACCTTGAGGAGGAGACATGCCTCCCGGAGGAGGACCACCCCCCGCACCCGGAAGGGTGGGAGGAAGCTGAGGCCCGCCGGCTGGTCTCTCAATCATTGGAGAGCCCAGACCACCGCCCGGAACCGGAGCCGGAGCCGGAGCCTGACCCATGGAACCTACACCCTGAGAAAAGCTCGCCTTCGCTTTCTGATACATCCCAGCTAGATCGGAACCACCCGGCCCTCCCCCGGCAAAGCCGGAGCCGCCTTCGAGAGACCCCCCCCAAAGCTGACCGAGCCACTGCTGCCCCATTCCCTGCTGCTCCGGGCCGCCCGCCTGGGGCATTCCCTGACCCGGCGGCTGACCCATCGGACGACCCCTCCGAGGACCCATCTGAGGGAGGGCATCAATCCCGCCACTCGGGTATCCAGATCGAAGCCTCTTCTGAGCCTGCATCTGCTGACCGTACTGCTTCGGGGTGTACTTCGGCTTCTGCGGCTGAACCGTCCCCATGATGCCGCGCTTCATCTCCGGGTTCGGCATGGGGGAGCCGAGGATCTCAGGCTGACCCTGGAGTCCAGACGAATATCCGGGAAGCCCGCGAGTCGGGCTCGGCATATCGACCATCTCGTTAGGCTCATTCATGTTTCGCCCTGCGGGCGTGTCAAAGTATCCCATGGTTAAATCCTGCTAAGTCGTTTCGACGCCAAAGACGAAGAAGTTAACAACGGTGGCTACTGAAGCCTGTACCGTTAAGTAATCCGAATGGATCACCGTCCCATCAGCGTTCTCATTTCCCTGGTTTAAAAAAATTCCAGGAGATATCACCTTGGTTTCACTCGTCCCTATAGGGACCGTATGAAACAAATCATGCCCCACCCCGGGAGTTAACCCGGTGCCTCCGGCCGCGACCGTGCTGTCCGGGATCATCCTGATAGTGAACGTCACCGGGGCAGTGTGCCTGTTGCACACCACAAGAGACCTTACAAGCGTAACCACTCTAGGTCTCATTCCAGAAAGGGCACTCGGCCCATCCGTCCTAGTCGGACAGGCGTAGATCGTAGTATGACCCGTTGTCGCTACGGCGTAGCCGAGCAATCTAGGAGCATCGGCCATTAGTAAACCTCACTCATCTATCACCACCGGACCAAGAAGACCCGCATCGCTGTACAGGTGGTAGTTGCCCGCTATGTAATGCCTTCGGGTATTAAAAAGAACGACGGTCGCATTCGTGTTGTTGGCATCTGCCTCAAACCTGCTCCCGGAACCACTCAGACCCATCTCAAAGTACAGCCGCCAAGGAAGTTCAAAGTCCAGCGTAACCGTAGTCCCGGCCCCACCCCCCGTAGCGGCGGCAGACATCTCAACCGAGTTCGCCCCAGAATTTATACTGGCTATCGTTGCCCCGACAGCGATGTGCGTGCCTTCGACAGGGTCGCCAACGGTAAGGCCAGCAACCTTTTCGGTAAACGTCACCGTCACACCCGTGGCCGCTCCGGTCCCCGCCGCCGACATGATGAGAGTCTTGTCGCCCAAGATTTGGGCTATCGTGGTACCCCCGGCTATATTTGTTCCCCCATCACTAATTCCATCGCCCACGAGAAGATCCGCGGTAGTTCCAGCCCCTGTAATCGTAAGGAGTGTAGTCGTTGCAGTCTCACAGGTTCGAGTAGACGTTCCTGTAATCGTGAGAGTCGCGTCAGCGTTAATGACAGTGCAGGTGCGCTCGGACTCGTAGCCCCAGTCCACCCTCTTCTTGATAAGGAAAGGGGCTCGCCAGTAGGCCCCGCTCCCTATGTTGTTACCCGGAATTTCAGCACTCGGCTTAATGATTGTCTTGGGGTAATCCCCGACGAAGTCGTAGTTGCTGTAATAAGTTGAAGCACCGTACTGCTCGACATTTTCCCCAGCCACGAAAATGTCGAGCCATCTCTCGTAATTCTCATTTTGAGCAGAACTACCACCTTGACTTGAAGGCTTACCGGGCGGCAAGGCCACCTCATTCGAGCCTTCAATGGTTGTGCAACCCGTTATCGGAGACCCTCCGACTACATGGGGATGTCCGTAATCTCTAACGCCATTAGAGGAGACGCGATTTCCTGTAATCACCGTCCCAAAGTTTTCGATGAATGTACCAGGGTTATCCTCATCGCGAATTTTATTGATCCTGAATGCCGCAGTCAGAGCGTTCCCACCGCCTGTGATGCGGACGTTAGTAATAATGCAACTCGGGAGGGAGATGTTAAAAGAATCACCTTGGTTATCCTCAAACCATCCTCCGTCCATGTAGACACCATCATCTACAACCCTACCGGCATTACGCATCTCAACCCCATGGCCCATGTTTTCTTCCGCGTGAGTGTTATACCAAGAGCACCCACCAGAAAATGAACCAGAGTCGTAAGTCCCCATAATGGTATACCCATTACCCGAATTCCAACTCGAAGAGCAGCTATCGAACGTGCTCGCATTGCACCCGCGAACCAACCACCCTTCGGCTTTGTGGCTAAATGAAACTGTCACACCCGTAGCGCCGGTACCCGACGCGGACATGACAATCGTATCCTCGTCCGTAATGCTGGCTACCGTTGTCCCGTCTGGGATTCCAGATCCACTGATGTAGTCTCCCACACTAAGGACATCGGTGTTCGCTCCATCGTCAGTATTCGTTATCACAAGCCCAGTCCCGGAACCGCTACCGGAATTGATCGTACAGGTCCGCGTGATACCAAAGCCATTGAACTGAAGAAGGATGTCCGTTCCAGAACTCCCCGATGCCGACATCACCACGGTATCCTCATCCGTGATACTGGCTATCTTTGTACCTGCTGAAATTCCAGTTCCTACAATGATATCCCCCACCCTCAGTGAGGAGCTAGTTCCTTCGCCAGAAGTGTCCTTCAGAGTTAGGGTCGTCCCGGATACATCACAAGTCCTTCTAACGCCAGAATACTCACTCTCTATATCCCTGAAGGAGGCAATCTGACAGCATCTTAAACTCACACCATGAATCCTGGCATTGCTAACCTTCACCTGTTCGATCACAGAGCCAGAGTTATTGACCTTGTAGGCAGTCAATCCAGAGTCGGCTAGGTCGTTGCAATTGAGATGAAGTCCGCGGAGTAGGAACGGATCTGCCCGAACGACATTCAATATCGAAGAGAAGAACGAAGAACCCGTCGCCTTCAAGATCGCCCAGTTTCCTTCTATTGCGAACTCCTGCTTCGATGTCCCACCAGGATTTATTTCAATAGGGGCAGATATCAGATAGGTGCCGGACGGGATCACCACGTTCTTTTTGTCTGTCTGCGCCGCAGTCACCGCTGCCTGGATCGCAACAGTATCATCGGTAGCTCCGTCACCGACAGCGCCAAAGTCCTTTACGTTGTAGGGGTCGGGTCTGGCTGACGTGTAAGTTCCACTTCCGTAACCGATCGGATCAACCATCATGGCGTATCTGCGGGATGCCCTAGCCATTTGATTGCTAGACATCGACTCAACTCTTTCCGTCAGACTCCTGATCTCTGATAGTGCTCTATCAATATCACCACGCATTGACCATCCAGGCTGTTCAACGCCATGTGCGCCAGGGGGATCCTCGGAAGACATTACCTTCTACCGTCCGGTCGGATATCCAGCCTGGTATCCCCAAGCCTCCACCCTGCACCAATCGATGAACTCTCGAATCTCACCGCAGCCTGACGACCCCGTACTCGAACGTGAGCCTGATTTACTGACGTGCCTATCGAGGCGGTGACCGGAGAGTTATCACGCCCAGCATTCGGGAAATCCTTCTTGTATATAGTTACCGAAATATCATTTCCAGACGTGAATAGTACGTCAGGTATAACCCTCCTGATAAACGCAAACCTGTCCCCGTCTTCAATGTCGAAGTAAGCTGATTCGACATAAGCAGTCATCGCGCTTCCGTCATCATCATTTCCAGACTCATGCTCATACAGAGTGCTCCTCTCGTTGACAACATCCGAGACATACGCCGCCTGCGGATTCGAGCGAATGCCGGAATCACTCCATGCGGTACGAGCCATTGTCCCAACAGCCCATGATCCCTCGATGTAGTTATACGAGACGTAACGATCATTATCGCTGGACCCAACGCTCGGATAGAAAAAGATAACCTCACCAAACTCAGCATTCCTTCCGGCTATAACCTTGGATCGCTGGCTGTAATTCAATCCGGTGACACTGTCGGAAAACACATGACTCAGAACGGTGCAAGGTAGAATCTCGACATTGCCTCCGTAGATGTAGAAGTTTCTGTCGCCCATCCAGAAGACACTATTACCGGCTGGAGCGAAAGCATTGGGACCTAATATGGAAACCCCATCGGCGATTTCCGTGAAGCTATATATGTGTGGGTCACCGATGTATCTCATCACGTAAACGCACTCGTCTGTCCATATCAAAATCTCCCTCTTCGACCTTGCGGCTCCTACGATGTAGGAGCCGGTAGTTAGACGTGTGCCCCCTGCGCTATTTGTCATGGTGCCATCCCATGAACCCGGCTTCCCTCGGTCACTCCAACGAACGAGCATCGGATCGAATGGAGTTCCGATACCAGTTGAGCCAAATGCCACTACAGTTTCGTAATCCGGGTATATCATCGTGTCCAGAACTGTAGACGGAACGCTCCCATAGCCATCGTTTGTCGATACCCCTGTCTGATTTAATGGTACTGCCTGCGCTAGGCTGACATTGTCAGCAACGAGAGTCCCGGCAGAACCGGTTGACTTTGGTATCGAGAACGATGTCCTCGATGACTTATCCCAGTAGTAGGGCTTATCATTTCTGGGAGAAACGATCAGGTCCTCTCCGAAATTGTCAATGCTCCATATCCTAAAGTCAGTTCTGGTGGTGGACGCCTTTCCCCACCCACCGCTACTCCAAGTGACAGCGCCCCATCCTGAATAAGCAGCATCATCTCTCGTTCCTGCATTTATTCTCGGAAGAACATACGTGTTGTTACTCACGCCGCTGCCCTTCACACAGAACATGGACACCTTTAATATCTCCAGCCACCTTCCGGTGTGATCTGCATCCGTCGTTCCGAACATACCCCTCGTGCACGAGGTAAAGGTAAATGGAGCACTCCCGCCACTCTTCGTTCCCAGCTTTATATACTCGTCTTCGATCTTTACGATATCCCCAGTGGCGAAAGAACTTCCAGATACCATGGCTACGGTATCTGCCGTCGTAACGAGAGTCCCAGACAATGTATCCTCTGCCGTAGATCCAACGGCTCCGGTGCGAACCTCGTAGTTATTCGCCCCGTGAACCGCAACTACTTCGAGTCCATCACTATTAAGGATGTCGTCCGTTCCGATACCCACGCCGGTAACGGCATATCCAAGTTCCATTACGTTCACGAATGTACCCGTAACCAAACCATGGGCTGGAGACCGAATAAGAATGTCCGTGCTCCCATGAACGACTCCGATAACACCAAGAGAAGCCTCTTCGGTAGGCCTCAATGCGGGGAACCTGGATATGTAGGCACCATTTAAATGGGTTGACTTGAAGTCAACCGTATTGAACTGGCACGTCCTAGTTCCAGACCCATTCACCACCGTGATATCGTCACCAGTCTGGTCTGATATCATCAGGTACTCATCGCCGATTCTTACGATATCCCCGAGTGCGGAGAAATTGCTTCCCGTACCCGTAGCCACTGTGATCTCGTGCTCTGTGGCATCAAGGTCTTCCGCGATGGTTCCGACGTAATCGAACCTGCTGGGAGTGATGTCGTAGAAGTTTCCACCGATTTCGACGTACAACTTTTTGTCCGTGCCCATGGCAAGGTAGTCATCGTTGTTCAGAGAGGCCCAGTTGTGCATCGTGCGACATACGCCGTCGATGGTGTCCTCGGATCTCTTGGTCCAGCCTCCGATCTTCTCCGGCCTTCCCTTTCTGAATCGAATCTTGTCACAGTCGTACCAGCCGCCTTCGGCGGAGTAGTCGGTTCCCTCCCGGTTGATGCCGGGCGCGGCGGAGAACTTCTTGAGCGTCACCGCACCAACCACTCCTCGGTGGTCTCGGATACGGTGCGGATCTTCCGCCAGCCAGGATGCTTCGGACATTCCTTTCGGATGTGGATGCGGCCTACCAGACCGACAGTCGCCCACTCCGATCGCTCCTGGCGAGGGACGTATTCCATGGACTCATCGTAAGCCGGGTTCGTCTCTCCATCCTTTGTGCGACCGAACTCGTCCTTGACGCTCTTGCCGCTCCATTCATTCCACGCGGCGTTGCCGATCAGGCAGGCAGTTCCAGAGACGACACCAACGATGTCCTCTACCGGATCGCTCCCGATAGCCTTGCGGCAGAACCCTTCATCTAGAACAACGCTGAAGCCGATTCGATCTTCGCCGTCCGGGTTTCCATCGGCCCACTCGAACATATCCGCGTAGTCAGCAAGGGTGGTGTATGTACCAGCGGCATTCTTCGCTGCGCCAGCAATGTCAATTCTGAATACTTCATTCCCACCGCTGTTATCAGAATCATTAAAGCACTGGAGGAAGTACTTATCCGATGCAGTGGTATTCGTGTTCTGGATCTTTACATGGGAAGCGTTGCTGGTGGTCTGGTTGAAGTTCAGCGTGTTAACTGACATATCCCCATATATGTAATGACCATATGACTGAGCGGCTGTAAGGACTCCATCGTTATCGATAATTAAAATATCGTCTTCGCCCGTCTTGTATTCAGCAAGACTGGCCGGACCTTGGTTCGATCCGATAATTATATTTCCATCCTCGGTAGTCAGCTTCTCTCCCGACCTATAACCGATGCAGGTGTTCCCCGTTCCGTTCGTGCTTCCGCCCGTCCCTCCGTATGCCCGCTGACCGAGTGCTGTGTTCTGAGTTCCGGTTGCTTCCTTGCCAGCCCCGCCACCTATATAGGTGCAGGAAGCTGCGTTGTTATCCTGGCCCGCTTCAAATCCTACATAGGTGCAATCGGCGGCAGTGGTATGGTTTTCTCCAGCCTTGGACCCGATGGCAACATTTTGATCTCCGGTAGTTAGATCCTTCAAAGCCTCAAAGCCTACAGCGACAGTGTTCTCAGACGCAGTCGCAGCGCCTCCAGCCGAAGCGCCGATAAAAACATCCTGATCCTGATCCGTCTCTCCAATTAGAGGATTGCCAGCATCGTTACCAATCGCCACCGTTCCGGTGCCGTAGTAGTTGGAGTGGGAGTTCGCGTTCAGGAC
>Ga0080013_1004688_pt1 | contig 13264 bp, 7 predicted proteins | sample ETNvirenome_6_85_FD_69236 | JGI IMG/M metagenome (GOLD analysis project Ga0080013, IMG submission 69236) | Marine viral communities from the Pacific Ocean - ETNP_6_85 (SPADES assembly) (version 2) | ecosystem: Environmental > Aquatic > Marine > Oceanic | place: Pacific Ocean | collected 2013-06-19 | reverse complement strand
GGCTGCCGAAGGTGGCGAACAAGCTGGATTAGAATATTTAGCGGGCACGATGGAAGGTATCGATGCCGCGCAAAGCTTTGAAGAAGTTATTAACGCGATGCGGGGTAATGACGCCCCCATGCAGGAAAGAAGAATGGAACTGGCTGAGTACGTTGGCGATGATGATGCTTACCGTACCCCTGATTCCGTGCTTGCAATGGTGCAACCCACTATATTGCTTACCGAAGAAGGCGCAATGGACAGCGGAATAGGTCAACTGATGCAGGCTCTTTCTGCCGACGTTGAGATGATGGGACCCGAGGGTGAAGCCGCTCCTGTCGGTCAAGGCGTTGGTGAATTACTGGTGCAGGGACAACCGGCACCTCCTCCTATGCCACAAGAAATGATGGGACCCCCGCCTCCTATGCCACAAGAAATGATGGCTGCAGGAGGACCCGTTATAAAAAAGTTCGCGGCTGGCGGAGCAGTCCAGAAATTCGCAAACGGTAATGGCGTTAACGCCCTTCCTTCGCAGCTTCAATTAATAAATCAAATTGCCCCCAATCTTTTAGGTGAAGCGGGTGAAGCAATAGACACCCAAACGATACAACAGCTGTACCCAGAACGGTTAGCCATGTACAAAGAGCTTTATGGCGACGATGATGATGAAAGACAAAGAGGCTTTGATCTGGCTCAAGCCGGTTTTGCTTTGGCTTCCGGGGTGGACCCGTCTACGGGACAAAATATTGCGGGAAGACCTTTCCTGTCTCAAATGGGGTCCGCATTAACGCCTCTTGCCCAGCGACAATCTGAACGTCTTTCTGACCGCAGAAAGGGCGAACGTGCGCTTCGGTTAGCGGCTATGCAGGCTTCTGAATCAGAAGCGAGTCGGCAAGCGTCTGCTAGAACGCAGAAACAAGCGGCTGTTTTAGGAAACATCTGGAACGTAGCCGGTCAAGAACGCGACATCAATGCGGCTTTGGAAAGAATGAAGAAGACGCAGTTGTTCGCTACGTCTGAACGAATAGGTACTCAAGACTTTAACTTGGCTATGCAAGATGACCGTCAAGCTTTTGAAGACGCGGCGATGGACAAACAGAATCAATATAGACGGGATTTTGCTCGACTTAGTACAGATTTACAAAGTGCGCTGTCTACGCAGGATTTTGAAGAAGCCAAAAAAATCAATAACCAATTAAACTTTATTCGACGCGGTCAAATGAATTTGGCGCACGATATTCGTGTTTCTGAAATAGGCGTTCTTCACGATAACGCTATGACAATGCAGGCAGACGAATTTGGTAGGCGAGGCGGCTTAATTGAGCTGCAAGGAAAAGTAGATTTAAACCGCCAAATAAATGCTCAAGACCACAGAAAATTCATGCAGGATGATCAACAATCCTTTTTATCTAAAGAAAAAGATCTAGATCGAGAAGTAAGTGAAGATCAATTTGAAGCTTCTTTAGAACTTAAAGAAGACTACTTAAACTTAGCTGCAGAAGAGTTTGCGTACAAACAAGCGTTAGGCCCAGAAACTTTGACTAGTGATAGTTGGTGGGCTAGCTTCTTCCGTCCGGCAGGAGTTCCTGAAGATCAGGCTCAATATTTACAAGACCTTGGTCAGCGTAGAAAAGAGCTTGAAAATCAAATGCTTAGTATGAACATTAACCTTGAACCGTTTAAAGTACGAGCTACAACGCATTTGCAGAATCAAGAAATGATGCTGCGTTCTGAGATGGCTAAGAGTAAACAGTTTATGGATATGATGGGCTTGTATCAAAGCATGGGTGCCCGTCCCATAGAAAGCTCTGGTGATCTGTTAAATATTATTGTTGACCCACGTAACATACAAGCTTACGGGGAAGGAAAATATGTCAGAGGGATGGACATGGCTATAGGCCAGTTTTTGAACCCTCGAATAGATCCCCTCACTAAAGAGTCTGTACTTCCGTTGATTCCAGCTGATCTAGCTGCGGCAGTTCGTCAACGGCAAGAGGCTGGGGTAGCCGTTCCATTAGGCTTTATGGAGTTATTAGACCGTCAATTTCAAGTTGGTGGTGAAGTAGAGGCACCGGAGTATTTAGAGCCCCTTTCAGGGACCATGCTTCCGGGGCCAACTAAGCGTGTGCCTTTGGAAGAATACTTCCAATACGAGCCCATTATTACGGGGGATACGGCAGACATCACCCAAGCCACGGGAACCCGCTCTGGCGTTTTAAGCCGGGCGGCTAAGCTTGGCGAAGGTATTTCAAACTTAGTAACTGGATCAGACTTTGAATTTACCCCTCAAATTAACCAAGCCGTGTCCCAAGTAAATGCTTTAGCTACCTTGGCTACTGTTGCCATGCTGGGTTCTATTCCCGGGAAAGACAACGTCCAGCTTCAAAACATGGTAAAAGAGCTTCAAGTACCGGGCGGCACGTTGTTCCTAGAAGATCGTCCTGCGTTAGAATATTTTAAAACGGCAAGACGAGTAGTTGATTTTGGTATACGGCAACAAGAGCTTGGTATAAAAACCGCTAATCTTAGTCGTAAGGAAGAAACCAAAGCTAACATAGATCTAGCCCATATGAAGGGTATTCGTTCTGAATATGAGAACATTATTCGAGCGTATGAAAACAAGTTGTCCCCGGACGAAGAATTTAAAGAAGATTTGGATCAATTTTTTAACTAATGCCTATTGGATTTCCATTTAGCAAAGCTTCGCAAATAGCTTCGTTAACCGAAGAAGAGCGAAAAGAACTAGAACGCGCCCGAGGATCGGCTAGGGAACCTATTGACTTTAATTTAAGCGGCGCTTACGAATACTTACGGGACAAGGGCTTAGAAGAACCTCAAGCAATTAAAGCCATTGCAGAAAAGCTTTCTGAAAAAGCAGACTTCAATTACGAAGGAGCCCGCAGGGCTCAGTTTACAGATGAGATGATTATATCTCGGTTGGTAGGTCGTGAATCGGATGATTTACGTCCTGACTTGTTAAAAAGTTTTGGTGAAGGTGTTGGTCGAGCGGTGGCCCGGGAAGCTCCTTCATCTGCAGCCTTTGCGGGTGCGGCTACAGTCACGCCCGGCGGACCACTACCCAAGTTAGCGGCAGGCACTGCGGCGGGAATAGCCACAGGACTGTTTGACGCTGGTGATATGGTAGAAGACTTTTTGTTTACAGAACGTCAGCTACTGCCTTCTGAACGATCTGCGGCCCGGGTAGGTGACACTCTGGGGTCGATGTTAGCTTGGATACTTCCGGGAAAACAAGTGGTGAAAAGTATTCCAGATGAAGTGAATCTTGGCTCACGGCGAATGTTGCAAGCGCATCAGGAACGTCGAAATAAAATCTTAAACAAAGAAAGAAGCTTTGAGGGATTAAGCCGGAAAGAAAGAAGATCTTTAGAAAAAGAACCCTTTAAGCTAAAAGCAACACAAACTTCTGAAAGATTATTAGAAGGGTTAGGTCGCGGAGCGCGTGAAACGGGCGTTGGTGCTTATGCAACGGCGGACCTTTTAGGGACAATAGTCCCTGCTATGGCAGAAGGTATTCTGGAATATATGTATCCCGGCAGGGAAGATATTATTATCAGCGGCGGTATAGCTTCTTCTCTTGTTCCTACCCCAGCAAAAATAATCTCTGGCACAGCCAGTGGCATTAAATCCGGTGCCGGTTCTGCTATTGAATCCATAAAAGAAGAAGGGTTTTTAAAAGCCGCCGGTGAAGGATTTGGAATTAAACAGGCAATTCAAACCAGACGGCAGGAAAAAGCCGCAGCTTATTTAGCACAAGCGTTTGAGGATGCCGGAGAAGATCCATTAAAGTTTGCCGAAGAGCTAGAAGCAATAATTAAAGCTGACCCAGAAGCCGCTGAAATGTTAACAGCCGGTCAGCTTAGCAATAATCCTCTTGTACTTATAGCGGAAAGGACACTGGCAAACCAAAACAGATACTTGGATTCCGCACAACGACAAGCCGCTCAGCAAGGCGCACAAAGAACGGCACAGCTTATTGAAACTTTAGAAGAAACTGGTGACCCCCGGTTATTGCAGTACGCGGCACAACTTAAAAATAATGCGTTAGATGCCCAGTTTACAGCTTTAATTGACACAAAACTGGCGGCGGCTGTTAGCGCAGCGGACAAACTTCCTAATGTTCGAGGAGGCCAAGCCCGCGCGGACATAGCTTCGGATCAATCTACAATGCTTCAATCAGCGATCCAAGAAGCTTTTGATGACGCTAAAGCTATTTCTAGAGACAAATACGATGCGGTAAACAAATTAACGATGGTAGACACAAAGCCTTTGCTTAATGCGTATTTACTTACCAAAGAAAAATATTTATTAAAAGGCGAAAAACTTCCCTCTGTTTTAATGGATGCTTTAGAAGACATGGGGCTTAGTGACCTTAAAAAACTGGATGAAATTGACGCTCAAATACGGTTATACGAAACCGATCCGAGGATGGACAACCCTATGGGCAGAACCGAGCTTGATCGACTACGGTTTCAAAAAGAGGAGCTGCTACAAGAAGGGTTCGGTGAAATTCAGTTAGGGGAAGTAATTAAGTTTAAAAACAGAAGCGGGGCTTTCTACCGACAGGCAAAAGCAGGGAAAGAGCCTTTTGATCCCGCTGTGTTTAGTGAAATGAATCGCGGTGCAGACGTTGTTCTTCTTAATCGAATTGTAGGCGAGATTCCTGAAGAAGTAGCCCTGCAACGATATGTAGATGAATACGGCGATATTGACATCGACATCGAGGAGTTGATTGCAGGACTGGAATTAACGCCCGATCAAAAGATATTAAAAGACGCTTATCAATACTCATACGCCATGAACAAAGCGTTTAGACAAACCATTGCTGGGGATATGACCCGCATGGATCGAGACTTAGCTTCTATGATTCCCGTAGAAGAAGCTTTGGATAAAGTCTTTACGGGGAACTCAAGCAAGGTATCTAGGCAGGCCCGGGAGTTGCAGGAAGCCATGAGGTTTGTATACGGTGACGCGGATAACCGTGTTCACTCGCTCAACGGCCACATGGATGCGTTCCTACGAAACAAAATGACTGAGTTTACTGAAATGGAAACTCAGGTTTTACCTAACGGTAAGCCAGCAGAAATTCCAGTAATTACTAAACAAGGGTTAGCCGCTTTTAAAAGAAAATATAACGGGGTATTAGAACTTCCCGGAATGGAATCTTTAAAGAACGACTTGAACGAATTAGACACCGCTAATATTGCCTTACAGTCCGCTTTGGCAGAAGGCACCGAGCGTTATAAAAACGACATGGCGCAAGTTGGGTTAGCTAACTTTTTAAATAGGCACCGCGCTTTACCTAAAGACGGCGAGCCTCCTCGACTTGAAAACGTCAGCATAGTACTAGGCGATATTGCAAGTCAGGAAGATCCTGTGGTGGCTTTAACTAGATTAGCTAAAGAAATCAAAGAATACGCTCCAGAAGAAATACGCCCTGAAATGGAACGAGGTTTATTTTCCGCTTTAATGGAGTTTGCAGAACAAAAAGCTATTAATAAAAATGGAAACGGCATCAATTTTGCCAAGATGTATAACGTGTTGTTTGATACAGGGCGAGAGCCTTCTATGACAAAATTTGGTAAAGCGTCTCCGTCAATAATGGATGTTTTGCAAAGAGAAGGGATTTTTCAGACGGAACAGGTTGACAACCTGAAAGACCTTTTAGATCGAGGCCGGTTACTTCAAGGGGCATTTGACTCGGGCATAGATGACTTTATAAACGTACAAGATACGCCAGCCTTAAAAGATTTCTTTCTTCGGTATGCCGGTGCAAGGGGCATTTCAGCTCTTAGCGCACAAGCCGGAATGGTGCCTTCTATTCAGGAAACTGGAGCTGGCGCACAGTTAATCAGGAATGTTTTTGTAAATTTCCCAAAGACCGCCCTTCAGGATATTTTAGTAGACGTGTCTTCCCCGGGAAGAGCTTCAGCTTTAGCTTCGTATTTGAGGCGCGGCGCGGAAAGACAAGCCAGTGCTAAAGATCTTTCAGGAGTCTATAACTATGTAGCTAATACGCTCTTGGGTGCAAAAGGTTTAATAGCCGCTGCACCTAGCCGTTTAGCTGATGATAATCCGGGAGCGCAAACAGACCGACGGTTTGAACAACAGGGACAAGTAGCCCCTCCTATACCAGTGCCCCCGGCTCCCGCACCAATGGCCGAGTTAAGTATTCCACAAGGAATGCAAGCTACACCTCCGCCCCCGGCTCCCGGACCTCAAATGGCTAATCAACGTCAGCAGTATGCCCAGATGTTCCCGTTTGATACGGCTTCTGATGTCATTCGACAACAAGGCGGTATTGGGAGCTTGATGACTTAAAGAAGCCAATCTTTGGTTTCTTCCCCTAACACCTGACCGGCAATGCTGATTTTATTCTTCAGAGCCTTCAATATTTTTTCATCTACCGTACCGGGGCTCACTAAATCCACGTACAGCACGTGATCGCCTTGTCCAATACGATGTGCCCGGTCCTCAGACTGCAACCGAATCTCTAAGTCATAACTGTTGTTGTAATAAATTACGTTAGTAGCCGCTGTTAACGTCAGGCCGTATCCCCCGGTGCGTGGGTTAGCAACAAAGAACCGCAGACCACTGTCCGGGTCTTGGAATTTACTGACGATCTCATCCCGCTCTTCCTGTGGCGTATCCCCATAAAAAGTTATCACGGACTCCGGGCCATAAGCGTCGGCCAAAGATTTCTCTATGGCTTTAATGTCGTAAACAAAAGAAGCCCAGATAATGACCTTTCCAATCATTTCATCTACGGTGTTATGCAATTCGTTCATTCGATTGTGCGGGATAGCTTGTATTTCCCCGTCGTCTGTTCGTAGATGTCCACAACAAATCTCCTGTAAACGCATGATCTGGGTCAACACGTTTGCAGTAGTAGAAAGTTCTCCTTTGTTCAACAACGCCACGGCATATTCAGACATTTGTTCATACGCTTTCTTTTGTTCCGGGGTAAAAGGCACGGCACGGCTAGTGTAAATTTTCTCGGGTAAATCCAAGCAGTCTTCTTTTAAAATTCGGTGAGAAAAACCATCAAGTTTGCCGTGAAGCTCGTCTAAGCGCCTGTAACCCACGATATGCTGAAAGCTGCGGTTACCCATTGTTCTTGTCTGAATCACCGCGTAACGCCCTTGAAAAGCGTAATAGGACTTAAAGCCCAATAACCCGTCGTCCAAGAACTCACATTGCGAATATAAGTCCATTGGGTTTTTTGTGATCGGGCTGCCTGTCAGGATACGACGATACCGAGCCTGTTTAGCTGCTTTGACTATGTTTTTAGTTCGCGCTGCTTTCCGATTCTTTATGGTCGTACTTTCATCTACCACGCACATACTATTTGGATTAAGTTTTAAAAACTTGGTAGCAACCTGAGAACCTTTTGCCGTTGACAACGCTTCTACGTTCATTATTAAGATACGAAGAACGTCTTCATTCCCGCCGTAAGCCACGCTTCGCAGCTCTTCCTTAAACTTTTTGGTCAGATTGGGTTGCCACAGAACTACTTCTCGTTCTATATCGTCCGGGAGATGTGCCGGGATCTCCTTGGACAACCAGTTTCCGTACACGCCTTTTGGAGCAATTACTAAGGCTGCATTTAACAAGTTTTCCTTGAACAATGCCCCCATAGAGTCTATCGTTACTTTCGTTTTTCCGGTGCCCATTTCTAGGAATAGAGCGTAATTTTCCTTTTTCCAAGAGGCATCAAAGACTTCTTGCTGGTGTTCGTAAGGCTTTGTTTTAAATTTATAGTTCATTTGTAATCCTCGCTTGACATCTGCGATTATATAAGATTATTATACCTAAAGCTAGTGACCCAAACAGTCACTTTAAACACGAACCACGATCAAGGAGAAGTTTAGTGAGTGATCTACTATCAGAAATGGAAAGCGATTCTTTTTCCCCTTCTGACCTTCCTGAAAACTCAGAGCTACAAGATGTAAGCTCGATTGCTGAAAAAGTCCAACAAAAACAAGAAGTTATAAAGACGTTGGAACAAAACCTCAAAGACGAAAAGCAAGCTTTATTGAAGCTGACTGATGAAGATCTGCCATCTGCGATGACGGAAATGAATTTGTCAAGCTTTCGTTTAGCTAACGGAGCAGAGGTTGCTGTCAAAAATACCTATGGCGCACACATCAAGAAAGAAAACCAAGAAAAGGCTTTCGATTGGTTACGTGGGCACGGGCATGGCGACATTATTAAAAATACTGTTTCAGTGGATTTTGGAAAAGGTGAGGACAACGAGGCCCATGCGTTTCTTGCAGAAACAAAAGGTCTGGGGTACGAGCCTTCACAGAAGACTTCCGTTCACGCACAAACGCTTTTGGCGTGGGTGAAGGAGCGGTTGGAAAAAGGAGAAGAGATCGATGCCGATCTTTTTGGAGTATGGACTGGCCAGCGGGCCACAATAAAGGGGAAATAAATGAGCGAAGATAAAAAAGACGTTGCAGAGAAAGCAAAAACAGCCGTCGCTACAATGGACGTGTCCATGTTTGAAGCGGATGCTGGTGCCGGAATGCAAATGGACCAAGAAGATTTGGCGTTGCCATTTCTTAAAGTCTTGTCTGCGATGGACCCGGGCCTACAGTCCGGTGAGATTGATGCCAAGGCGGGGGACATTTACAACACGGTAACCGGTGCGATATATCCCGGCAAAGAAGGCGTACAGGTTATTCCTTGTGCGTACCAGCGTCGGTTTATTGAGTGGTCACCACGGGGCCAAGGGGCCGGTGCGCCGATCAATATGTACTCACCGTCGGATAACCGCCCGGAAACCGAGCGTAATCCAGACGACAACAAAGACTATGTGAAGGGCGGAGACGGTTCCTACATTGAGGAAACCCACCAGCACTACGTGGTCATTGTCGAGCCTGACGGCACGTACAACACGGCTCTGATACCAATGAAGTCCACCCAGCTCAAGAAGAGCAGGCGTTGGAATTCTATGGTTGCGTCACAAATGATGCACAACAAAAACGGCGAGGCGTTTCAGCCACCTCGATTCTCTTTCGTTTATAACTTGAAGACTCTTCAAGAAAAAAACGACAAGGGCTCATGGCACGGCTGGGACATCACCCGCGAAAGCGAAGTAGGCGATGCCGGTATCTACCGTGCAGCAAAGGCTTTCTCTGAGTCCATCTCCGCTGGAGATGTGGTAGTTAAACACGTCCAAGACGGGGCGGATGACGAGGATGACGCTCCTTTCTAAGGAGCCCAGCGGCCCCGGTGAGGTCGTTACGGGAGGGTCGGCAGCTCTCCCGATCACCGCGTTTGTTAGCGAGGCATTATGGATTATATACGATTTTCAGGGATTTTCGACGGGTTAGAGCAGGCTTACGGCACCTATCTGGTTGAAAGAAAACAAAATAACGGGAAGGCTACCGGCAAAGCGACGGTAGTTAGGGAACCCCGGACTGCGGAATTATGGCAAGGCCACCTTTCCGGTGACGGCCAATCTATCGGTATTATCCCTATAAATGAAGACAACTCCTGTAAATGGGGATGTATCGACATTGATCAGTACAACTTTGATCACAAAGCGTTAATTAATAAAATTAGAAAGTTAAAGCTTCCTTTAGTGGTTTGCCGGTCCAAGTCTGGCGGCGCACACGTCTTTTTATTTACCGACGATTGGGTCCCTGCCAAAGACATGCAGGAAGTGCTTACACACCTTTGCGCTGCGCTAGGCTATGGCGGCAGCGAGATATTCCCGAAACAGATTACATTGAACCTAGATCGTGGCGATGTGGGTAACTTTTTAAACACCCCGTATTACGATGCGGAGGGCGGGCTGCGTTACGCATTTAATGATGATGCGACTGCTGCTACGTTAGATGAATTTTTTGAGCTGGTAGAGACTCATGTGCAAACGCATGAGCAAATGTTGGCTTTAACCGTCGATGAAGACGAGACATTGCCCGTGCCTGACGGGCCACCGTGTCTGCAGATTCTTTGTCGAGAGAAGATAGGGGAAGGCGCACGGAACAACGGCCTGTTTAATATTGGAGTTTATTTACGCAAGGCGTACCCGGATTCGTGGGAGGGGGAAATCCTAAACTACAATATGCAGTACGTTGATCCGCCGCTTCCGCTAAACGAAGTAAACATTGTAGCGAAGCAGCTCCAGAAAAAAGATTACGTCTATAAGTGTAAAGACGCACCTATCAATGCGTACTGTAATCCTGAGTTGTGTCGAACACGCAAGTTTGGAATCGATGCTGCAGTGAGTGGCATCCAGATCGCTAATCTGCGTAAGTACAATTCGGTTCCACCTGTTTGGTTTCTAGATGTGAACGGGCAGCCGCTAGAGCTGGCAACCGATGACTTGATGAATCAGGCAGCTTTCCAGAAGGCTTGTGTGGAGCAGCTAAATTTCCTCCCTAGAACGGCCCAGAAGGCTGTCTGGGAGCAGAGAATTAACGGCCTGCTCAGTGACATGACAGACACAGAAGGCTCCATTGTGGAGGTTTCAGAGGACGTGAGCATCACGGGTCAGTTTGTAGACCATCTGGAAGAATTTACTACGGGTATGCAACGTGGTGAAGACAAGGAAGACATTCTTCTCAGACGGCCTTGGACGGATGAGGAAGAAGAGATTACTTATTTCCGATTAAAAGATTTAGAAGGTTATCTGGTTAAGGCGAATTTTAAAGTTTACAAGTCTCATCAGTTAGCTCAGAGGCTTCGTGACCTAAACGGGGAAGCAAGGCAGTTAAGGGTGCAGGGAAAGAAAATTAGAGTCTGGTCTATACCAGCTTTTGCTATGGGCGAAACATCTGTTAAGACTCCACAGTTCACTAACGACGAGGAAGTTCCGTTTTGATGCGGATATTTGGTCCCCCGGGGACGGGCAAAACCACGACGTTGCTAGACATTGTGGATAAGTCTTTGTCATCCGGGGTGCCTTCCCAGCAGATGGCTTTCTTTGCGTTTACCCGAAAGGCTGCGAACGAAGCTAAAGAAAGAGCTTGTGAGCGGTTTGGGCTCGATATACGTTCTGATCTACCGTATTTCAGGACCATGCACAGTCTGGCTTTTCACCTGACCGGTTTGAAATCAGAGCAGCTTATGCAGTCGGAACATTACCGGGAGATTGAATCCCGGGTTGGCTTTGAGCTGGTGTCTTCTGCAGCCCGTCAGGACGAGGTTGATGAAAACTTGTCCAGTGCATTAAGAAAAGAATCAGAAGTGTTGCGGCTTATTACGTTAGCCCGATTAAAAATGATGCCACTTCAGCAGCTTTATAATCAATCGAGTGTGGACCACACGTGGCGCGAAGTAGATTACGTGGCTAGGGCGGTTGAAAAGTACAAAAAGATTCACGGGTTGTACGATTATACCGATATGCTGGAGTTGTTTTCTGATATGGGACCGGACGTTTGCCCACGTTTTAAAGTTTCCATGCTTGATGAGGCGCAGGATTTGTCTCCTTTGCAGTGGAAAATTGCTCATGTAATCGATGACAAATCAGAAAGAATGTATTGCGCTGGGGATGATGACCAAGCGATTTATGAGTGGGCTGGCGCTGACGTTGAACATTTTATTAATTTGCCGGGAGGATCTGAGGTTCTGGAGCAGAGCTATCGTATTCCGGGGAACATTCACACGTTAGCCGAGCGGATTTCCAAGCGAATAATCCGCCGGTTCCCCAAGACTTATTTGCCTCGAAAGGATCTGGGTCGGTTAGAAACCGTGCAGACAATTGAAAACCTGACGTTTGATGAAGGCTCTTGGTTAATTCTGGCGCAGGCGCGTTATTTTATGAATCCGGTGAGGCACTTTTTAAAACAGCAGGGTTATTTTTTTGAGGCTGATGGTCACCCTAGTCTAACTTTAAAAATTCGCACCGCTCTGGATGCGTGGCAAAAGCTACAAAAGAACGAACCGATCAATCTGACGTCAGTTAAAACACTTTATGCCTATATGACAGGAAACGGTGTGCGCGTGGCGAGGGGAAAGAAACGAATACTGGCCGACGAGGATGAGCTGTTTACCTTTGCGCGTTTAAAAAATGAATTTGGTTTGCTGGCTACTCTCGACATGGACTGGGAGACGGCGCTGGATAAGCTTCCCGATATTGACCGGGCCTATGTTAATGCTTTGTTGCGAAGGGGAGAGGATTTAGATTCCGCTCCTCGTATTAAACTGTCCACGATCCACGGGGCCAAGGGAGGCGAAGCCGATAACGTCGTGCTGTTTACGGACCTAACCGTGGCGGCTGAGCAGACGCTGGAAACGAACCCGGATTCACTGCACCGCGTATTCTACGTGGCTGTTACGCGAACCAGAGAGAATTTATTTACGGTATCACCCGAGAACTTTTACAGGAGTTACCCACTTTGAAGTCATTAGAAGAACAAATTGCAGGCGAACATTATAAGAACCAGAAGATTCAACCGATTGAATACATTCTGGCAAACGAGCTGCCTTTTATCGAAGGCAATATTGTTAAATACATTACGCGCTGGCGTGAGAAAGGGGGAATCGAGGACTTAAAAAAAGTCCGGCACTACGTTGAAATCTTGATGGAGTACGAAATTGATGAACACGATAAGTAGATTACAGTTCCCTTTGTTTACACCCCCTTCTGAATGGGTTCCACCCGATCCGCTACCCGACTTGACCGGGGCAAAAGAAATTGCCGTGGACTTGGAGACACGGGACCCGGACCTTAAAACACAAGGACCCGGATGGCCTACCGGGAACGGTGAGGTTGTCGGCATAGCCGTCGCAGTCGAGGGCTGGATGGGATACCTTCCTATCGCTCATCTTGGCGGCGGGAATCTGGATAGGCGCATTGTTACAAACTGGCTGAAGAAACAGTTGGCTACCGATTGCCCGAAGATCATGCACAACGCACAGTACGACGCGGGTTGGCTGCGTCAGATGGGCATCACGATGAACGGGCCAACCATAGACACTATGATTATGGGCTCATTGCTGGACGAGAACCGCTTTAGCTTTTCTCTGAACGCACTAGCCTTCGATTATCTGGGTGAGGCAAAATCTGAACGGACCCTTACAGAGGCTGCGATAGATTTCGGGGTCGATCCGAAGGCTGAACTTTGGAAGTTGCCCGCCCAGTTTGTTGGTTCCTACGCAGAACAGGACGCCAAGTTGGCACTGGATCTGTACAAATTTTTTAAAGTTCGATTGGCAGCGGAGGATCTATCCACCGTCTTTGATCTGGAAAGCCGGTTGACCCCATGTTTGATTGACATGACATGGCGCGGTATCCGCGTGGATCTGGATCGCG
>Ga0080013_1004687_pt1 | contig 13267 bp, 23 predicted proteins | sample ETNvirenome_6_85_FD_69236 | JGI IMG/M metagenome (GOLD analysis project Ga0080013, IMG submission 69236) | Marine viral communities from the Pacific Ocean - ETNP_6_85 (SPADES assembly) (version 2) | ecosystem: Environmental > Aquatic > Marine > Oceanic | place: Pacific Ocean | collected 2013-06-19 | reverse complement strand
AATTCGAAGAGGGTTCTAACATTAGTAGCATCTAAGGATACTATACGCTGGTTTATCTCGTTAACTGAGGCAACCGTAAGAGTATTGGTTGCACCCATATTAGAACCGTTGAGGGTAATAGACTCGGTAATAGTAACGGTCAAACTAGCCGAAGTAATTGTTGAAGCCATTTATGGTTCCTCTAGTTAGTTACTCCCCAACGCCATACATTATAACACGGGCGGCGTTTTTAATAAGAGCTACAGACTGCTACCAACACCCCACCAGCACGCTGCTGAGAGTATTCTTTATAACTATTACTATTCTTTACGTCAGCTACGCAGCTGACCAGCTGAAGAGCAGCGCTGCTGACGCATAGCTGACCACTTTATAAAAAGCTAATCACCCGAAAAAAAAATAGAAAATTTCAGAAAAACAGAGAATGTGTGCAGCCTCACCGGAACGACCTCCCCCGGTATATTAGAATATTATAATATACTAAACTGATTTATAAGCTCTATTAATAGCCTATATAAAAAACTTTTATAAAAAAAGTTCAAAAATTTGTTTACTTTTTTTTAAATTCGAATTATAATCTTATTATCGAATGAAATTAATCATTTGATTAAACGGAGATTAAGATGAAATCATCTATAAAAGTCTACAGCCAGCGAGGCGGACGGTTGGTGTGGTTAACACATAAGGACCAGCTCGCCGAGCACGGGTTCAAGCCCGGTTCCCGCTTCGATGTGGAATTCACCGAAGACAAGGTCATCATCACCTCCAAGGTTGATGGCGCCCGGAAGGTGAGCGACAAGAAGGGCAAGCCGGTTCTCGCGATCATCGGCAAAAAGATCACGGAGCACTTCGGGTGGGTTGCCGACCACGTCACGGACTCGGTAGCAGCTAAGTTCGATAGCGGCAAGATCACCATCGGTTAAAACCACCGGGGTGGGGGGCGAAAGCTCCCTGCCCCTTTTTTTACCCGGAATCCGGGAATCGGTTACCGACCCGATAGTCAATCCCAGCCGGTTCGCGATAATCAATCCCAGCCGGCAGTCGATAATCGATCCCAGCGGGTTAAAACCCGAACCGGTTCGTCGCAAACTCTGAGAAACTTGCGTGTGCGTATGACCCGACCGGAATAAAACAACAAAAGTTAAATGATAATCATTATCATCTGGCATAGCGCCTTAATATAAATGAGAATCATTATCATTATCATTTAGCCACTGATATCGGCTGATAACAATATATAAATTCTTTTTATTATAGGCTATACCACATATTAAAATTATTAATTGTTAATTGGTATTGTGGTCAAATTATAATTATTGAGTTGTATAAATTCACCAAGTTAAGGAGACATCATAATGTCTGAAGCAAACCAAGCATTTGCCAAGCTGTACACGCAACGCGGTCACCGTCTGTTCTGGTTGACCAAGAAAGAGCTCGCCGAAACCACCAAAGCTGGTGATCGGTTCAACGCTGAAATCTCTGAAGGCAAGATCGTTGTTAAGTTCACGCCTGAGGGTTCCCGCAAGGTTTATGGCAAGAAGACCAAGAACGGTATGGATCCCGTTATTTCTTTTGGCGGTAAGAAAGTTACCGATGCCTTTGGTATGGCAAACGACGGAACGATCAATAACGTTAAACTGGTGCTCAACGGCAAGGGTTTCACGTTAGGCTAAGTTTCATCACTCCTCCTCCACATTCGGGGCTCTCCTACAGAGCCCCATTTTTTTTACACGGAGACTAACATGACTGATACAAACTATCGTGCTCTAGCATTGGATCTAGTCGACGAAGTAGTCGAAATGGGCGAATATTGGCTCGCCACATCTGGGTTCGAGAATGCTGATCATTGCATCAACGACCTCGGGGATGATGACACAAAATATTGGGAACTAGTTTACGTTTCTATCGCCAGCAACATGGATCACTATCTACCACGAAAGACAGGAGAATAGCAATGGTTGACGAAGAAAGCAGAGCTTATAGGTCAATACCCAAAGAAGCAAGATTGGAATTAAACCAATTACTTAATCCAGCACTCGACATTTTAGACACATTAGGTGAAATCGGGTTTCAAGATCCTTACGAAGGCTGGGACTATACTGGTTCACTCACAGATGCAATGGCTGAGATGTATTTGCAGGGAGTAAGGGACGGATACAAGGAATGCAACGATTGTTGGAATGAACAAGGACATAAAAAGGGAGATTATTTGACATGGCAATGAAAAGTAACATGAAAGGTATGGGTATTGTCATATACCACGATGATTGTGATATGCCGTTTGATATAATCACAGACACCAGCCTCAAGGGTCTACAAAAAGTAGTCGGTGGTTACATCGAGTGTATTCCACACACGCACGAGTTTCCAAAGATGGAAGCATTGGTAAATGAGGAAGGTTTGATACATCACCTGCCGACGAACATCCTAGCTTCACGGTTGTTGAACTACCCGATTGTAGGTAACTGCATTCTGGTACTAGCTCAAGAGCTAATGGAGGATGAGCCCGAGGATAGAGCCTGGGAAGGAGAGCCAGGTGATCCTGATGAAGAAAACAACATGTTGTCGCCGGATGATCCACAGAGGTATTTATAATGACTAAACCCCCCAAAAACGAATGTGGCAAAACCAGACCGATAGAAGATCCCTATGAAAGATGGGAGAACCCACACTCTGGGTTTATATATCGTGTCTTGAAAAAATATCAGCGGCCGGATAAGGAAGCTAGCAATCCTTATGCTCGTTGGCTTGTAGCAACAAAATCTCCGTTTACTCATGGTAATTGGGATATAGGTGATGCTTATGTCGCAGACATCACAAAAGGTTCGATCAAAACAGAATAGGAGCAAAACAATGTTATTTGTCAAATCAGATCCGTATCATTCTGGGTGGTATCTGCTGTGCCGACAGAAAAAAATGGATTTAGAAGACCAGTTGATCAGGTCACGCAGCCACAAGATACTCTGTGCCATAGCTGATGGTTACAACGACTCACAACGATGTGTACTCGAAAGCTCTGGGCGTGATAAAATTAATAATTCACTACTCAATCGGGAGCTCATGTCATGACTACCTACTATGGTGGACATATTGTTGGAAAAGAACCACCTTCAGGTGTTAAAGAAAATATCCAGAGACGGTTGGAAGGGATATACGAGGGTCTTTCTGTTATAGATGATGAGGTTATTCTCAGGAGACATTTTGATCATTACCTCAATGAACTATGTCAGGAATGTTGGAAAGCTGGTTGGCAAAACGGCTGGATGGATATATCACAGCAAGATGAAAGGGAGAAAGTTGCATGAGAAAATATGCCACGCGACGGCTAGTCGCAAAGAATGTACCTGTTGCCTTAGCTAGATACTTCCCGCAAGGGAAGTTTAGGCTTAGAGGTAGAGGTAATCGAACATACTCAGCAATGCACGCATCAATAAGACCTGAGAAATATGAACAGTATGCAGGTAATTTCAAAGATATGGGCAAGTTAGAACCAGCCGTTAGATACAGGATATTACTCGCAAAGTTCAGACAAGACCTTCCGTTAGAGTATTCTAACCACATGACGGTATATCTCAGATGAACAAAAAAGAAATTGTGGTACGGGCTTGTATCGCTATACCATTATTTATGTTGTTAGTTTGGATGGTTATAGAGATATTTTCATACCCGTTGTTTTGAACCTTTACAAACTACTTCGCAGATTAAATGAGATGCCTGAGCCACCTTGCTTGAGTTGTCAATTCCATGACTATTGCAAAGAAAAGGATGTGTTTTGCAATATCTTCAAGGAATATGTAGAGACGGGTGAGTTCAGGTATACTCATTCCAAGGTACCAATCTTTAAAACAAAATCTTTATGTCAAATTTAGAAGAAGAACGTATTCTACATTTTGCACGCTATTGTTGGCGTAATCAAAGACAGCTGACACCAAAAAGGAGAATAACTTGGGAGCGTCTATTTGAAGAAATGCATGGTGAGCCATTAATAAGCTATGCAAGGAGGAAACAAGATGAGCAGAACCTATCGCAGAAATCCAGTAGCAAAGTACGCGAGAAAGTATAATAAATCCTTCGGTTATAGAGACCGGATGAGATATTATCGTCCGACAGATAAGTCGGATGAAACCCAAGATGACTATGCACATGGAGCAAGACATGCAACCGACGACAGAGATGTTAAACAATTCTGGGCCAACTACGAAGATGGATGGCCCTACCCAGATTAGATTATTACTGAATGAAGCAAAAGCTGTATATGTATGGAACAAGGGATTAGGTCATTACGTTAAAGCAGATATACCAGCTCTGATATATTCTGCTGGTTACCTATTAAATTCTACATTTGAAAAGCAAGAGCTTTTTGATGATTCTGGTGAACATGTTCTTTTGATCAAACCGGAGGATGAATGATGATAGGCAGAAGCTTAGGTCAGCTGTATTATAAGGGAGCTAGAAATCTATTGACAAATGGTAAGTTGATAGATACCCGCATGGGTGATACTCTCGAGTTAATAGATCAGAAATTGGTTCTTACTGATCCAACATTATTGGGTATCAGCGATCCTTCTAGGAAGTTCAACAAAAAGTATGCTATAGCAGAGTTGCTATGGTATGTGGGTAGAGACAGAAATGTTGGTAATTTAGGCTCACTCGCATCTATTTGGGATGACATCAAAGATGAACATGGTCAAGTTGAAAGCAACTACGGTATATACATCTTTGGTGAGCAGTGGGAATGGATTGTCAATGAGTTGAATATGGATCCAGAAAGCAGAAGAGCAGTGATTGCTATTTATGCTAATGGTCATAAATATATCAACCAAAAGGATCATCCTTGTACTACATCAATACAGTTTCTAATTAGAGATGATCACATCCATTTAATATGGAATATGAGATCGAGTGATCTGATATTTGGATTCTGTAATGATATGTGGTGTGCTGGTATGATTCTACAGTTGATGTTCAACGAGCTTAATCATCCTTATGGTGAAATGGATCTGAGATTAGGTAATATTACGTTTAATCTTGGCTCATTCCATGTCTATGAACGACACTTCAAGATGATAATGAAAGCTAAGAAATTCTGGGGAGACCCAGTTAAAGTAAGAGGTGAACGTCTTATATTGCATAAAGATGTGCACCAAATGGGACTTAGAGTTGATAGCAAAGCTATAAATGGCTCACATTCGTTAGAAACTATCAGCAAAAGAGTAGAATATTTTGACGACAAATGCATAAAGGGGTTCAGATGAAAAAGGAAAAGACAATTTTAGAAGAAGCAAACGAAATAGTAGTAGAACGACTCGACCAAGATCATAATGATTATGGTGAGTTTTCTGAGAGTATGGGTAGAGCTAAGCTCATTTACATGGGTATGACCGGCAGAGATATACCTATCACAGATATGTATGCCGTTCTTATAGCTTTGAAACTGTCCCGTGAGAGTTTTAACCACAAGCGGGATAACTTAGTCGATGTCTGCGGTTACATCCAAGGACTTGACGACTTTTATATGGGGGTAAAACGATATGTCCCTAATAACGATCCGGACGAGTAGCACAAGAGTAGATGCTTATTTGTCTGGTATATTTGCTATGGCAGAATCTGTATTGGCTAAAGATGATGGTATAGATTCTAGAGAACATTGGTTTACGATAACTATCGATCAAGGAGACGATAATGTTAATACCAACGCTGAGATTTTGCAGGATCAGGAAAGTGAAGTCACCGACAAGAGCACACTCTCTTGATGCAGGAATAGATTTCTTTGTTCCAACAGACTTTGATAGCAGAGGGTTAGATCCAAACGAATCAATAAAGATACCTAGCGGGATAAGAGCTCGTGTTCCAGAAGGATTCGCTTTAATTGCTTTCAACAAATCTGGGATTGCAACCAAACTCGGTTTGATAGTCGGAGCGTGTGTTGTGGATGCCGGCTATCAAGGGGAGATTCACCTACATCTAGTCAATTCCAGCAACAAAAATGTTTGGATTATTCCAGATACTAAGATAGTGCAATTCATTTTAGTTCCTATTGCTTTAAGTATGCCCGAAGAAATCAGAGAACACGAGTTATTTCCAGAGAAATCACTGCGTGGATCTGGTGGATTTGGCAGTACTAACGTAGCATATATAGATAATCCAACCGAAATGGGAATGTATGATGATGACCCCAACCCATACCATGGAACCTACTCAGAAGACTGAGTTTGTTTATGGTCATTACTATGACCTCTTCTATGAGCATTACCAGCATTGTAGGATGATGCTGGAGCTCATGGGAGGGAAAACACCTAAATGGGTTATAACCTATTTAGCAGCATTTGATTTAACAACTCGATATTACACGGAGATACCTGAATGGAAGAAGAGAGATCCATCTCTGAAATACCTATTAAACACAGATACGGAATATTCCCCGCAACTATTATCGGAGATAAGCGCCTCAAAGCGGGACAACTCCGATGCTTGATGTCAATACTAGCCTGGCGTAGTAGTCGCACAACCAATACAAGACCGATCCACTTGGAAGCTCTGCAGCTGATGATGCCTATGTATACCAAGGGCAGCATCCAGAATTATATGCAGGACCTTAAAGCTTATGATTACATAGACATCACACCACGACCAGGTACTACATCGTTGTACACAATATGTGAAAAAGCTGACGCACATACTCAGTATGAGGAGAATCGTGGAGAGCTGGTGGAGAGCAGCGCAGCTGACCAGCTAGTCAGCAACGCAGCTAGTGTAAAGAATAATAATAATAAAAAGAATAGTAGGTTTATGGCTGTGTGGTCAGCTTATCCTGAACATAGACGTAATACAATCGCCCGCGACTCGAAGACGTGGAGAGAGTTTGGTGATGAAGCTCTTGTTGACATTATTGTTGAAGACCTAGAAGCTCGCAAAGAAACAGACTCATGGACTAGTGAAGAGGGTAAGTGGGTACCAGGCATGAGAAAGTATCTTGAGAATAGAACCTGGGAAACTAATCCGCTCAAAAGTAAAGATAGCTTCTGGAAAACATTATGAATACAAGACTTAAAGAAATAGCCAAAGCTCTGGAGTTGGATGATTCACAAATACAGAAGTATCTTAAAGGTGATGAAAAGTCTTATGTTCAATCACCATTAGAATTTTTTGATGTGGCAATGGATCACCTACAAAATACCAGTGATAAACCAGGCGGTAGATTACCATGGGATATAGATTTTAGGATCTTACCTCATACTCTTACTATTTGGGCTGGAATGAACGGACACGGTAAAAGCCTTGTAGTTCAACAGGTTATGTTACATTTGATGACCGGTGATTATTCTTCTCGTGAAGAAAAGGTTTTAATGTGGTCACCAGAATTACCACCGGTATATCAGCTTGAAAGGTTTGCTAGACAAATAACGGGTGATCCATACCCTGATCCAAAAGATGCTGAAGAAGCCTGGTGTTGGTTAAACAAGAAGTTATGGCTATATACTAGAGAAGTAGATTGTGGAGCAGATCAGTTAATAGCTGCGGCTAGGTATGCACAAGAGGAATTAGGTGTAACACAGTTTGTTATCGACTCATTAATGAAAGTAAATCTTGGAGCACAGGAAAGAAATCTGTATCTTGCTCAAAAGAATTTTGCTAATGTATTGGCTAACGTGTGTAGAGATACAGGAATATGTATTCACCTTGTAGCTCACGTTAGAAAACCAGAGAATGAAGACAAGAGAGCTAGTAAATATGATATTAAAGGTGCATCTGAGTTAACAGACTTAGTTGATGCTGGCTTTATGGTACATAGAAACAAGCGTGAAGAGAGAGAACGCTCAGAAGGAGCGGAGCAGAAAGAACCACTAGCTGCATTAGAGTGTTTCAAAAATAGACATGGTGGGTTTGAACCATCTTGTGGTTTAGAATATGAGCACAATGGTATGACATTCTTCGACCATGGAGCAGAAAGAGGAGAATTCTATGGAAAGTATGTCGGACAGAAAAAAACCCCTTTTTAACAGATATGAGCTTATCGAGTGTTCAATCGCAGGGTGCGAAATAAAACACGACAAGTTCTATACAAAATGCTGGGAGCATGCACATGAGAACACAGAACTGGAAAAACGTAGAAAGGCAGGCCGCGAAGCTTTTCGGCGGTATAAGGACAGGGTGCAACGGGGAAAGTCGACGCGATATAGAGCACCACGACCTCTCTATTGAAGTTAAGCATAGGAAGATACTACCTGACTGGATCCATAAGGCTATGGACCAAGCAGAGCGCGAGGCAGAGCACAGAATACCTATGGTATACCTGCATGAAAGAAACATGAAGTTTGAAGATGGTTATGTAATCATCAGAGCTAGGTTGTTTGTAGAAATTTACGAAAAAGCTGCTAAAATTTTTGGTAAAATTCGAGAAGCTAGATAATGGAGAAGTGTTCGTTAAGCGATTCACAATGTGTTGTATACCGCAGCACTATGTATTGGAGGTGGACCGCTTTAATCGTATACTTGATTATTTGTTTCTATGATTTCATGGTTGTACCCATATGGTATGGGCTTAACAGGCCAGATATAAGCGAGTTTATGGATATCCTTAATGCTACGCCAGAACCAATGGTACAGATGGAGCTAATGAAGAAGCTCACAGGGCAGCATTCACCGTTCACTTTAATGAATGGTGGTTTGTTTCACCTAGCTTTTGGCGCTATATTAACAGGAAGTGCATTCGGATTAAACAAGTAAAATGAATAAAAAAGAAGTGTAATTTAGATTAGTGGGCGTGATATAATAAATTTTTAATCTACAAGGAAAATTTATGGGAAACTACACGAATAAACATTTTTATCCGGATTGGGTCTGTAATCTATTACAGTACAATCCATATTCGAGGGGTACACAACCCTCGGATATAAGTGCCACGCAGTTAATAGATTCTCCACAAGTTCTAAAGCTTCGTAAAGAACACAGAGATGAAATCGTAGAAGATGTTTCTGACAGAATATGGGCTATCTACGGTAGTGCTGTACATGCCATAGTAGAAGCTGCAAACCTCTCTTCAGGTAATATCCTTACAGAAAAAAGGTTATACCATAAATATGGAGAGCATATAGTTACTGGTCAGTATGATGTATACGATATGCAAAGCAAAATATTGTATGATTTCAAAACTGTTTCATCTTGGTCCTTAATTAAAGGAGCTAAGGAATCCTGGGTTAACCAGCTTAATGTGTTAGCTGACCTAATGAGAAAGAATGATTGGGAAGTTAAAGGTCTAGCCATAGCAGCATTAGGTAGAAACTGGGAAGAGAGAACATCAAAAACAAATAAATCTTATCCAGACAAAGCATTAATGATGTATGAGATTCCAATGTGGGACGAGTTAAATACCCAGGTTTATATCGAGAAAAGATTACAAGCACATTTCTTTAATGAGCCAATCTGTATACCAGAAGAAAAGTGGCAAACAGAAGAGAAATGGGCGGTTATGAAAGATGGAAGATCAAGAGCAGTAAAACTCTTTGATTCTGAATTCGAAGCTAATGAGTTCTTAGTTGTCCAGAAAGATCAGGATAAACTAAGGTTAGAGCATAGGCCAGGTCATGATATGAGATGTGACCGGTATTGCAACGTGAATCAGTTCTGTAAACAATACAATGGGAGAATATAGTATGGCAAATGCAGCCAATGTGTATTATGAAACACCTAAGTTTATATGTAAATTTCCAAATCTTGAGGAAACTGAAAAATTTCAAGAACAAGACACTGGAAGTTACAGTGTTACCATGTGCTTTAGCAAAGAAGAAGTTGATGCAGTTGAAATTGAAAAGAAAATTATGGAAGCTGCTTCAAATGATCCCAAAGTTAGCAAAGCTAAAGACTGGCACAACCCACTGAAAGACGGAGATGAGACCGGCAAAGACTGGTCTATGGGTTGCTGGGTATTGAAAGCTAAAACTAAGTTCGAAGTTAAAGCTGTCGATGCTGCTGGCGCTAGTAAGAATGTTGATGAGATCATATGGGATAATTCCACATGCAGGGCGCACGTCGTCTTTAGACCTTATGTGGCTGGCGGTAATATGGGAGTTACCTGCTCGCTGCGCGATATTCAGTATATCGAAGGTAATGGTAGTATTGGGGGTTCCTCCGTACCTACCTATACTCCGTTAGAAGACGTGCCGTTCTGATTTAGGGCCCAACCGGGGCATCCTCTACCAGAGGCTCTGCCCCATTTTTTTTTGAGGAAAAACTATGCCATATGATAGAAAACCAACACCACTTGCTTTTGCACCTAGTGAAGGCGTTGGAAAACGGAAGAACAGATTTTTCATACAAACAAACGAAGGACTGATAGAATCTTATTTTTGGAATGGTATTGAACTACCAGTAAAGGTTCATGAGTGGCACGATGAGAGGTTCCCGCCAGCGCCACAAAAGACAGGTCGTGGACATTATATCTATGCTTTACCAGGTGGTGGTGAGCATATACCTATAAAGACTAGTAGAATAGGATACAAATATAATGAATAAACACGGACGATCTATAGACAAAACCTTTTTATCAATTGACAAGGCAGAAGAACGTGGACTTATACATAGAGATTACATTGCGCATTGTTTGCGTTGGAGTCATGTTGCTGATTATATCCGCAAGCAGAAAAGATGGTTAACATCGGATATAGTAGATGTAGGACCTGGCAAGGAATTACCACTAGCTAAAACTCTTTATGTAAACAGAACCCCTCCAAGGTCATATACAGCTATGGATGTTTCCAAGCTAGAAATGCCCGAGATCTTTAAGAATGCTAGTTGGAAACCGTACTACTTAATGAGTAATACGGATGCTGCTGAAGTATCACCAGACAGGCTTCATATACGTCCCAACATGGTAACTTGCTTTGAAGTATTAGAGCATGTAGAACCAGCTCATGCTAGAAACATACTCATTCGTATTAGACAGTGGCTTACTGATGATGGCGTGGCTTTTATCAGTACGCCTAATTGGGATCCTAAAGTTGGAGCTGCTGGCAACCATGTGAATGAGATGACATACGAAGCACTAGGATCTTTAATAGAAGATCTTGGTTTCGGTGTAGAAGATGTATTTGGAACGTTTGCATCCCAAAAAGATATATTATCGGTAATGAGTAAAGAGGAAAAACTAGTATTTAAAGAATTAAATAGATATTACGACAGCAACTATATATCTACAGTATTTGCACCCCTATATCCCAAAGAAAGTAGAAACTGTCTATGGAAGCTAACAAGAGAACCAATAGATGACGGAAGAATGTTCAACATGTTATGCGATGTAAACGCGCCATGGACATCATCAGAACTATGGAGAGAACTCGATGGATAACTACCAACAATATATACATAAAAGTAGATATGCCAGATATCTAGCAGAACTAAAGCGTCGGGAAGAATGGGGAGAAAGCGTAGAAAGATACAGTGAATTTATGAGCCGCATGGCAAGAGAACGCGGAGGATTCAGCCTTCCTAGTGAAGCAGTACAAGCTATCATAGATATGGAGATAATGCCCTCTATGCGCGCTCTGATGACAGCAGGGGATGCTTTAGAGAAGGATAACGTGGCAGGATACAACTGCTCTTATCTTCCTATAAATCGTATGAGAGCATTCGATGAAACCCTCTATATTCTTATGTGTGGTGTAGGTATCGGGTTCTCTGTAGAGAGACAGTACATAGCTGATCTTCCAGAAATTTCAGAAAATTTTTACGAAACAGATACAGTTATTGCCGTAAGAGATAGCAAGATTGGATGGGCAACAGCATATAAAGAATTGTTAGCTATGCTATGGAGTGGCATGATACCTAAGTGGGATATAAGCAGGATCAGACCAGCTGGATCTAGGCTTCTTACGTTTGGTGGCAGAGCTTCAGGACCAGATCCATTAGACAGGTTATTCAGAGTAACTATCGAGATGTTTAAAGGAGCATCCGGTAGAAAGCTAACATCCATAGAATGCCACGATATTATGAACTACATAGGTGAGGCTGTAGTAGTAGGTGGTGTCAGACGTACAGCCGAGATATCCTTAAGTAACCATTCAGATGAGAGAATGCGAAATGCAAAAATGGGAAACTGGTTCGCAGAGAACCCACAACGAGCCTTGGCGAACAACTCCATATGTTACACAGAGCGACCTGACGTGGGTGCTTTCATGCGCGAATGGATGGCTATTTACCAATCCGGAAGTGGAGAACGAGGCATATTCAACCGTCAAGCGTGTAAAAATATGGTCCCCGAACGGAGGGATGCTGATTGGGATTTCGGAACGAATCCATGCTCCGAAATAGTACTTAGGCCTAAGCAGTTCTGCAATTTATCTGAAGTAGTAGCTAGACCTAGTGATAAGATGCCCGAATTAAAAGAAAAGGTTAGAATGGCTACTATCCTTGGTACATACCAAGCGATGTTAACTAATTTCAGATACTTAACCACACAATGGAAAAGAAACACGGAAGAAGAAGCATTACTAGGTGTAAGTATTACTGGTATATTTGATTGCCCGTTTCTGATTAACTCAACCAATGAAGAATTACAGGAGCTAAAAAATGTCGCGATCGAAACCAACAAAAAAACAGCCAAAAACTTATCTATTAACCCCGCTACGAGTATTACTTGCGTCAAGCCTAGTGGGACTGTTAGTCAGCTGGTCAATAGCTCTAGTGGTATTCACCCTAGGTATAATGACTATTATATTCGTCGCGTACGCAACGACAAGAAAGATCCCTTATCGGAAACGATGATTAATTCGGGTATACCATATATAACAGATCCATATAATAATAATTCTTGGGTATTTGAATTCCCGATGAAGTCACCAACTAAGGCTTTAACCCGAAAGAATATAGGGCCTATAACCCAGTTAGATATCTGGAAACACTTTGCCCTGAACTGGTGCGAACACAAGCCTAGTATGACATGCTACGTAAACGAATCAGATTGGCCCGAAGTAGGTGCTTGGGTATGGAACAATTTTGATATAATGAATGGCGTAAGTTTTTTGCCTAGTTCGGATGAGGGTCATATATATGAGGCAGCACCGTACGAGGATATATCAAAAGATGGATACAAGGCCCGAAATAAAGAAATGCCTAGTTCTATCGACTGGTCTTCTATTGTTGAAGAAGAAGACTTCACCACATCATCTCAAGAGTTAGCTTGTACAGCTGACCATTGTGAATTGTAGAATAGTCATTGTAGATTGGTTGGATACAGTAGATTCTTCTACATGGGAAACAAAAGATGAAGTACAAC
>Ga0080013_1004684_pt1 | contig 13271 bp, 17 predicted proteins | sample ETNvirenome_6_85_FD_69236 | JGI IMG/M metagenome (GOLD analysis project Ga0080013, IMG submission 69236) | Marine viral communities from the Pacific Ocean - ETNP_6_85 (SPADES assembly) (version 2) | ecosystem: Environmental > Aquatic > Marine > Oceanic | place: Pacific Ocean | collected 2013-06-19 | reverse complement strand
CAATCGGGATTATTGTAGAGTTCTAATAGTTTCATAGAAGCTACGGAGAAATCCTCTGGTTGGATTGTGTTTGACACAAGGTCTGCTACCACATAACCGGAATTAACATCTACAACTACGGTCACGGAGTAGTCCATACCTACGCCTGAAGCTACGTCTGTGCCTGCGACATATCTTCTGGCGGCTCTTGGTTCTTTGTAAATACTGGCAGGACCGATGCTTCGTAGAGGTGATATACAATCATCAGCCATACCAGTAATGATATCCCGATCAAAAATAGATTGCGCTCTTGGGGGCGATAAAGCTTCTTTTTCGTCACCGGGATATTCTTGTTCCATAAATTGTTCTGGCGACATACCGCTCAAATCAGATGTGGGGACTGTGTCTCTAACACCTTCGTACCATTTTTCTGTTCGTTCGGGTCTTGCGCTCCAAGGTATAAAGATTTTAGTCCATCCGTTACCTTCTTCTGCTGTGTCACCTGCTGCCCTGTAGATTTCTTTAAACAGGGAACTCATGCTTCTTTTATTTGAGGTGGAACCCATAATCATTTGTCCACCTGCGTCAATTGTCGGTTTTACGGCAGCGTAATTTGCTGCGTGATATTCATGAAAGTCTGCTTCGTCTTGTATAACAACGGATGCAGTTTCTGAACGTCCTGCATCTTCTGTAGATGGAAGGGCAACAACTTTAGAATCCTTTGACGGTATTCCTATTTCCGATCTTGAGTCGGGTGATAGGGGAGACTGCCAATCTTCCGGGAGGTTTTTAAGTATAAATCTAACTTTATCAAGTAGTGAGAACGCTTCTGCCTGCCCTTTAGAAATCATAAGTACGTTGGTCCCTTTACTAAAAGTTAAAAGCCATGCGGCATAGGCTGCTGATGTCCAAGAAAACCCAAGCTGTCTTGCTTTCAGTACCGTAACAAGTCTATTGTCCACAAGGTTTTTGGCTAAATCCACAAGGTAATCCCACTTTTGAAAGGGTGCGGCACCACCTGACACCCCTGAATGTAGTTGTGATCTTTCTAGGATCTTAACTTTATCAAGGAAGTCGGGCTGTTCTCCGTCAGGGGAAACGAAATTACGTCTTGCAAATTCTTTTTCTAGCCTGCGGACAGCTTCTTGTTTGTGTTCATCAGTAAGGGCTACCATTTTTAGCAGATTACCTTTTTGCTCGTCTTCGCATTGTTGTTGCCATTCTTTTTCTTTGTTTTTTTGCTTTTTCAAAAACTCTACCTAATCCAGTTGCAGGTCCTGTAGAAGGAAGTGTTCTTTGAGTGGGAAAAGGTCCTGCTTTTTTAGGCCACTCTATCTTTTTCGGAACAGGCTTTGGAAACTTCTTTTTTATGTAGCCGCCCGTTGTTCTGGGTTTTTTAGCAGTAGTCCCAGTTCCACTTCGTAATGAACCCGCACCGCTTCCAAGATAAGTTCGTTTGGTTCTTTTTCCTTTTCTAATAGGTCGGGCCATATCAAGTCTCCTTACGTTCGCTTCTTTTTATTTTTCTTTGGGGGTCGTCCTCTTTTGGATCCATAGGTTCCCTTTCCTTTAGGCATAAAGTACCTCCTCTTGATATTCAGTTTCTGTAGGGGTGACGTAACGGGTGACGTAACGGGTGACGTAGGAATTCAAGTGCAACGTTGAATGTAAGGAGGTAAACAAATATGAAAAGTAATCTCGCCAAAAATTAAATATCATCAATCACCATTGTAAAATAAAAAAATAAACCGTATTACCCTACGCCCCCTATTTAAAAATACCAAAAAAATGGAAAATCTCCAAAACTTTGAACACCTACCCATAAAATTAAACACCCCTAAAGAAGAAAAGAAGCAAAAGAAGAAAGGCGTTTTATATCCCCCTAAAGGGGATATATAAAACGACCCTTAACTCTACGAAGAGAAAGATAACGTCCCAGTCACGAGCGTTGCACAGCGTTTCAAATAGCGTTGCATGAAACACTTAGCGTCCCTTCTTATGTCTTATAAAGACAACGAAAAACGCTAAGTTAGTCACGAGCGTTTCAACCGTTACGCATGAAACGTTGCATGAAACGGTAAACGTATTATCTATGAAAACTCACAAAATTGGTTGAGAGGAGAGCTTATGAGCTTATGGCAGGCGCCCCCCTTCGCCGTTCAACTCTGGGACTTTTTTTATGTGACACCCCTAAAAAAAACACAGGGTTGCGCTGTGCTTAACGTCGCCGGCGCTATTCGCTATTTGAAATTTCTCTAAAATTTCCATCGATTGGGGTGCCGTCAATCGTGCCTGCATCGCTATCGCTTGCGCTATCGTTTGCGCTATCGTTTGCGCCCCGATGGCGTGCGACTGCGAGCGCTTGCAATAGCTCCGATGTTGGTAACTCTAGTAGGTTGTGGTCAACTGATCCGGTAACTTGTACTTGCTTATCGGCGAAGCCACACAGCGACGCCAAGCTATCGAGACATTGGCGCCCTGCGCTTATCTGATTGGCGCTTTTCGCCCGTTCCAACAGATCAATGTAGTTTTCGATCAAAAATGACTTACTAACAAGCGCTTCTTGATCGATTTTACTAATTGCGCCTTGCTTTTTCTTGATAATAGCTTGTCTAACTCTAGGGTGCCGTAAAAGCCGGCTAGCGCTAGGATTAACGGAGCTATCCGGTCTATCGTGGGCGTTGTATGCGTCCCGATATGCTTGGGTAGCATTCATACCATTGGCAAGGTAATGAGTTACAAACAAATCTTGTCTTTCATTTAATGACATGCCTAATTCCTTATTGATTCTATGTGATCATTTTAATTAACAAGTGATTAAACTATTGACAAGTACTTTTAAGTACTGTATCCTACCTAACAAATAAACAAATAGCGAGCTTGGGACGGGCTACTACCCGTCCCTAACTCTAACCATTAATAGAGGTGACTAAAAATGGCTAATGCAAATATAACATATCCAAAATTGAAATTTAGCAAGGACGCCAACGCGAAACTTGCCGGGATTAAAGCATGGTTGCCCATAAAGAATCCGAAAGTATATTCGCTGTCTTTATTGTCCGGCTTTACTTGTCCCGGCGCTAAAGATTGCCAAGCTTATGCCATTAAAGATAAGAAAACCGGCAAAACTAGAATACAACAAGGTAAACACGCAATATTCCGATGTTTTAGCGCATCACAAGAGGCGCAATATCCCGGCGTATACGAACAAAGAAAATACAACACGGATTTATTACTTAAAAAAGGTATAGAACAGATCACACAAATATTAATGGATTCGATCCCACAAGAAGCCGACATAATCCGGATTCATGTAGGGGGCGACTTTTTTAGTCGTGATTATATGGAAGCTTTTTACGATGTTGCGAGATTCTATAAAAATATTAAATTCTATGCATACACAAAAAGTGTTGACTGGATGCAGGAATTGGAATATATGCGCCCGGACAATTTTTCGATGAATGCAAGCTATGGAAGCCGTAAAGATTCCATTATTGATGAGTTCAACCTAAAAAGTGCCGTAGTAGTAAATCATCCAGATGATACAGATTTACCAATTGATCACGACGAATATTACGCAATTAATAACGCCGGATCTTTCGCTTTATTGCTACATGGTACACAGCCTAAAGATTCGGAAGCTTCAGAAGCATTAAAACGAATGCGCAAGGAAGGCATCAAATTTGCATACAGCAATAACAAGCCCGGTGTAGCACGATATGCGCCTAAAAAATACGAAGCCGTAAAAGTCGAAATAGCTTAATAAATAGGTGTTAGGCGCTGAGCGGGGGAAAGTTGCGACACTTTCCCCGTCACAATAAGCGCCCTTGTCAGCGCAAGGGCAAAAATATAGGGAGAAATTAAATGAAAAATTTAACACAAAATGATAAGGATTTAATTTGGGCAAGTGGTCATTATTTGACTGAGCATTTCCCTGAAGAATTTGTCGAATGGGAAGAAGAGGAAATAGATGGATTTATAGAAGATCATATTTGGCAACCTTTTCAAGGTTATCGTCCCTCATATATTTGGGAACAAATAGATCACTTAGCGTGGTCTGTCAGAAATTATATAAACAATCAAGAGCAGGAGAATAATTAAATGAGTGATTTAGTTAACGATCAACACGACGAATACGTTTTTGAATACGTATGGGAAAAGTTATCCGAAAAGTTAGGGAGAGACCCAACGCCGGAAGAACAGGAATCAGAAGTAAACAAAGAAATGGAAATTATAGGGAGAAATTAGATGAGTTCAGATATTGGAGAATTTATAGTTTGTAATGAGTGCGAACAATGGCGGGACGTATCCGACAACCATTGCCCGGAATGCGACGCTTGTTGGAGCGTCCGGGACGATCCAGAGCAGGATTTAGAATTGCCGGTCGGCATATGTGACGATTGCAAAAGCTAAATAAATAATTGATATAATCAAAGCAAGGAAAAGGTAAACGATGGATAATATATCTGAAGAAATTTTTATCAATAAAATATGCCCTGAATGTGACGATCAACTCGACGAGTCCAGAGCTTTTGAGTATGGCACGGGTAAGCTCATGTATGAATGCAAAAGTAATGACTGCGACTGGGAGTATATCGGGTCAGTAGTTCCCGATCTTTTAACTACGGACCAAGTCGCAGAAATTACCCATAAAAGCGCTCGGCATATTCGTGATGAGTGGTGCCATCCAGAGACGGGAATATTGCCGACTCTCAGGATTCCTGGAGCTAAATATATTTACATCGAAAGCCACGACCTAAACCGAGCAATTAAGAGCGGGAAAATTCGTAAGAAAAAACGGAACAGGTAACGGAAATTCTCCCACTATTCTCCCATTATTCCATGGGAAAACCCATGCGTGTATGTTAAAAACGTTCACCACGTTGCACAAATTTTCGTGTAATTAGTCACAAAAAATGGCTTAATGTGAAAAGGGCAGGGTGGGAAATTGTAAGACAATAGTATTATCAGGACTGCGCTCTAACCGCCTGAGCTACAGGCCCATTTTCGCTATTTTAGCTACGAAAACGGGGTGTTTTCGTTGTTTTCTCAACTCCTTAAAAAGGATATTCTCCCATTATTCTCCCACTTTTTCTGAGAAATATATTTTTAAGGAACACTTATTATACATTAACTAAGTAAAAAATCGTCATGTTTTTTCTGCACATTAGAAACGTGAATTACGTCTGAACCTTTTCTAAGATGCCCGTATCTATCAATGGTAAATGCAACGCTCTTATGACCTAATCTTGTTGAAATTTGTTTGTCAGATGCCTTTTCCTCTATCAATTCACTTACATGATAATGTCTTAAATCATGTAATGTCCCCGGTTGTATCTCAACATCAGATAATCCGTTTTCAAATTTTTCATTTGCTTCATCTCTAGCCCTAATAAATGCCTGAGTAAAAGAACTTTCTGCAAATAAACTTCCGTCTTTATGGGAAAATATAAAATCACTTTGTTTAGGTAAATTGATACTTCCTCTTTTAATGTTATTTGCGTGTTGAATCTTTTTTTGTTCCTCTAATATCCTGACAGCAAAATTGTCCTCGCCACAGTAACCTAAAGATATTTTTCTAATAGAAGCAGGTGTTTTTGGTGGGTTAATTGTTCCATCTGCTTTAATTACAGTCCATTGTTTTTTGTTATCGTCATAAAATAAACTTCTTTTAACTTGTAAAAAATGAACCATTATTTTTTCATTTGTAGAATCATTCATAACAGGTTCTTGGGTCCAGTCTTTCCATTGTAAAGACAATATTTCATTGCGCCTTAAACCTGTGACAGATGCTAATAGGGTAGGTAACATAAAAGATGTTTCTTTCATACAATCTGCTATAGCGTGTACCTCTGCTGTGCTAAAGTAAATGTCTTTCGATGAGTTTTTGTATTCTGTTACTTTGTCTCTAAAATTCTCTGGGAAATCGGGCAAATAATTTTTTGTAATCCAATTTTTTTTAACAGCATAGTCTAATGCTGTTCGTAAACAAATAAGTTCCTTTTCAGTTGTAGTAGGGGCAATCCGTACTGGGTTTGGATGTTTTTGCCATAAAACCCATTCGTTAATTTTTTGATTCCATTTGTACTTTTCTCTAAAATTAATTATGGTTTCATAATGTTTAATATTTAAATCTTTAACCTTTGGGTTGTGAGCTAATATGTGTTTTATACGATTTAATGCTTGCTCAACAGATTTTTTTGCGCTTGTTTTTTTAAAATCCCTCTTGTCCATGTACATATCAAAGAGTTGAAAGAGCGACATTTTGTCGTTTGTTTCAAATACCTGACCCTTTGCATCCCATTGTTTTTTTAGATCGTAAATTGCGTTTATAGCTTTTGTTTCAGAGGGGTATGCATTTTGGCTTTTAAGTTTTTTGTAGTGAGCATTTTTGTACGCTTCCCTTTCTGATTGGGGCATATCTTTTGGGTACACTAACGGCTCCCCTATTTTTTTAGCTTCAACTTTTGTACTTGCTACAGTTTTTTGTTTTCCACCAATGTGAATTTTATGAGTGCAAAGAAAATACCATATTCCTGTTTTTTTATTAAATTTGATTTCTTTTGGCATTGTTTATTCCCCATCGTTCATAATGATTTGCGCCCTTGCGTTGCCGAGTTCACGAATTGATTCCATATATCGATTATCACGTTCGAGCAAGTACTCTTCGATGGTCGGAATAATCGTATGTTCCAAGTCGTCCATTATTGAATCAAAAAAATCTTGTTGTTTCATTTTTTTGCCGTCTTTATCTTTGTAACTGTCATAATGCAAAAATATCGTTAGTTGCCTGTCTCCTGGTTGGTCGAGTATCTTTACTCCTGCGGTAGTCATTTCTGGATTTAATTCTGGATTTTGAAAGTGCATATACACAGAATCGATTTTGGTCTGGGTAACAAACTTTGGTGGCAGCGAGTCAATATAATTACTGCTACCCGGTGTAGCACCTGCTGTGTATATCTCGTAATCCATAAAAGATTTAGATCCTACTTGGTAGCCCAACCCTCTTACAACTCGAAACCTGCTATATTTAACCTTGAGTTTAGTCCAGACTTCCTTCTGTAGGTACGACTCAAGATGTTTAGTTCCCCACTTCCAGCCCGACATGGTACGCATGGAAATTGAAGCATTAGGAAAGGTAGGGAGTCCCGTTTTTAAATCTTCTTTAGTAACACATTGTTGAATAGCAAAGTTAGTTGAAGATTCTATAAAGTCTTTTGCAACACTTGTTAGGTCGTTAAAGTTACCGACAATCTTTTCATGCAATCTTTGAAACCAGTTACTTTTAGCTATATTTAAAGACTGCACTAAAGATACATCGGCTCTAATTTCCTCTGCAAATGCATCTGGTAAATAAAATAAAGGTTTGCCTGCATCTGGAAATAAATAAAATACAGACATATATTTTTCCCTCATTTCATCTGTTAAAGGAGTAGTCCCACTTTCAATTCTTGATAGTGTTTTGACGTTCACGCCTAAAAGTCGTGCGAATTTTTCTTGAGTTGCTTCCATTCCGTAAGAAGGATCGGTTCTAAGTTCTTTTAACCTCAGAATCAAAGGCTTAGAATATATATAATCATAATTATAACTATAAGACCCTCCAGTAATCGGGTCATTCCATATAGATTGTTTGGTATTTAAATTAGAGGTAACCATATATTCTTCAACTCCTTTTTTTTTCCATCTTTTTGCCTAAAAACCCCAATAAGACAAAAACTGTCCTTTCGGCTCGTGCCTAGCAGGACACGATCTGGGGTTGCGCAATTCTTTTTTTCTGTTGTATGTTGACAATCCACCTTTTATTTATGGGGTTGATAATCGATATTAATAATTTAGATGGAGGAAATTATGCAGAGAGAAACAGGAAAAGCGACACTAGTTCCGTCAGTTATTTGGAAGCTTGAGACTTACTCCGGGGACGAGGTGGTTTTTTCTCCAAATCAGGTTGAAGCCGAGGTAGTTCTCGCATTAATTTCAGAGCTACAATCTTTACGTTATCGTCAAGAGATTGAAACAGCTCTAGAATCTCTGTCTCCTCTGGAGTAGAATCCTTCCAAACTTGGAGTTCATCTAAATCAGACTGTTTTATCATTCCAAGTTCTACGAATGTTTTCAAAACATTTTTTTTTGTGGCATAGCAAATATCAACAATAGTTTCTGCCGTTACTTTCCCAGTAGTTCCCATAATACTTACAGTATTCAAAGACCTGCCCGCAGAATCTGATAAAGCCCTAGTGGACGGAAATTCAGTCCCGGGACCATAACAGGTTTTAATCCATTTTTTTACTTTATTCCGATCCGGAACAAAAGACTTTATATCTGCCATATATTTACCCTATTTTTTTATTTCAATGTGTTTGATATTACACATACTAACCAATTATATAGAAGATTGCAATCAAAATGATTAACACTTGATACAAAACAGATTGACATATAATACGCTATCTTTTATAGTAATAATAATTATTAACCGATAATCATTATGAGCATTTGTATGACAAGACACGAAATATTTGATAAGCATTCAATCGATGAGATTCATGCTCTTACAAAGTATAGCTTTCATTATTTAGTAGAGATTAGAGAAGGTCGCAAAAAGCAAACTGACGCTATGAAAGTTACTTTTGATTTAGTTGTAGAAAACAAAGAACTTCGCAGACAAATTCGTGATCTTAAAAATGAAAGACAAGAGTTATCAGATGCATTATCGCAAGGGGTAAGTTATGGTGCTTGATCTAACAAAATACGATTATGTTCATACTCATCTATTACTTGAGGATTACCCAGAACTGCAGAACCCTGACGTAAAAGCAGTCTTTGATCATCTAAGACCAAGAATAGCATCTGACTTCAAAGACCTAGGCTTTGCAGAACATTACGGCATAACTTTACGAACTAAAGATGTTGCGAGTCTACTTAAAGCAAGTCCAAGTCTTGTAGACAAACTAACTAATGAAGGCTTTCTAAAGTCCGCTTCCTTAAATGACGGAGATCGGGCAAAAATCTTTTTAACAACAATGGTTATCGATTACATAACAATGAGAGCCATAAAAGCAGAAATGCAAATTAGCTATCAAAGGGGGTGAACTATGGTAGCAGAAAAATATCCAAATATTCCGGGCATACCGGATAAATCAAAACTTAGATTACATCATCCATATGGTGTAGATTCTGAGTTACTAAGAGCTTTTGATGAAGAGCAAGTTGACTTAGCATTCAACCAAGCACTTCCAAAGCTTTTAAAATTTGTCGATGCGTTTGTAGTCTATAAGAAGGACAATGATTTAGCTCATGCAAATCTTGACGTAAGCAAATTCGATAACGCACCGAATATGCAATTCAATTACCATGCCGATCTATTTAACGACAGCGATAAATATACTGTTCGGTTAGATGGAGCCATCGTATTAGAAATGACTATATCGGCAGGCAAACGTGAATATTCAATTCCCACAGGGAGATATCTCAGTAAAGTAGATTTCTACAAAGAATGTAAGACTACTGGAGAGAAGGTAATTGACTTAATAAATCAGTTGCCACGTTGGATTCAGTTACAAAAGAATTACTTAAAACAAAAATTCATACCAGTTTCGCTAAAACCCTTTGCCGAGATATTAAGTGTAGATTTCGAGGAACCTAATGAATGTCCCGACTGCGGAAGAATTATGAGTGACGACAACTCAGAACCATATTGTGACACCTGTGTTTATAAGGGGGGAACAGTTTAATGACATTAGAAAACATTACAGACATAGAAGTGGCTACAACCAACGCAATTGCGACAAGCCCAAGGCAGGCGACCCAAGAAGCTAAAGAGTGGGCCGAGTCTCTAATGCACGTTGTGGATACCGCTACAGACGATAAAGGTAAACCAACTATGTATGTCAATTTACAAGGTAATAAATACCTTAAAGTTGAAGCATGGGAATTAATAGGTAAGTTTGCCGGAGTGTCTGCACAAACCCAATCAGTAAATGCAGTATATGAGCATGATGAGTTTGTCGGATACGAAGCTCATGTCATCTTAGTTGATAAGAATACTGGACAGCCGGTAGGTGGAGCCGGAATAGCATACTGTGGTATCGACGAGCATGTCGCAAAAGGTCAAAAGACTACAGGTGGCAAACGTAATGCGGTAATGTCTATGGCTCAAACCAGAGCTACTAGCAAAGCGTTTAGATTGAATTTTGCATTTGTTGCCCAGTTAGGTGGATATCAGTCTTTACCTTGGGACGAAGTCACAGACCAAATGAAAGGTGTCTATGAACCAGAACCAGAGTATCAGGGTGCTGTAACCATTCAACACAAAGGTGTAGAAGCTGACATTCCAGTTCAACCAAAACCAAAACAGGTTAGTGAACAAAATAAAGATAAGCCTGCTAGTGAAAAAACAATTGGTTACTTTATAAATATTGCCGACCATGTTAGCCAAAATACTCCAGATTATGCTCACATAGGAAACTGTGAAGACATCTTAGAGACTAAGAAAAAAATAGATGCTAATGAATTTGTTTCTCAAGGCGAAGCAAGTAAATTACTTGATTTATATAGTGAAACTTATAAGCAGTTATCAAGGTATTAAACAGCAAGGCGAACTGTAACTGCAACGGTTCGCCTTCATCACATGAAAATAATAGGTAGCGTCCCTTTCACCTATTAGGGGGCGCTACCTTTTTGTATATTTAAAAGGTAGGGCAATGACAGATTTATCACGAGAAGACAAAGTTGAAATGCTTTTACAAAAGCACATTGACATCCTAAATAAACTGTCTGAAATAGGAAACACTTGTGATTGCCAAGAGCGTTGTGCGTGGCATGTATTTGGGAAACTTGAGATACAACTATCAACAATATTATTAAAAGAAATCGAGGAATATTTTCTCAAAGAACAAGATGTAAAAGTTTATGTTAGTGACGTAGCCGGAATGATGTCTGGCTTTAAAAAGTTTGTTCATAAAAAAATTGACGAGAAAGTTAAAAGAGAAAATTTACAACCAGTCCCAATAACCAGGAGAGCTATCGATGACATTGGATAACGATGTCTTGACTACCCGCTTTCCTTTACTGAAACCTGAACTTAATCAAGATCAGAATAACGGAACAGGCGTTTTAGCAAAGCGTTTAATATTCGATGGCTATCAGCTTAATTTTATTGCTAACGGACTGCACCCAAGATCAACGGGACCCCATGCAACAATTTCTATTTGTGAGCAAAGCCCTAATTTTAAAATTGATCCAGAGAAAACCCCATACGGTAAGTTAATTGCCTATGACACTTTTAATATAGGTAAAGATAGCGACAGGGGAAGGCTTGCAAATTCTGCTTATAAATTACTAGTTCCTAAAGACCAAAACTTATACAGCCCTTACAAAACAGTTGGGTACGATAATGATTTTTTGAAAGTTGATATGAATGAATTCTGCAAACAGATTGAACAAGTCTGGGAATCTCAATTTGATTCAGAATTAACTACGGGAGATCCGACCCTTATTCAAAAGCACCGCATACATTCTTTCCTGCCGGTAGATGGAGGCACTATTGTCTATGCACGTCCTAAATCAGGGAAGTCCTTCTTGGCACTTGCTATGGCAGTTTCTATTGATAGTGGCGTAAATAAATTCTGGAAAGTTGAACAATGTCCGGTGCTATATGTCAATCTGGAAAGGTCTGCCAGAAGTATGCAACAAAGATTAGGTAACGTGAATCGGGCATTAGGTTTAAAACCAAACCGACCACTCAGATTCTTACATGCCAGAGGAAGATCACTTAAAGACATTGTAAATCCTATTAAAAAAACAATGTCCAGACATAATATCAAGTATGTGATTTTAGATTCTATATCTAGGTCTGGGATGGGAGACCTTACTTCAAATGATGTAGCAAATCGTATTACAGATAGCCTTAATTCTATTATTGAAAAAGGAGATAACGAGAGAGGATATCTCGCTATTGCTCACACTAGTTGGAGTGAAGAGCATGTATACGGAAGCATCCATTTTGAAGCTGCAGCCGACTCGATTTGTTCAGTAAAAACTTCAAAGAATGAATATAACGAACTAGGAGTTCAGTTACAAGTTGATCGTGGTAACGATGTTTCGTCCGGGGTAGAACTCCCAATGCTTAAATTTGCCTTTAATGAATTTGGTTTGAATGAAATTTCTAGTGCTTCAGCAGATGATTTCCCAGATTTAATTCCCGACACATTAAGCGAACGCATAAGTAAATACCTTGTAAGAAACCCTGACAAAACCCCAGTCGAAATAAGTGAAAGTTTAAAAATCAATGACAGTTCTGTTAGAGGAATTTTGCATCGCAATAAAGAAATGTTCAAAAAGAACGGATCGACATACAGGATGGCAGAAGAATGATTCAATTATGTTTCAGTAATATTTCATTCGTAACAAATGAAACATCTGCATCTAAAAAGCCGGTTTGTAAAAAGTGTAAAAGCAAAGACCTATCAAAAGATGTCGACGGGTTCCCACTATGTGTTCATTGCGGATGGGTTGATTATTCAAAAGATATTCCTAAAGCAAAACAACCCAAGGCAAAGCATTTAAGAACAGCTTCTGTGCTTTTGAAATACATAGGTGTTGGGAAAAATTTAAAAGAAAAACTGTTACAGGTTTATGTGAAAGATAGTAAAGGTCAGCACAACGAATATAACAAAATTAGATACGAAGCTGACTGTCCCTTTTGCCCAAGCAAGAACAGGATTCAAGCAACCAACCGCAAAGTTTTTATAGGCAGAAAAAATACATTCATCAGATATTTAAATTGTTCAAACAAACACAAAATTAGATTCATAGAAACTAATGAGGAAGGGTTATTGGGATGGCAATAAAAGAACCAATAAAACTAGTCTGGGAATATATGCCACCTCGTCAGATACGGGGCAATTCGAGAGCGCATTGGACTGTACGACATAAGTTTACAAAGATGTTTAAAGAGTCAGCGCATATGAGATTAATGCAACTCGACCCAGAACCAATGGATAAAATCCGAGTCAAATATATTGCGTACTGGTGTGGTAAACCCATAGACGCAGACAACCTTATAAAAGGAATGAAACCTGCCTTAGATGCACTAACAGAGTACGGATTAATTGAAGACGATAATCCCGAATACGTCAAAGGAATTGAAGTTGAGTATCACCGGGTAAAGCACAAGCATCAGGTCGGAATGATTATGGAGATTACAGAAGCATGAAGTGTACCCATCACTATATTTTAGACGCTCCAGACGGTGCTAATACAAAGAACCCATTTGTATCTATAGGTGTGTGCAA
>Ga0080013_1004683_pt1 | contig 13272 bp, 19 predicted proteins | sample ETNvirenome_6_85_FD_69236 | JGI IMG/M metagenome (GOLD analysis project Ga0080013, IMG submission 69236) | Marine viral communities from the Pacific Ocean - ETNP_6_85 (SPADES assembly) (version 2) | ecosystem: Environmental > Aquatic > Marine > Oceanic | place: Pacific Ocean | collected 2013-06-19 | reverse complement strand
CACATGGTTATGATGATTGGCAGACTCCTCAATGGCTGCTTGATTACATCGTTTCAGAATATGGTGAATACTTTGATCCATGTCCTGTAAATCCTACAATTGACGGCCTTAAGATTCAGTGGTCAAAGGATAAAATCAACTTTGTTAATCCTCCCTATTCGGAGATGAAGGAATGGCTGAAGAAATGTCAGGAACAATACTTTCTAGGCTGTGAAGTAATAGCACTTATTCCACCTAGAATTGATACAAGATATTTTCATCAATATGTCGCAACATCGGCAGACTTGATATTGATTAAGGGCAGATTGAAGTTCATAGATGGTCGCAACCCTGATGCAAAACCAACAGGCGCACCATTCCCTTCAATCCTAGCACATTTTCATCCGTCTGGAGGATATTCTTATTCAATACTTGACAGGGAGACTTTACTATGAAAGTTCTAGTCGCTTGTGAATACTCAGGGATTGTCAGAGAGGCATTCAGAGAGCAAGGTCATGACGCATGGAGTTGTGATATTATCCCTTGCTCAGATAACGGCATTCATCACCTAGTTGAAGACGCTCTGAATGTTATTCATTGGCAAGATTGGGACTTGATGATAGCACACCCACCATGTACCCATCTCGCTGTCAGTGGCAACAGATGGTTCGCTGATGGTTCAAAGCCTGAACATCTCAGAACTGACGCTCTCGACTTTGTTCAAGAATTACTTGATGCAGATATTCCAAGAATAGCACTTGAGAATCCTGTTGGAGTTATTTCAAGTCGGATTCGAAAACCTGACCAATATATTCAACCCTATGAATACGGTCATACCACTAGAAAAAAGACAGGTCTATGGTTGAAGAATCTGCCACTACTCGAACCAACAAATATCGTTGAACCTGAACTTGTCAGATATGCTCGAAAGGATGGTTCAGGATATACAACCTTCTCAGCAGATTATGGAGGGTCTAGTCCCACATCAGGTCATCGACGGTCAAAGTTCTTCAAAGGTATTGCAGAGGCTATGGCTAATCAATGGGGGAATCTCTGATGGTCAAAGGCAAGAGAAGTTCTCAGAGATCGTTCGAACAGGTCTATGCTCTCGAAGGATGGAGGGGCGTAGCAAAGCGTATGCCATCCCTCAAAGGCAGAACCGATTCTGCCAAAAGGTCGGCAGTATATCGAACCGTCAGAGGCTATCCTGGAAAGCCAAAACAACAGACAACGAAAGCCGATAGAACGGCTATCAACAGAAGGGCCGGCAGATTACTTGCTAGAAAGACGGCTAGAGACTCTCAAGGCCGTGTATTGGTGGATGAGGAGGGCGAACCCATTAGAACGCCTATATCGCCTCAGAACAATGCAAAATTGGCAATTCATCGAGTCAACACTGAAAGGCTTGAGGCTCGAAGAGATGCAAAGGCCCGATATGAGGCCGGTGAAATACAGAAGGAGGAATATGAATTGTCTCTCGAAGCGAACGCTAGATTGACTCCCGCTCAAAGGCAAGCATTCTATGACCAAGCAGAGGCAGATGATTGGGACTCCTTCAGAGCCTCCTATGGTTCAGCATCAGGAGAGTTGTGAATGAAACAATGTGTCGATTGTAAAGTCATGGTTCACGGAGGCAATTCTCGAACCAATAACAAGGAACGCAAATATCAGCGATGTGGTAAATGCTATCTCATCTGGAAAGCAGACGAACGCAAACAGAAGGGCTTGAAATGAATCCCGATTATCTGAACATTCCTTTCAGGGATGACATCGACTTCAAACCTCAGAAGCGTAAGAAGTCTGCAAAGTCATTACTCAAACAACATGATGTTGCAGGGGCAGACCTTGAGACAGTTGGCGGCTACATCTGGATATGGACTTCAACACATTGGAATGGTGATGAATGGATCGACTCAATAGTTGAGTTCGAACCAAAGTCAGCAACTCTTCAGGATTTCATGATGTACCACTATGTCAAACAAGGTCGAACATGGGATAAAGGAGGCCGAAAAGGAATCACAGTTCCTATGCAATTCTATTTCAATCTCCAATATGATTCAGGCTCTATTGTCAAGATGTTGAATGATGAGGCTATCGAGATTCTATGGACTCAAGGAAAGGTTGTTGTTGATGCAATCACAGGAGAATACAATCCTCATATTGAGCAGGTCAAGTTCAGATGGAGGGAGATTATTCGAGATGAAGAAGGAGATGTAATCTCCAACCGTCGAGTATCTCAAACGAACAAGTATGTGATGGTCAGACTCCTCCCGAAAAAGTGGTTGAGCCTGGAGCCGATTTATTGGTTCGCTAATGGTTCAGCATGGGGCAAGAAGGGCAGACATTCTCTAGGCTCGATTGAGGCATGGGACATCAAGCAATTCTATGGCAGAGGCAGCCTTGATTCAATAGGTCAGAAAATACTAGGCGAAGGCAAGAAGTCAGGCATAGATGTTGCATTGTCAGGCAAGGATTCAGCAGAGGCAGAGGCATACAGACAGGCAGAACTAGACAATATCAAGCAGTACGCCATACAGGACTCAAATCTGACAGCAAGGCTGACATGGCACAAGGTTCAGCAATTCGAGGCGGCAGGGGTCAGGATGAATCGCCCATACAGCCTTGCTTCTGTTGCTGAAAGATGTGCATATGACATCTGCGATATACCAACTACAAACGACCTATGGAAGAAGCACGGATGGACTGTCAAAGCAGCATGGACAGCATATCAGGGAGGATGGTTCGAATCCGTAGGTCATGGACTTCGAAAGAATGTTGTAGACTATGATTTGAAGTCAGCATATCCGGCGGCTATGTATTGGCTCCCCAATCTCGAAAAAGCGACCCTCATCACTAGCGGAAAGTCGAAGGCTCATGTTTTCTGGAATTGGATTGACAGAAGGAAACCCTGTTCGATAGGATTCTGCGAGGCTCAAATTGCATTCCCGAAAGGACTCTCAATCTATCCGGCTGCTAAGACTTCTCAACAGTTCGGTTGTCTAGTCAATCCTAGAGTTGTCAAAGGTTGGTTTTCAGCAGATGAAATACAGGAGTTCAAACAATGGGGAGCAACAATCAATCTTGGCAGATGGTTCTATTATGTGCCTAGAGATGAAGATTATCCTTTCAGACCATTTGTTGAAAAGTTCTTCTTGATGAAGGAGAATAACGACAGGGAATCTGCTGATTATCAGGTCGCTAAAGTCATGCTGAACAGCCTGTACGGGAAAACGGTTCAGGCTATCAAATCAAGAGCAGCAGACGCTAGAATCACCGGCAACTTGTGGTCGAGTCTGTATGGTGCTACAATAACAGGATTCACCCGTTCCAGGCTCGCAGAGTTCATTCGATTGAATGAACACAAAGGAGTTGTGGGCGTTGCTACTGACGGCATCATCATGGATGCTAGGAAAGACATCATCATCCCTGAGACTCCATTCAAGATCGTGATTGATGGAATAGAATCAAATCTCGGAGATTGGGAACTCGCTATGGATGATTGCGACTGTATCATGCTGATGTCGGGTGTCTATTCACTTCGAAAGCGAACTCCTAAAGCCAATGGCAAGCACAAAGTCAAGTCTACATTCAGAGGTAATTACGCTCTATTCTTGGGCAAGGATTGGCCGGATAATTGGTTCACCTTCTGCGAGGAGTACGCAGATGTTTCAGAGGTTGTTCGAGATGAGAATTGGAGGCCGCATTGGAGGCCGTTCTCAATCGGTGAATCGAGAGTTCGAGGATCGTTTGACAAGATAAATCAGTTCAGAATAGTTCGTGCGTCAGTCAAAGCACTAGGAGATTCGAACAAACGACTATGGCCGAGGAGGAAACCTCATACATTCTCAGATATTGGCACAGGTTGGTATATCTCAAAACCTCATCCAAATATGTTGTGAAATTATGGCGGGTAGGACAAAGGCGGCGACTCGAATAATTACTATTCAAACAGCGTTCCAGATTATTCAAAATAAGCAACCTATCAGACTGAATGAAGTCTGCTTGGCACTTAGACAGCAACATGGCATTCAAGTATCGCCGGTTCGTCTAGGCAGGCTCTTATTGCCATTTGTCAAAGCCAATCAACTGCATAAAACGGCAAAGCGTGATGGTCGATACTATACAACCGGCAATCAAAGAATAATCCCTATGCCTTGATATAATCCAAAACGGCAAGATTGCCAACAATGAGGGATGAATGGCAACAGGATGAAGGAGTTATTCAGGCAATAGATGATTGCCTAATGACAATGGCAGTTCATGTCGATGATGTGTTGTCTAGGCTATTTCAATACAAGTCCTTGCCAACTCCTGAACCTGATATTATTTTGTTCGGAGTTATCGGTCCCTACATCATGAACTATAATCAGTCTCGAATCAATGGTGAACCTCCATCTGACGCTCATCATCGAGGGATGGCAGCAGTTCTAGGCGACCCTGCAATTGCAGCAGTTCTGCAAAGCATGGCAAGCAGGGGAATGGATGCAGTAGTCAGGAGGCAGAATGATGACTTCTGAGGATAAAACCTGCGAGGCTTGCGGAGAACCCCTAGAGACTTCAAAGGAGATTGAAGAAGGTCATTGTTATGATTGCATGGGATATATTGATGATGAAGGCGACCCAATGGAACGCAACATGAATGAACAAATGCTCATCAACTTAGGAATGTGATTTGAATGTCAGAATATAACTGCGAATGTGGCAAGACCTACAAACACCATGCTTCATTGTATAAACATCAACGCTCGCATAAACATGGCAAGTTCGCTACTCATGGAGAGGAGGAGGTTGAAGAGTCCCTCCAAGACCCAAGCGAGGACACCCACACTTCAGAATCGCTTGATGACCCCTCCTCTCCTCCTGATGATGAACCCTCATATTCTTGGCAATCATTCGAGGTCGAGACAGATGAAGAAGTCTCAACTCCAATTCCTTCAATTCTCAAAGGCATGAAGAGACATTCTGCAAAGAAGGTTCGAAACATGACAGGAGCAGAACGGGAAAGTCAGAGGCGATTGATAGGCATAGCATATCGAGGAGCAGACGGCATCCTAGAACGATACGGTCAGGCCGTCATCGAGGATGTGGAGTTCGAGATTTCAAGGACACAATCTGATTATGATTGGATAAGCGGATTAACTCTTGAGATGTGTGAAGAACAAGGATGGTCAGGAATCCCCATTTCATCAACAGGACTCTGGATGATCGGGACAGGATATTGGGTCGGGAAACCAATTACAGAGATTCAGAAAAAGAGAACGAAACCTCTAGGTTCTGGAAAAGGTTCATTCCTGACAAAAATCCCAATTCTAGGCAGATTCTTGAAGCGTAAAAAGTCGAAGAAGGTTCGAGAGTATATCGACAGCATTGACATTCAGGGAGTTGAGGATGATGGAGAGAATTAACCGTCTGATGTTTCCTGATGGAAAGAACTTGACAGCAGTTGTATTCGGTCAGGCAGGTTCAGGCAAGAGTACGGCTGTTGAATCATGGGGTCGAACAGCAATCAAAAGTCGATCCTATGGCAAGGATTGGAGAATGATATATGTCAGTCCAAAGCATGAGGGATTCGAAGGTTTGAAGATTGGTAAAAAGAAAATCCTCCCGATGTATGAAGTTGAAGATGTTGTTTCATCTCTAGGCAAGAATCGAGCAGCGATATGGTTCCCTGAAAATATGAACACCCTGGAACTTGAAATGGATTATCTGATTTCATCCCTCTATGAATACAAACAGAACAACCCCAACTTTTCAGCAACTCTAGTTCTGGATGATGCACAGACTTGGCTCGAATCTCGAAGGGTCAATTCCAATGAAATGAAAAAGTTGATTCTGACAGGTCGCTCGAAACATATCAAGACAGTTCTTGTCAGTCATGGACTCGTTATCAACAAAATGCTCGAAGGTCAAGTGGACTTAATTGTAGCATTTGATTCAGGGAATCCGATATGGTGGCGGTCAGCAAAAGAGAGATTCAACCTTGACCTTGAACCATTCTCAGACGCTCTAAAATCCAAACCATATTCGTTTTTATGGGCAGATATTCGAGACTCCGAACCAGTTCTGTTCGACCCTATAAGGGTCGAATAAACGCCTTCTAAGCCCTTCGAAGTCTCTAGGGGTACTCTAAGACCATTTCACGCTCGAAGGCCGTACAGTCGCTCTCAGACAGCAAATAAGGGCAATCGTCGAGGATCGATTTCAAGGCATATAGTGGTAAAATCATACACAGGCCGTTTTTGACGGCTCTAGGAGCCTCAATAGACACCTTCTAGGGGCATCAGCGTTTTGTCATGGATTCATATAGTCCAAAACGGACTCATGGCAACTAGAGGAATCACGAATGGCATATTTCAATGACATAATGATGGGCTTTGGCCTATACCTGGCAGTGGATATGATATTGACAGTATCGAATGTAATGTCAAGTTATATCTTGAAAGACGGAGAAACCCTCGAAGAATTGATTGATAGAAAGGTGGTGTCCTGATGGTTGGACTTTTACCTACTCCTAGCATTCGAGGCTTCGTTGGATATTTTCTAGTAGCAATCGGAATAGTAGTTGCAAAGGGAGCATTGACTCCTGTATTCGACAACATCGAATCCGCTATGCGGAAGCAGGGGTGAACTAGATGTCAGCATCCTACGCAGATATTCTTTACACAACAACCACTGATATTCCGGCGACAGCAGCAGTTAATCGAAGGACAGCATTTTGGCTCCCTCCAACATCAACTGCAAGTGCGCCACACTTGACTCATTTTGGAATGGAGATTGAGATTACATCAGGAGGGGCCGCTTCATCCCTAGCAGGTTGTATGTCAAACGCCATGAATCGTTGTCAGGTTTTCATTGATGGAGCATTGTATTTTGACTTCAGCGATCCAATTCAAGACCCTGACGCTTCAGTATCAGCATCTTCACTTTCAGTTCTCCTACAATCAGTGGGCGGAACTTGCATCACCCAATCAGTAGCGAATGACAGTGCATCAGGCACAACCTATCGGATGCTCTGGATGTTCCCTATTGGACTCCCTCTAGGCTCAGGCCGTCAGAGAATCGAAGTAGTGCATGAATATGGAGCATTCGGAGGAGCAGCAGGCTGGCTCAATGCAGGCAGTACCACTGTCGCATCTGGAGAAATCAACTTCTTTGGTCGATATGGAACTGCAACAGAAACAATGTCAATCGGCAGCGTTCAATCTTTCATCAGTTCTGCTTCTCAGACTCAGAACTTCGTTATCGAAGGCGACGCAAGCAAGGGCAACATGGCTGGAGTATTCTTGTCAAATGGATATACTGCTGGAACACCCGCAGACAATCTAGGAACCAACGGTATTCGAATAGCAAATGGAGGCACATTCAGCCTTGATACATTCGTTATGCGAGTTCTCAACGGCAACCAATACAACAACCTTCAGGGATTCCAAGCAACCGGCTCAAGTGGTCAACCTCAAATCTATGAGGGACCAACTCTAGGGCGATTATTCCTACCCGTAGGAAACATAACTCCTGGAAGCAACTTGACTCTGACAGTTCAACAGGATGGAAGCGGCACAACTCGCTACTACATCCCTGTATATGTCAAGCCAATAGCAACAGTCGCTCCGGCTCTAGCAACCCAAACAGCAGCAAAGGTTGTTGACCAAACAGCGAGCATCCTTCGCTCTGGTACTGAATGATATTCCCCAATTCTCAACCCTCCTGAATGATGGCTTCTGCCGGACAGGAGGAGAGGATCGAGGAGGATGACAAAATGGCTCAAAGGGTATCTCAAAATGTTGTTGCTGCTACATCAGGAGCAACCGAGATTGACTGTACCGGATATGCAAATGTTCGAGTTCATGTTTCAGGAGATAACTGTCGAATTGCTTTTGATGCTGTCTCCCTCGATAGTCAATACTTTCTAGTCAATAATCAAGGTCAACCCCCTGGAGGCATTCTATCTCTGGATAATGTCAACGCTACTCTATTCCTTCGAGCAGCAGGGGCCGGTCCTTCTTGCACTGTATATTTGTTAATGTGGAATTGATATTATGCCGGTCAAGAAGGACTTCTCATACACCGATGAAAGCGGTATAGGCAACTTTCTGAAAGGGACAGAGAAAAGAAAACCGGCGAGACTCAAACGTGGGAACATCAAGAAACCCTTTGAAGCCCTCCCCGCCCTCCCTCCGTGGAACCCAAAAAAGAACGCACCAATCGGGAAAGACCTCTTCAATGCACTTGAAGAATTATACACTGAAAAGGGCGACGTACCACGAACAAAAGATATGCACAGTACCGTTGATAAAATCAAAGGCGTATTCCACCGCCTCAGAAAGATATACCAAAGGTGAAATCATGGCTAGAAAGAAAGGTCAACCAATGGTGAAAGTCTTAGGTCAATCCGTCAGAAAAGGTTCAAAGAAGTGGAAAGCCTTGACTTATCAGAAAAAGTTATTCGACCAAATACCATTCAATCAGAGGTGAAATCATGGTTAAACGAATAACAGGCTATGGTAAAACCTCGAAGAATCTGACAAAGTATTCATGGGTTAAGAGAGGTGGCAAGTGGAAAAGATTAGCCGTCAAAACACCTAGATACTCTTCATCAGCATACAAGCCTAGAGGTGGTAAATAATGACTCATAGAATCCCTGCCGGACATAAGAACCGATCCCTCAAGAAGCGGAACGGTATCGTCAGAGCAAGCAAACCCGCCCCTGCTAATTACAATCGAAAATATAAGGGCAGAGGAGCAGGGAATCAAGTCATCCGTCGCACCTCTCGCACTACTAGACCAATGAACGGAATCAAAGGTCGAAAAAGAGTCAACGGGAGAAATCTATGATGCAAATAACAAGGATGCAAACCTATGTCTTAATCGCAATCGCTGTATGGTGGTTCGTTTTGAGGGATAAGGATGTCTGATGATGTCGATTCTATGCAGAATCAAGCCCTGAAAGGGATTGACAAACGCCTAAGCACACTTGAACAACAGGTTGCTGAACAGAGAGTTCAGTTCACGGAGTTGATGACCCGTATTGATATGGTCATAAAGGTCGGTAAATACGCTCTCATGGCTCTCGCAGCCTCAGTAGGTATCGACCTAGCACCCTACGCTCTGGAGGGCTGAGAATGGCAACATATCCAACCTTCAGTTATTATCCGCATAAAGTGTATTCAATTCGGGAGAACTCGAAGTCCTATAAGGGTCATGTAATAGGCGAAGGAATAGGTCCGAATGGACTCCCTGTTTATGTCATGATAGCAGATACCCAAGACCAAAACGCAGAGAAGCGATACATCATTACTGCATGGTGTCAATATGCCAATTCAACAAAATATGTTTTCATCGAATACAAGTCCCCTACATATTCTCTTCAATCCTATGTTGCTTCAATGTCTCAAACCGATATGGATATGGCCTTCAATGAACTTGCTAGACTAGAGAATGAATCAACAACTGAGAATCTTGACGAAGGACATTACAGCCTGAAGGATATGATAGAGTTCTCGAATGATTATCAAGTGTTCAAATCTGCAACTTTCACACATCCTGACAAGGTGATATGGTCAGCAGATGAGAACACTATATCAGGCCCATTCGGAGATTTCACCTTCGAAGTAAATGACGGTTATTCGATCCAACTAGAGAGGGAGACTCCCGCCGGTGGTCAACAATTTGAATCCACCATTTCAGCCTATCGAGGAGATGATATGACAGGCTCCACTTCGATGTCATCAACTAAACCAATCACACTTCTAGGAGTTCAGACTCCCGATGAATCCATTGACCCCTCAACCGGCGATGAAACAGACGACTTCACACTTCGAGAAAGAACTCCAACTATCATCAAGGATGAGAGCCTGGAGGGATTGCCTCAATCAAGAATATGGATAGAACACTATCCGGCCGACCCTGACGCTGTATGGCCTGACAAACCTGACGAGTATTGGACTACCCAATATGACTTAGGCTCTGAATGGTCAAGTTCTCTCCTCCCTCGAACTAAGTCTAAAACAACTCTCAATCTAGCAGATGCAGAAACATGGTTCGACCATATCAAAAGGTCAGCAGAAGGAATTGATAGACAGGAGGAGGATTCAGTAGTTCTCAAATCTGAAGTTGGTATGAGATGGATTCATCCTGATGTCGATAACATAGAGGAGCAACAGATTCAGGCTGCTGTATGGCATGGACTAGGTATCAAATGGAGAGTCGCAACCGATTCAATCCTTACAGATGAACAACTCTCTGAAGGCATTCAGAATCAAGACTATGGTTGGTTGAGCATGGGAGCAACTGCAAGCGGTTCTTATTCGACTGATATAGGGCAGGGATGGATAGACAAATGGAACGGAGCCTCAACAGATGCAGAGAAGATTACAGTCTTTGATGAGTTCTGGAGTTGGATAACAACCCCTCCTTCAAGTGAAGAACTTCAGAACATGACATTCAAATCTCTATGGGAACATCACCTAGAAGTCGATCCTGATAACAGCATCATTGAGGGAGATGAAACCGGCGATACTCCCTTCAAACAATTCCTTCTTGAAGATATGGAGCAGGGTGTTTCATGGATTACTGACAATATGCTTTCAGTCAATAAATCAGCCAAGAGAGTATCAATTGTCGCTGCAAGGGATAGCGGCCTAGCCCTAAGAATAACCCCTCCTTCTGGAATGAATCTTAACTTAGGGAATTGGGGCAAGTTCGTTAAAGATTGGAACGCTGATATAGGTTCAATGGTTCTATTCTTTGAAGGTGGAAACGGCATCACAATTGAGAATGGTGAAATGACAATCAAGCATAATAATGCAAAGTCAATTCATCCATTTACAACCTCTCTGAGAACCTCCTCCTGGGGCAAGCATCTAGGGGTAGAAGGAGGAGACACTTATCCTGAATGGCAAGACAACGGCGACAGGCTATTCTTCCCTGATGATGATGCAAATACTGATGAATCAAATGCAGTTGAAATCAAGGTCCGTGATGGATGGTCAGCAGATGTCGAACTCGAAACAGAAAATATGTCATATTTTACTGAACATTTCAAGAAGGCGGGAGAACCTATCACCTTCGAAAATGATAGATGGTCTAAGACTCTGACAGGAGGAGATAGAGTCGTGATGGATCAAGATAATGAGAAGTCAGGATTCAAGAATGGATTTCATGTTGAGACTACATCATCAAGTGGCTCAGAACGGACTTATGGCACTGATGAAGCAGTTAATGATGAGGTCTGGATAGGATTCTCAAACATGATATTCGAGAAGTATAGAGGGAATGAACCTTCGAACTTCGAACAGGCAGTTATCAGAGGGATTTATCCCTTCGAGTTCAGCCTCAATGATGACGCTTTCACAATTGAATTGGTTCAGATATATGATACCAAAATATCAGAGGATAGACAGGCACTAGAATGGGGTACAACTAACCCTCAAGACGCTCCTCCTCAAGATGATGACGGAGACAGTTCAGCAGATGATGAAGAGGGAGGATTCAACTTTGATTCAGGTTGGATTCTAGGAATCGGAATAGTGGTTTTATTGTTTGTAGCAATCAGATTTACAGGATCAACAATAGGTGATTAGATGTCTAAGAAAAAACAGTATAAGGGCGAGGATTTAGCACCAAAAGCCCTTATCAAATGGATGAAAAAAGCAGGCAAAATAACTCCCGTTCAATATATGAAACAACAGAAAAAGAGATGAGAATATGGCAGATGATGAGACTTTTACAGATGAAATCAAAGACGCTCTCGAAGCGGGAAAGAATGTTGCTATCGCTTCAACTTCTGGATTGATTCAATCCCTCGCTATTGTAGCCGTTCCTTTGGTCATGGTCGGTCTAGGCTCTCTCATAGCAGTTGCTCTAGTCAAGTTGCCTTCAACACTAGCAAGGAGGCTCTAGGATGGCTGAAGGATTCAATCTCGAAGAGGTCAATATCTCATTCCCCATCAACGGGTCTGAAACGGCTCAAGGATTGGTTGATGGATTCTTTGCAGGGATAGGCAGACAGGTTGAAAAAATCAAGAACTTGGATGATGAAGGAGCAGCAATTCTCATTATGTCAACTATGGTCATTGTAGGATGGTTGTTCATCTGGAGGCGGGTCTAGTGTGGTTGTCTCAAGCATCGCTTCAGGGCTTGCTCGAACAGTAGCAATTGCCGGTCTTGAAGGAGTCAGCAGGTCAACTCTTTCATTCTCAGAAAATGAAGAACTTGTCTATGACCTAGAAGGAATAACAATTCGAGTTCCTTTACATCAGGATCGACTTTTGATGGTTGGTCTAGTATCAGCCTCAATGTTCACACTAGGAGTTCAATACAGCATCAGAAAAGCAAGCCTCAGATTCGAGGCATATATTACAGCCAAAACAGCAGGTCGAGCAGGTCAGGCAGCAATCGAACTGAGAGCAGCGAGAACACATTTAATTCAGGCAGAAAGGAATGTTCGAAAGTCTCAGAGAATAGCGGGTGTTGCATCTCTAGCCTCTAGGAATGTTGCGATAGCGGATAGACTAGGATTCATCGCTGATACTGCCAAAGGATTGAACGCTGTCGATGATGCAAAGGACATTCAGAGGTTGAACATCCTCCGAGATAGATTACAGCAGAAAGCAGCCGTCAGCCTGGCATCAGAACAGGCAGCAACTAGAGCAGCAGGATGGAAAGCGACAGGCAGAATCGGAGGCAGATTATTGTCAATAGTTGGATGGGCTGATTTAGGCATTCTTTTGATTACAGGAGCAGTTGATTTATTCGTTTCAGAACAGGCAGAACAGGACTTGCTAGGATTCGACATTCGACCATTCTCCCCTCTCGATGAATATGTTCTATCCCCTGCTATTGATGCAATATGGGGCGAGACTCCTGAAGTCATCAAGGAGACTATTCAATCAACAATAGATTCACTGATTGATGAGGAGACACTAGAAGCGGCACAGTTGGCTCTCCTATGGTGGTTCATAGATGAAGAACACATTTCAATCGAGGGTGAATGGCCGATCTATCTCCCTGCTAAATATGCAACCATAACACTGATTGACGATATATCAGAGTTCATGGCTCAACCTATCCTATTACTTCAAACAGGATTCATGCTGATACTTGTCAAGATACTAGCAAAGCAAATGCTGACGCTAGGGTTGACAATAATCAATTCAAGGAATGGTCGAGGAGGACCGTGAACCTACAATGGAAGATTGCCCGTTCAGGCAACCTCCCATAGATATGCGAATCCTGATGGACTCTTTTCTGAAACAACTTTGTTCCAGATGAATGTCTTTCCTTCGATGTTCTGAG
>Ga0080013_1004682_pt1 | contig 13273 bp, 23 predicted proteins | sample ETNvirenome_6_85_FD_69236 | JGI IMG/M metagenome (GOLD analysis project Ga0080013, IMG submission 69236) | Marine viral communities from the Pacific Ocean - ETNP_6_85 (SPADES assembly) (version 2) | ecosystem: Environmental > Aquatic > Marine > Oceanic | place: Pacific Ocean | collected 2013-06-19 | reverse complement strand
TAAGCGGTGGTGGTATTATGTGTAAACAATGCTTAAGGGAATTTCAAAAGAGGAAATAAATGAAGAAGAAATTAAAAGGACATCCTACAGCTAAGGTTGAGAGTTTAATTCAATTTATGCTCAGGATTAATTCAGGAATGAATAACATACCAAGAACCAAGTCAAAAAAGGAGGCTGAAGTTGGGAAAAAAGAGAAAAAGAAAAGAAAATAAGAATCATTGGACACTAGAAACATTGAACATAAAAGAAGTATGTGATAAATATAAAGATAAGGTAGTTAAAGTAGATATGGTAGGTAGATACCCTGTTATTGTGATGGATAATTGTAGAATTAAATATACAGGACTGATGAATGATTATTATAATATGAATGACCCTGCATGCTATTTGTCTACGGAAACAATTGAAAAGCTAAAAAATATGGAACTGTTATAATGTTATTATGTAATGATTGTGGCAAAATAATAGCTGATAGCGGCTATGAAAAGATTCATTATGGTATTTGTGCCTCGTGTCCAACGCCAAATGAAGAAGTTGATCCTGATTATTCTAATATTAAGTGCTGCAGTGAATGCACATATTGGAATAAAAGGATAAATATAGATAGTAATCCCTCTATATGAGGGCTGTGTAAGTCGGTGGGAGTCTTCAGCTCCAAAAATACATGCTATCTATATTGTCTAGTAGGATCCTGCTAGATTATACAAGGGGAAATACTAAAGGGGCGAGTACATAGGAATTATCTGGAATAGCCAATAGCACCTTCCAGGATATTTCCCCTAAAATTTATACCATTATCTCTGTGCTAGCACTATTTAAGTATAGGTAAATCTAGTGATGTGGTATAATGAGAATGAGTGGTAGCCAGATACGCCAAAAGCCGTTAAGCGGACATGCTCCTCCCCGAGGGAAACTGGTCTCATTCTCAAAATTTTAAATCAGCACCTGCTTTTTCCCAATAATCCATATGTTCATGTGGTATCCACCGAAAGTGGGTGTTGATAAATTATAAAAGAAAAGAGGAAAACATGCCAGACAAATATGATATGGAATTAGAATCCATAGATATAGAGCCAAATATTAAACCAGATGAAAAGATATGTAGTATTTGCAGCGAAGTAATTACTACAGATTCAGCTGGTTGGGAAGGTCATAATGCCGAACCAATTAACAGTGGTATATGTTGTAACCATTGTAATGCAAGGATAGTAGAGCGAATAAGATTTAATCTTGTTGGCTATCCAATACCAAATAATGTTAAAAACTAAAGGAGTTAACATGAGAAAATATCAACAAGGAGATGTTTTATTTAAAGAAGTACCTGAAGATCAATGGGAGTTTGAACAAAAGAATTCAGATGTTGTAAATGAAGATACTGAGTTTAAAGTTACTAAGTATGAAACAGTTACTATATCTGTAATGAAACCTACAAAAGATAATAATGAACAATGGGCAGGACCTGTAAAAGAAAAAGATCGCCTAGAAAAAGATGGTGATTCTTTAACAGTTGCTTTTGGTGAAGTAACAGGACATTCTCATACATTTAGAAATCAATCACCTGATATAAATATAATATCATATGGTATAACCAATACTTCTGTAGGAGAAACACCTAAATATATACGAATAAAAGGTGATGATGCTACTATTACTCATGAAGAACATAAACCATTATCAATACCACCTGGACATTATGCAGTAAGCATTGTTCAAGAGTGGGATCATATTGGTGAGTTTTCTAGAACTGTGGTAGACTAAGATGAGTATATATATTGAAACTGAAAAAAAGTATGTAAAACAACAGATTGATGCAGTAAAAGATCTTTTTAATCAAAAGAAGGGATCATCTTTAGTGCTTAGACCTGATCTTATTGGACATAAATACTTAACATTTCATATTATAAAAGTAAGTCCTAAAACATTACATGTTTATTGTTTTAACAGATACGGTTGGTGGAGAAAAGCTGATCATCAAACTGTAGTAATGAAAATTACTAAAGATGATATAACTATGATTAAAGGTGATTACAATTCATCCTATAGTAAATGGGAAACAGGAAATGTGGGTAATCATTCTGGTGCATTAAGAGGATTCTTAAGTATGGGATTAATTCCTAATGTAGGTGTTAAATACTTAAGAAATGGAACATTGGTAAAGTTTAATAATGTTGAAGTAGCAACACATTTTCCATTGAAATTTGATTGGAAAGGTAATTTATTAAGTAAAGTTACCAAGAAAGTCAAGAAATATACGGAAAATTGCTATAAGGTAGATAGGGATGCTAAGAATAGACGCGCAAGAGCTAATTATGGTAATACTAGGGTGATAAGATTGGTCAAAAAGGCTAAAGAAACAGGTGATTGGAGTAAATTAAAACCAATGGATACATTCTTTGTTCGAAATGTAACAGCAAGGACTGAACTTATAGAACATTTTACAATGGAAACAATATTAGAAGATATAAATCATGATGTTGTAGATACAAATACAGTTGATGGTAGAAAATATGAATTATTACGATTTGATTTTCCAGTTGTAAGAGATGGTAAGGTGGTAGAAGAAACGCGTAAAGCTACTTTCTTGAAAATGATAAACCCTTCTACAGATGAAACTTGTGTTGAAGGTATTCCTAATAATTGTGAACATACTTGGAGTAGAGAAATTACTACATATACTGTATTACAAGCATTAGCATGGCGTGATGGAGAAGTAAACTATACTGTACCTATTGCACTAACATAAAAGATTGGGGGAGTAGACCGATTATATTAGTTTACTCCCTCGATAAATTGTAAATTTGACCTCAATTATTTCTCAAAAAAGGAGGACTTATGGAGAAAATAATGATGTTCGATACTGAACATGGTTCCAACACTTTAGGTGGAGAAGCTGAGATAGAAAAACTATTTAATTGTCCAGTTTTAAAGCCTGCTCAATTTGATGATTTTAGAAATGCTATAACTTCATTATACACTACTAAAAGAGTAGAAGTTCCAAAGAAAATATCAAAAGATTTAACAATAAATGAAGTACAAGAACATACTGTTTTAAAGAATGGTGTGACTATTGATGCTTTAATTGTTGACTCATTTTCTGAATTAGCAAAGAAATATCAAAGATCACTAGTTGATAAGAGTGGTGTAATGAAATTGAATTCATGGGGAAAACTAAAGAATACTTTAGATACACTTCTTGAATTTATCACAAAAGTTCCAGGTATTCTTGTTATGACTTGTCATAGTAAAACAGAAACACTTGAAGATGGAAGAACTAAGATTGTTCCTTATATAGATGGCAGCACCAAAGCTGATGTAAGTAAATGGTTTGATTTTGTACTATATACTTATACCAAGAAAAATGGTGATACACAAGATTATATGTGGAGGACCAAACACTCTGAAATATATGAGCACGCCAAAGATAGAACCGATCTTCTTCCTGCTGATATGGAACAAGATTTTCAGCCTGTAATTGCAGCTGCATTAGAGAAAGGCTTTTCAAATGCCAGAATAATGATAGTTGGAAGTCCAGGTACTGGAAAAACAAAAAGCCTAGCTACTTTAATTAAAGGAGAATAATATGGCTATTAAAACAGTAACAGTCGGTGGAAGCACCGTAGATTACGATGCTGGCTGGAAACAGCTAACAATAAAGAATGCCAAATATGATACTTACAATGGTAAGAAATTCATGGATATTTGGTTTCAGGATTACCCAGACAATCTAAATGCTCGTGTATATGAGACAGTAAATAAAACTACCAAAGAGGAATTCAGAATTTCTAATTGGTTTAGATTTACTAATTCTGGTATAAAAGAGGTAATAGATAATGGTACTGGTAAACCTGTGATAACATATGATGATGATCCAGAAAATCTTCGTGGAGCAACAGTTAACGTGTTGTTTTATAAAGAGTCTACAGCTAATGGAGAGTTTGCCAGAATATGGCGTGAACCAGCTCCAACTGTAATGGAAACAGAAAAGTTATCATATACAGATAAAGATGTTTCTTTTTGGAAAACACGTTCAGAAAGAAGTCTTGTCAGTTATCAATCTATGAATGGACAAAGTAAAACTTCAGTAGATGCTATTTCACATAGTATTTCAGAAGGATTACCTGCAGATACTGCAAAAGCTCCATTCTAAGTGATTAAATAATACCGAAGGTTTGGCGAATGCTCTATGTGTTCGCCAGCCTTTACAATCAAAGGAGGAACAATGGCTATTAATAAAATAAATCTTGATAATTATATTACTGGTAACTATGGAGATAATGAAATCTTCAAATGTAGCTGGTGTGAAATAGAAATGCATAAATCATATGAATCTCCTAGAATTTCAAAGGGTGAAAGAGTTTGTAAAGATTGTAATAATACATTTCTAGTTTTGGATGTATCATATGAATAAATCAGCAACAGTTAAATCACATATATCTGCTATGATAAAATGGTATTGGGATAATAGAAAATTAGGTTTTCGCACTAGAGATATACAGTCTCTTTCTGAAAGAGGTGTAAAATTATATGGTAGAAGACTAGGTTCTCCATCCACATACGATAGAGTTTTTAGAGATATGAAAGAAAAGGGAGATATTAATGTTGAAGAACAGAAAACAAAAACAGATTCGCTCTGGTTATTAAGGGGACATAAATTATGATGTTAAAAGAATATGCATTTTCACTTACCAATCGTCATCATTTCTACCCACCTACAAAAATAAGTTCATTTTATAATATATCATCAGATACTTTCATGTCTTTATGGGATTATGATGATGACGTGGTAGAATATGTTAAAACAAAAAAGACACTCTCTGGTTATAGAGGTAAGTTATATATGCCAGATGAATTTGTATTTGATATAGATGGTGCAAATTTAGATCAAGCAAAAGAATTAACATTTGGTCTATTAAATCTATTAGAGGATGCTCAATCAGCTATACCATTACAAGTTTATTTCTCAGGTGAAAAAGGATTTCATATACATATATCAGGTACAGCATTTAAATGGGAACCATGTAATGATCTTAATTTAAGAGTCAAGCATATTCTTAAAAGTGCAGGTATATATGATTATGCTGATCCACTTGTTATAGATAGAACAAGGTTAATAAGAGTACCAAATACATTAAAGGTTAATTCTGGATATTGGAAAGTTCCATTAAAAAGATCTGAAATAAAGGATGTTAGTGAGGAATGGTTAGATATAAATGCTGCCAATCCTAGAGATAGCTTTCAATTTGAAGATCTAGAAACTAGTGCTGTATTTGATGTTACTAAGTCTGTTCCAAAAGTAGAGTTTAAATCTCAAGGAAGAATTTCTAAATCTAATAATTACATATGTATTCAGAAGATGATGGAAAGTGTTCCTTATGGATTCAGACATAAAGCTGCATTAACTCTTGGATCTCATTTAAGAGATAGATTTCCAGAAGATGCTGTAAGAGTATTTATGGAACATTGGAGATTAAAGATATCTTCAAGTGACAATCCATTTACTACAGATGAGATGGATAAGATAATCAACTCAGTATATAATGCTAATGATGGAGAAGGTTATAACTTTGGATGTAATTCTGAAGTTAAAGATAGATTGTGTTCTTCTGAATGTAAGCTATATAAATCAAAGAAATCCATTAGTAGCTTTAATGTAAGTGACCTTGAAAAAGAGTTGTTATCATTCTATGCATCAGATCAAGTACCGTTAGATATAGGAAAGATATATGGTCAACATTTTCCTGTACATCCAGGTGAAACAGTTCTAATTACTGCACCACCAGAGTCTATGAAATCAATGCTTATATTAAATTGGTTATTAGCATTTAATAAACAAGCATATTTTATGGAATTTGAAATGTCTAGAAGACAGGTGATGGAAAGATTATCTATGATTCATAATGGTTGGAATCAAGAAACTCTTGTTAATCATTATAAAAGTGGTAAGAATGGTATGCCTAAAATGAGTAACATTGAATTTGAATTTGAACCATGTTTCCCTTGGGAGATAAAGAAAAAGCTTGATGTTATTGATTTTAAGCCAGAAGTAATATTCATAGATCATTGTGGATTAATGAAATCTAGGTTTAGAGATGAAATGTCTAAAGATAAAGATATCTCTGAAGGGATTATGAATTTATCTAAAGATCTGAACTGTATAGTTGTAGCTATATGGGAATTATCCAAAGAAGCATTTAAAACTGGTGTAGATATATCAAGTCCATCAGGATCATTCAGAATCTCTTACAATGCAAATAAAATACTAGCATTAAAACCAATAAGAGGAGATCAAGGATCAATTGAACATCTTGAACTTATTACAATAAAGAATAGGGAACAGGAAAGATTGAATTGTAGGCTTGATGTTGATCAAAAGAAAAATGGGAGGATAATATGAAGAAGAGAAAAATGATTGAAATATCGACAGATATTATGACTCTCCAAATGGGTCTTGATATGAAGGACCCTAAGGAGAGGGAAGTACAAATTAAGGATCTTTTTGCAGAACTATATGATAAGGAAGATGGTATTTACTGGTTATACAATGATAATGATAGAAAAATTGATATGGTAAAGGAGCATATAGATAAATGTAAAACAGTTCTTAATTCTATTAAAAAGGATAATGAACAGATTAAAAGTTTGGTTGTTGATAACCATAAAGTTGTAGGTAGTTTACCTAAGCATTCTGTTTTTAATCCAGTTAAAGTAAGGAATTCTAGTGGTGCTGTAGATGTTGAAGATGAAAGATTAATACCTGAAGAATATTTTATTCTAGTACAGGAATTGAAGTTAGATAAGAAAAGAGTGCTGCAAGAATTGAAAGAGGGAAAGACAATCCCTGGAGTTAGTTTAAAAACCAAGCCATTTGTCAGTGGTTTAAAAAGGAGGAAAGATGAACACTTTTAATCCATATACACCTATTGAAAAAGTACCATTATTTATTGCTGATGGTAGTATGCAATCAAAGATGTATTCTATTAAAATGGAAGTTCCATATCAAACAGATAATGGATTGCTAACAAAACCACATGAGTGTGGAGTTGTAAGTGAACAATTTATGTTAATTCCAAATCAAGAAGTAAGAGAATTTGCAGATGCTCTTACAACAGATTTACCTGGAGAATGGAAAACAGGTAAAGAAATATTCGATGGCAGCAAGTATATGATGACTCAAGTCTGTAATAACGGATTTGCTACTCATGAATTAGCTGTTGGTGATAATGTATCAATGGGGCTAATGTGGCGTAATGCTTATGATATGACATGCTCATTGTCTTTTGATATGTTTGTTAATGTATTATCATGCCTTAATGGTATGGTCCATAAACAATGGTTTAATAGGTTTCGCTTTAAACATACTCCCAATAATTCTAATTGGGCTGAAGTTTTAGGTGAAGCAAAGCAAACTATTATGCAAGCTGCAGATACAATGCCTGAGCTAGTGGATAACTTGAACAGATTAAGCAATATTAAGGTTGATACAACTGATAAATTAAAAGTTGTCAGAAACAACATTAATAAAGATGTATTAGGTTATACACAATGGGGAAAAGTTGTGGATAGATTCATAGCTGAACCTCCAGCAAATGGTGTAGATCACACATTGTGGGATGTAACTCAAGCATGTACACATACGTTTTGGAATAGTAATAAAGATAGAAGCAAGATTAATACTTGGGCTGATCTTAATACTAATGAGAAATGTGTAAGAAATCTAACTGCTATAAGAGATTTATCTCCAGTAGCTGAAGCGTAGAAGTAGGAAAAAGAGAGAGTTGACGACTAAAATCTCCATCCGTTAATACTGTCTGGTGCTGGATAGTTAAGCGAGATCTCTCTCTTATCCTAGGAAGGAAAATATGAAGACAATATTATTGTTTGAACTTTTTGTTATTATACAAATCCTGGTTGCTATTTTTATATATGAAGTTATAATAAAAGATTTCATAGATTGGATAGGACAAAAGAGGAGAAAACGCAATGCTTCAAAAAACAAAAGTTAAAAAAGTATTTAGTCAACAAAAAATCCAACTACCAGATGAAACATTTGATTTTCTTGAAAATGAAGTGAATAAATTGGTAGAAACTTGGGCTTTAAGTTGTAAAAATGGAAACATTAAAAGACTCACAATAGATTTGGTAGGTTATATGCCGAATAAGATTATGAGAGGACAATAGACATCTTCGCTGAAAGCATTGGTTTGTTCTATTCTGTACCTCCTTTGGTGTGAGTAAGCGAAGAATATTAGCGGATCCAGCTGCATAACACGTTCTGGATTCTACTGTAAGAGTAGCCCAGAGTCGTTGGGTCCGCTATGTAATTTAATTAAAAAGGAGAATAGTTATGATAGCAAAAAAAGAGAACTTTGATGAAGTAGTAGAAGAAGCAAGTAGTAAAATAGTAGATGGTAATGGCTTAGAAGCTGCTTCTATAATAGTAGAAACTTCAATAGATGAAGTAGAGCCTACAACTGCTGATGAATTGAATGAAGAATATCTAGAAGAAATAGATAGTATTGAAAAAGAACTTGAAAAGAATCTCAATACTCTTGGAAGAACAGTACAACAGCTTATGTCGAAAATGGATGATATTAATCAAGGAATGGTAGGATTAAAACATCGAATTAAAGTAATTGAAACACGCATAGGAGTAATTCACTAATGGGAGATGTATTTGAAACAACAATGCCTGAACAGGTATATACTGATAAAATATCAGATCTAGAAAGTAGGCTTAATGAAGTTGAAATGATATTAGCTAAATATATTATAAAGATAGATAAGAAAAGAAATGAAGATACATATAATGAAGCTAAAACATATTTCGATAAGTATAAAAAATAATCTATAATAATTAGGGGAGAATTATTCGCAACCTTTCTATTTAATGAGGTATGTGGACTATTATGAGAAGGGTTGGTTAAGTGAATTGGCTTCTCCCCTAATAAATTAACAGGAGGCAAAATGTTAAATCCAATATATCAAGTTCATTCAGAACGATCTGGTGTAAATAATCATATTAGTAAAACTGGATTAATAAGATTATATCAGAATCTATTAGCACGTAATAAAATAGAAATTGATGGTCCAGCTCATAGAAGACTAAAGAAATTAATGAATGAAGAAGAATGGTGGGATAAACTATAATGTTTTATCCTATAGATCTAGGATGGATTTTAATTACTGCAGCATTTGTGTTGTGGGTAATATTAATAGTAAGAAGTTTTAATTAAGGAGAATAAAATGAATATAGCAAGGTGTAGATTAGATAAAAGAGGTAGAATAAATCTGCCTACAACCTTTTTAAAAGGGAATCACATAGAACCTGAGACTCATGAAGCAGTTATCCAGGTAGTACCAAACAATTTAAATACAGTTAAACTTGTGTTTACTTTAAGAAAAGAATATATAGAGGAGGGATATGATGCCATCACCGAGTAAAGCTAAAGGTAATAGATTTGAACGTGAAGTAGTTAATAAAGCAAAAGAATCTGGATTTAAAGCTAAACGTGCATGGGGATCTAATGGTCAATCTCTAGGAATGCATGAAGAAGTAGATCTTATTATAGGGGACAATCCAAAAGTAAAGATACAAGCTAAATGTAGGAAGAAACTAGCGTCATTTCTAATCCCATCTGAGCATGTTGATGCTGTAGTGTGTAAACAAGATAGAGGTGAAGTACTTATCATTATGAGGTTTAATGATTGGTTAGAGGGTCAAGTATGAACTATAAATCAAAAAAACATAAACAATATGGTATAGGTAGAAATTATTTTGGGATATGGCTTCTTTCAACTAAAATAGAAAATAGTTATTATAAATCATTTAGAGTGTCATTATTTCCATTAGATGTATATGTTATATTTGAAAATAGTTCATTCTGTTTTAGAGTAAAGCTATTTAGACATATTACAATGTCATCAATGCTTGAAGTAAATTAGTTTATTTACGGGTGTGGGCGGAGAAGAAGGAAGGTATGGTAAGGAGGCTATTTATTGGTATCTTCTCCACCCAGCATCTTTATATTACTTATATCATTTAGTATCTGCAATGCTTTATCTCTATTGTTCCATTTTTCTGGATACTTATGAGCTTTTAAATTTAAGGCATTTTTAACAATTATGTACTCTTCTTTTGTAAGAATAATTACAATTTTTTTTGACATTATATTTTAATTTCAAGTATAGTAGTCTTTTGTGAAAGCTTTTCTTGTGATTTTGGATTATAGGCTTCAAGACTTTTATCAATATTATAGCCTTTATTATCTACATATTGTAAGTCTACTTTTATTCCATCTCTATTACCATTCTTATAAAAGATATACAGATTTTGACTTGCTCTACCTGATAAGTTAAGTGCTTTTTCTGAATAATCATTTGCACCTACTAAAGATGAACTTCTTGCATATGTATCTCCAATACGTGCAGAATGTATATGTCCACTTATCACATAATCTATATTAATTCCTCTACTTGCATATCTACCCTTGATTTGATTGATAGATGATTCATGTTTAGTAGTTATAGAACCATGACCATGCAGCAATAATAGATTTTGACCTGCAACATTTAATACAACTTCTAAAGGATCGCCAGATACAAAATCAATCTTAGTACCCATAAACAATGCTCTCAGTATATTAAATATAGTAAAGTCATAATTATCCGTAGCTAATATATCTGTCCATCCATATTCTTTATGCATTCTTGATTCATTACCCGATACACATGCTACAGTTACATTATAAGATTTGTTTAAATCTATAATTGCTTGTTGCAATATATCAGCTGCAATAAAGACTGCTTGTGCTCTATTGGTAGAGTTACTAAGCATTTCATCTAATCTTCTATCCGAGTTAATTAAATCCCCTGTAAGGGCAACAACCACATTAGATATGTGTTGTGTTGAAAAATAACTTTTAGCGGCTTCTATATGCCTTTTTATGCGTTTAGATGCTACTCTAAAGTCATATTTATTATTAGGTAGACTTACAAGCTCATTAAAGTGTAAATCAGACAGATGAATAACACCTACTGCTTTACGTTTTTTTGGATGAGTCTTAATAGATGTATGAAATTTATGTTCTCTTAAAACAGATAACATTTTCACACTTAAAGTATGTAATGCATTATCTAATCTAGCATACTCACGAAAAGTTTTTCTTTCTATTCGATTTCTATCTTGAAAAGATTGCTTTTGCTTGGCAAGCTTGACACTTTCTTTAATCATGTCTGGTTCACCAAGTACAGGATTTACTGTTTTATAATTGCATTCGTTACATTTCCATCTTTTTCTTGGTTTTACCGTATCATTTAGACCATGTCTTATTAGGTCTCCACTACCACATTTTGGACAGCTAATAATATAGCCATCATCATTGTAAATTATCATATATTATAAATTACTGAGGGACCTCAATACTTCTTCAGTAGAAAATTTAGACTTCGACTTCTTTAACCCTATTTTTTTTCTTGCAGATTTTATCCAGGGTTCAGGATATAGTAATAAATAGTTATAAAATAAGTCCGAAGACCTCCCATCACGTAATGCCTTCCATGTTTTATGTTTAAACCTTCCAAATTCTGTACTATACTGATAATCTCTATATCTTCTAGTAGCTTCTGTATCATCTGTATAGTCTACGTTTCCTAAAAGAATTTTCTTTGCAGGGGTATCAAGTTTAGTTAACCCACTAACTATGCTTAAATATTTTAAATGACCTACTGTTGGACCTGTAACTTCTGAAAGTAAACCAAATGTTGCTCTATCATCATTATCATAATCATATAGATCTCTATAAATTCTTGATATTCTATTTAAAGTTTCATTTTCAAGTATATTATTTAGATTTGCATTCATTAAAATTGATCCAAGCTGTATCATGCCAAATACACCTGCATAATTCATTACATATCTCATTTCAGGTGAATCAAAATTGCCTGCTTTTATAGACTGACCTGCTCCTTTTAATTCACTTATATGAGTTTCTAATAAAGACATTGGATAATGAAGTAAATGAAATGCTATACGCTGCGATACAGGTTTTAAATGATTTGCCACTACATAAGTCTCACCTATTTCATCTACTATATATCCATCTCCGCGTACATATTTATTTTTAGCAAATGGAGCATATTCATATGCCCATCCATTTACCATCTTTAAGGCAAAGTTTTTTGCAAATCTTTCAGCTACTTTTGGTTCTAAATTACTAGTAGATCTTAATTCTTGATATTTTTGTATAAATGAAGTCCTAAACATAAATCTTCTTTGACCATTCTCAGTCCATCTATGAAAAGTAAGTAAAGTCCCAAGAGTTTTATTAGCAGATTTATCTATTAAATCTCTTACCGATTCATCCCTGTAAACATATTGACCTTTTGATTGATCAAATTTTAAATCACTTCTTTTATATCCATCTCTTCCTACAAGACCTTCCATTAATATAGCACTTTCACCTGGAGTAAATAAAAAACCTGCTTCTTGCTCTACTCTATCAACTATATTTCTCAATTCTCGACTTCCATTATATGCTTGTCTAGAATCCACTACAGCTTTTCTACCTACCTTAGATAAATAATGAACAACACTACCAGCATTTTTTACACCACCAGTAACATTTAAACCCATAGTTCTTGCTGTCTGAAATCCATTCACTATTCTAACTGTACTATTCACCCATTCAGGTCTTTGCTCCTTACCTACGTCATTAGCAACAAGATATTCTTCCATAATAAAAGTTTTTAGTCCTTTAAGAAAGTCGGTCTTTGCATGTGGAATCATTTTCATAGCATCTAAATATTGATGCTGTATATGAACATTTTTATTAAACTGGATTGCATCACGAGAATATCTATCTAATATTACATAAGGATCGCTTTCCCAAAGTAAGTTTAAATTTCTACTTGCTGCCTTTGTATTTTTTGGAGGTTGACTAACTTGAGCAAGTAAACCATCAGATATTGACATTAATTCATTTAAATTATTATTAAGCTTATTCATATTACCTTGAGGTAGTATATCTTCTAACTTAGCTTTCATTTCATACATGGTTTCCAAAGTAATTTTTGGATAATAATCACCACGCGCCATACCATCTTCAATTCTTTTTGATGCAGCTTGAAGCTTATCAACAATAGCTCTTCTTTCATTACTATACTTTGAATATTTAAGATCTATAACTTCTGCCATTTTATTTAAAGCTATTATATTTATTTTTCCAGACCTATTTAAAAGATCATGCGATTTTATTACAGCTTTTTCTATTAAAGG
>Ga0080013_1004681_pt1 | contig 13277 bp, 31 predicted proteins | sample ETNvirenome_6_85_FD_69236 | JGI IMG/M metagenome (GOLD analysis project Ga0080013, IMG submission 69236) | Marine viral communities from the Pacific Ocean - ETNP_6_85 (SPADES assembly) (version 2) | ecosystem: Environmental > Aquatic > Marine > Oceanic | place: Pacific Ocean | collected 2013-06-19 | reverse complement strand
ACCGAAGTTGCCCCCGATATTTATTCTACCGCATTTTCCATAACGGAGCAATTAAGCTAATGGCAAAAAGTTTTATTTATCCAGTTGCAACAGCAACAATAACAGATGGTGCTTATGGGACGTTGGTAAACGGCGGCACAACATATGGTTTTGCTTCAAGTAACACAGTCACAAATGAACATAGAATATCAGATGATTCTATTGGTTCTGCTGTGAGTTCGTACGGTAGCGATGTTAACGATACAATCCAATTTGACCTCGGAGGTTCTTATGCCTGTGATGTAATAGCAATTTATTTATCTGCTGCTTCTACTGCAAATCTGGCGTTGTATTATAGTTCTTCCGCAATCAATATGGGGACAGATTCCTCCGATCCCTCCGTCCCATTAGCAACCTCTCCCAGTATGTTGACAAACCACGATGCTGGGTGGAATATTAGAACATTTACAGAAATCACAGATAGATACTGGTACGTTAGGGCAATAGGTGGCGATATTACCCCCTCTGAAATTATAATAGGTAAAAAATATGACTTTGATGCTAACCCCGACATCAATAGTAAGTTTGGAGAAGAATTTAATACAGATATAAATATAAGCTATGGCGGTGATGAGTATGCCTGTAAGAGGCATGAGCCTAAATCAACATGGGAATTTAGCTGGGATTTCTTATTGGGCGACCAAAAAACAGCTCTCGAATCCTTAAATAGCACAGTACAGGATAATAGAAAATTTATCTACTATGATGAAACAAGTTATCACTACGTTATAATGGGCAAACCTTTAGAATTTACAGAAGTTGCCCCAAGCGTTTATTCGACCTCTATGACGCTCCGTGAGCAATTAGCATAGGAAGGTATCAATAATTCATTTTAATGGCTCTATGACCCCAAATATCGCCAAATAACGCTATTCTGGGTCAGGGATTACAACGTTTAATTCTATTGCTGACCATCTGATCAATCTTTCTATAAAATCCCCAAATTCTTTTTTCTCAAGAATCTTGGTTGATTCTATATTAAAGTGGTTTTTAATAGTAATGTGCATCTCTCGATTGGTATAGCCGAGTTCTTCCGCAAGTAAATCAACAATCTTCCAATAATAATTATTTTGTTGTGCCGATCTCACCCCAGTCGGTTTTAGCTCAAAGTAATATTCCCCATCTTCCACATTGAAATCGGGTAGGATTAATTCACCATTCTCTACTTTACACGGCAATCTGGGCAATGTTCCTCCTCCCATAGTTTTTTATCACCTGACATCCACAGCCTCCCCTCAAATATTTCCCATTTACATTCACAGGCAGGACACCATCTTATGTCTTGATCTGCCCTGACTTCATCGTATTTATGGTTTTCACGCAGTCTTTTCTCCACGTTTCTATTATTTAAGGCATCAATCACCCATTGTATAGAGTCATCTTCCGTCCATTTGTTCACCAATTATACCTCCGAGTAGTAATAAATAGTTTCTGGCATCCTGTATCCTACCCATAATGGGTTCATCACTCGCCTCTACTCCCGATAGTACATAATTTCTTATGGAATCCATATGTTTCAGTAAATAAGTTAAGGCAACCTGTTCGGGTGTTAGGTGAAGCCTCTCCGCTATACTCTTGAAATTCTTGAACTTATCCTCATCACTAACTGTATATTCCTTACCTTTGGACAGCATAATGCGATTTTCTTCCTTTTGCATAGACTCTGCCCATTTTATAAAATCACTTACTTTCATTCTTCGCTTCCCATACCTGTTCTGCCTTTTAATAATTCCCATAAGAACTCAATATCGTTATTACCCATATTATCTATTAGGTCTCCGTATCGTTCTTTAAAATATATCTTAATTTCTTTTATTTTGATTTCTCTATCTGTTTGCATTATCCTTCTCTCTTTCCCTTAAAACCATTCCAAAGTTATCAACGCCCCGCTTTGCTGTTAAGCCCTTCTTTTTTTTCAATATATTTTTTCTAAACGGTCTATAATTAACCCAGTGATGGTCTCTATTCCATCTAATCACCAGCTTTGTAACATCGGGGTGCATATCAACAAGCATCTGGGATTTATTTAAAGTTCCTTCTTTTGAATAAAATTCATCTGTATTTCCACCCTTCATTGTTTGAGTCCCTCTTTTGCTTATTAAAAAAGCATTGAACTCTACCGTGCATAATCCATCTTTTAATATTCTTAAACTTAAATCTGTATCTTCATTGTATCTACCACGCCATCTATAAGGAATGTCGTTTTTAATTAATTGATTAGAGTAAATCCTTGTGTTGAATCTGACTGGCGGTCTAAAATCACCAGCAGGACAAAATATAGAATAACCCATGCCCGCCTGAACAACATTCTCATACCTTAAAACAAATTCCTCACAAACATATAGCGGTGTTGGGGTTTTGCACTCAACCTTCATATTGTTATTAAACCTCTCAATCGCTTCTATGTTGTCATCAAACACCCAATGATATTCAGCCCCGTTTTCTATGCTGTGATCCCAGCAAAAATTCCTTGCTGCTCCAGCACCGCACTTATTGTCCTCCGCCCTCTCCCAAAAAGTATCGTATTCATCAAGATATTTCTGGGGCAGGATAAGAACAGTACCGTTTTTTATAACCTTTGAATATTTTTCATATTCCTGTTCTTCAACCACTATATAATAAGGGATACCCATTGATTCAAACACATTGCTTGTGGGTCGCCTTTTCCACCTACCCTTGCTTATAATGTAAACAGGGAATCTTGGTTTATATGTACTCATACCTACTGGCTTTTTCTTTATGTGGATACCACGAAGATTTTGCCTCTATCTTTTGCATTCCGTCAAACACCTTTTCACCGCCGTATACGTGTTCTTGTATTAGGTCTTTAAAATTTAAATAGTCTTTTTCTGTGCGAAATTTAAAAATCGCAGTTATCAACGGTGGGTCTTGTTCCTTGTTGTTATACTCTGGCATACCAACCCAATCTTTTTCCCAGTCGTTTTTTTTAAACTCAAATAATTTTGTTTGCATTTATGTCCCTTTCGAGCTTTCCCGTCTCCTTCTTACTTGATTAGCCGTTCTTCCTTCTCGCTTTAAAATTTCGTTTAATTTCCTGCGTTTACGCTTACGGTCTTTAGCTTTACTGTTAGGCATTAAAGTTTTGCCCCACGCCTGTTTTTTATCACTCGTCGTCCAACCCGAGATTTCACTTTGATGGGGCATTTTTTTAAATTTTGTATCAAATTATCAGGCTTTGCTTGACCACAGTATAGGGTGTTTTTATCCATAGCACACATTGCACAAATCTTATCTTTTAATGGACAATACTCGAACACGCATATCCTCTGGTTGATTACCTTTTTGCAAAAACACCCAGTCCTCACCAAGCACATATCGGTAAGTGGCTATTTTAGCTTTAGTCATTCCCCCGTAATTTTCAGAGGTTTTATAACGTATCCTTGTCCATCTTCCTGAATGGTCTGCAAGTTCGGTTCTTTCTTTAAGAGTCATTTGCCATTTCATCCAAACATGATTCACAAATTGTAATCTTTTCCGATTGGCAATGTGAACACACTTTTTTAATAACCTGTGCATCCCTTTCTATTAATCTGTCTAACTCTTGATCCATGACCCCAAGTAGATTACTTACAACGGAAGATGCTTTTGATAATTCCGCTATAATCTCAAACCTTGACACGTCATCCATTTCGAGTTCAGTGTGATTCCAGATTGAGGTTAATTGATGCCTCATATCCTTTAGTGTATTTAACTCTTTTGATTCCCACGGTAACATATTTAACTCCTTATCGTTGGTGAATAATAAGCATAATATTTATCAAAGTCAATACTTTTTTTCATTTATTTTAATTATTAAATCTTTAACATCTACATCAAAGTATTTAATTACAGAATTTTTTCTTGCCTTAACTGATTCATACCATTCTTCGCCTCGTTTTTCAATCGCCCATTCTACAAATTCCGCAGGTGTTTTATGGGCGGAGAACTTGGATGAAAACACATGACACCCAACACAGAGACAGAATCCATTATCAATATCCCATCTTACTGACCTGATCGCCCGTGAATAAAAATGATGAGCGTTTAATCGGGTGGGTTTATGGCATTTTTCGCACATCCCATATTCACGGACTTTATCGCTCCACGCCTTGTCGAGCTTTTTAATCAGGTTTTTTTTCAAAACGGGAGGCTATCCGTTTCTTTACCATCCAAGACATCTAACAATCCTTCCATCCTTTGTTTAACAATCGCAAGATCAAGCGTTTCTGGTGTTCCCATCGATTGTACTGCCAGTTTAAGACATACCTGTCGATGGATGTCTTTCGTTCTTTCTTGGGTGGTTGCGGAAGGGGTGGATTTATATGAACCGTTAATATTGCTTGGCGTTCCAGTATTCCTTGCAGGAGTACCTTCTTCGGGGATGACATTCCATCCAAACTTATTGGGTTCATATTCCTCTTTGCGGATATTGACAGAGTCGCCTATAGTGAAGTTTTTCAACTTCTCATGCAAGGCATCTGTCGCAAACAGTCCAGTTTCTGTACCGTCCATATCGAAGGCATACAAATGGTATACACCATAGCTATTCGTACCTTCAATAGGGGTATCATATAGAAACTTGACCACATTGTCCGTATTGGCTTTTATCTTTAATGTAGCACGTTCCATGCGTATTCTCCTATGTAGATTAAGATTCTAATTCCGAAATACATTACTCCCATTAAAAAAAGGAAAGCAATCAATGTCTCGAAATGTTTGTTCGTTGCTTCAAAGTATTTAATTAAAATTGATTTCAAAATATTTCCTCCAATACCTTTTCATGGATATAATCAGAATCTTCATTCAATTCATCTAATTCTGCATCAGTTAAATCCCGATCTGGATACCTTGCATAGCAAATATAGGCATCCACGAAGTCAGGATAATCCATTAAGTTTATATCGTCCACTTCAACATCGCATAATTTGTCATAATCAATCATAGTTTTCTCTTAATTGTATCTTTCAATATCTTTATAATTGCCTTGAGCTTTTTAACTTCGGCATCCATCTTGAAAATAGCCTCATCCTTTGAACCATATTTGGCAATATTTTCATCGATTCGTGCCTGTTTATACTCTTGGTAACTATACATGATCTATCAGATTCACAATGTGAGTTTTTGCAGATGTTTCCATCGAACAACATTCGAGGTGAGCATCTCGATCTTTATATTTATCAAGATAATACTCGATTGATTCAACCATATCTTTGAAAGAAAGTCGGCTATGGGTTATTTCACCTTCGCTCTCTTCATCATATCCATCCCAAGCTACCGTGAAATAGAAATACACCTTCTCTAAATCGCCAAGATACAGCCTATACGCCTTTCCCCACCGTTCTTGGTAGACCTTTTGGGTTTTGATCTCATCCCCATTAGTGTAAAAAGCATAAGGGAAGGCTTTATCGCCATGCCTATCTTTATAATCACATTCAATAAAAACGTGTTGATCGGTAACCCTATCGGTTCTCACCATAAAGTAACTATCCCCACCATTCCATACAGGTTCGTGCATCATTATTCTATTCATCTTTTTTACTCACTTTTACTGAATGTCTTTCAAGGAATCTGCACATCTGATCTGTAATCCAATCAATTTCTTCTTTTGTCATTTCTTCAGGAAATTCCAAGATAAGTGTCCCAAGTGTTATTTTATCCATGTCTGAATATACCACTTATAATAGTTAAAGTCAAGCATTATCTTGGTAATGGTCGCATTAATTGTTTCCTCTCTTCAGGAGACAGTTCACTTTTCAACCTTCTTGATAATGCACCGCAATCGCCACAACGGTACGACTCGTATCGATTAACCGTAGTCGTGTAATACCCACCATTGGGGTAAAGGTCGCTACATCCACACGACGGACACGTTTCAATGCCTTCATACAGCCCCATATTCGGATGAGATTTTATCCACGGTCTTAATTCCATATAGACTTCTTCAAGTAGTCTAACATCTTCTTCATTATATTCGAGCATTTTTTTCAAGGCTCTTTTATCGCCCTTAATACAATCAGTCCATAATTGAAAATTGGTTTCAATCTTCCCCTTGTTCGTCATAATTTGCCCTAAATAATCCAATCTATTGGACGAGAAAGCAAAATTCCGCTTGACAACCTTTAAAGTGTCGATTGACTGGTATGGAGAAGGGGGTAAATAACCATTCATGTGAAATCTGGTATTGAGTTTCTTCAGGTCAAACTTATCACCATTGTGAGCAATGACCACATCTGCCTTATCGATTAAGTCCCATATTCCACCTAATACCCTTTTATCGTCATGTCCTATTGCTTCTTCTGGTGTTTGTATATCAGACATTACTTTAGAATCACAAAGCCATTTGGCAGACCAAGATAAAACATTCCAATCTCGAATAACATTGCCGTGGTTTATATACTTATTCCCAAACAATCCCCATACATATACTTCCATCGGGGTAGTTTCAATATCAAACAAGAGTATTTTAGCACCTTCTGGAGCAACATAATATGACTCCCATTTACCGCAATCACTACATCTCGTTCTTTGTTTCCCCTCACGTATTCCACGCTTATGAATATTATTATGTTCACACTTCATATTAACTCCGCTTTTAACCATTTATTAAGAGACTTCTTCCATTGTTGAAAACTGACTTCACCCTTTTCATATTTCAACCAAATTTCATCAAATTCATCGGCAAGTCTATCTGCCATTTTTCTGATATGATAATCCTGATTCTTCCCAGCATTAGGGGGTAGAGAATTAATTTTATCAGAATAATACTTCCTTGCTTTGTGGGAAATATTCACCATATTTTCCATTCCTTATGTTATAACTTAATTTACCCATGCCAGTATATCCGTTTTTATATTGAAAGCGAATTTTCTGCACATGAATCCCTACATAATCTTCATCGTCGTTTCTGTGTCGATAAACCGTTATACAGTTATCGCATTTATTGTACCAGTTCGCACTTCCGCTAATATCATACGGCGATGGTACGATAGGTTTTCTGTTATTGTCGCTTTCCATTTTTCTTGGGTGAGCGACAACCCATATATGAATCTCGTGAATCTTGGCAAAAGTGTTTAACCCAGCCAACACACGAGAAACATAGTTTGTTTCATTTTCTCCATCTCGAAACTTATGCTCGACAGTATTCCACGGATCAATTATAAGTCCATTCAATCCATATCGATAATTGAGTAACCTTGCCTGTTCCAATATAGACTCAACGGTAACAGAATCCTCCTGTGTCCCAATGAACTTGACATGGTCATTCAAAATGCTCATAGCATTTCGGGCTGTTTCCTCGGTAATCCTCTCATCTCCCCAAAATGGTTGTCCTGTAAATTTGCCGACCAACTTTAATAGGTGATGTTTGACGGGAAAATTTTCAGCAGAAAAGATACCAAACTTCCATGAATAATCCTGAATCATATTAATCATTAAAGCATCCATCCATTCTGACTTACCCATGTTGGGAACTCCTGTAATCACCGTAACCTCGGAAGGAGAGATTCTATAGTATTCATCCAATGCCCCCCATCCCGTGGAAAGACCTTTTTGGTCAGGCTTATTTAATAAATCAATCGCATCCTCGAGTACATCGTCAACAGTTACCACTCCATCTATCGGATATGGATGTGCATCTGTGATTAATTCGGTGATTTTATCTTCATCATATTTCATCAATACTTCATTCATATCCTTACAATCTGTGGGATATATAACCCGATAACACTTCTCCCTTCCAATCCTACGAGAGAGTTCATCTCTCATTGCATGACCAGCAGGGTCATCGTCCATAGCGAGAATTACCGTCGTGGCATTCATCAGGTGTTCTTCAGCAGATAGTAAATAAGAGAATTTCTTATCAGAAGGATTTGAATTGGGGGCTATCGCACCATCAGGTACACTCACGACGTTATTATAACCAGCCTCAACGAGAGATAGGGCATCTAATTCGCCCTCGGTAATTATAATTGCCTCCATCCCAACCATATGGTCAAATCGATAAAAGCATTTTTCAGCATTCTTGCTTTGGCGGAATTTCTTGTCAGCAGTTCTTGACTTGACATTGACCACCTCACCGCCCTTTATAAATGGGAACTGAATCCAATGATCCTTATACCCGATCTCCGCATCTCCAACTACTGCCTCACTTATACCTCGCTCTTTAAACCATTTCAAGACATTCTCGGGCAAGTCAGTTAGGGGTGCATCAGGTTTTGTGGGTGGGGGTTCTGCCGATCCATTTAGCGATCCCTTCCATCCACAATGATGACAGTTCCAAACACCTTCATCGATATTCACCGATAAGCAGGGATCAGATTGTTTATTTCTATCATGGGAACATTCAGGACATTTTGTCTTTTCTTGTCCGCTTGTATTCTTTAGGTAGATTCCATGGTCTTCAAACGTCATAATTTCTCCTTTAAAATAACTTTACTTGAGTATTTGGTCTATAACTTGCATCGTATTTTTTATTATTCCCCTTTGGATAAGGACAGATTTTATATTTTAACTTGTTTAGCATATCTTTTTTTTCTTTTTTATCGCCAATGAAAAAGAAATACCTATGTTTCCTCGGTCTATCAACCATATAGATGTTTTCTTCCCCATATTTTTTTTTCAGCAGTTCCACTTTATTCAAATGACCATTGCTGTCGCTCCTACCCACCTTATCCATGATTGATGCACTATGTAAATGTTCGTATCCTTTTATCATATAATCTTTAAATTCAGCAGACAATCCTGTGTATACCCAATTTGTAGCTTGGTATATATAACCATGATGATTTTGTGAACTGTCTGCGTAACTGACTATGACTTTTGGTTTGGGTAGAATTTTTAAGGATTGCGAAACGAAATACGATAGTGTATTTTTAGGCAAACCATCATTTACTACTAATCTATTTAACTCTAAAAATTCTTCTTGATAGTCACCGCCAAAGGCATTCTTAATTAGAGAGTGAGCAATCGGTCTACCATAGGTACATATGCCTACAAGTAAATCAAATTTATTGTATAATCCAAACGCATAACTAATGGATGGTATTCTCCTTGCATAATGTTTTTTTAATAGCCAAGGGTATGATTCTTTTGATGGGATTGAATCTATATAAAACTCACTTGCAACTCTCATAATGCAACATTCCCCATTGGCTCTATTTGGTATCTTAACGACGTTTTTATTGATTTATGGTACATAGGTATCAATTATTGAATTTCAGGTGTAAATTGGCGAATTTAGACATCCCATTTGCTGATTTAGACCGTAGGGTTTTTAGGCTTAATAGGTTTTTCGACCAAAAGTCGTCATCTATTGCCCATCGAATCACATCCCTGACACCTTTCTCGTCCCATGAATCTTTCGTGATCAGGTCGTACAGAGTGTTGACCGAGCCTATCGTCAAATCATTATCTTGATGCCATTCGGCTTTGACGTACTCTGGAAACTGTTTATGTTTAGCCGAATAGAAATCCGTTACTATCTTTTTTAAATATTGTAACTGCCCTTGTGTAATGTTTTGATTATAATTAATACGGTCTCTCTTATCAGAGTATATATATTTAACTTTATAACTATTGTTATAAAGAGAGTCGTCTGTATTTGATATGGTTTTTACATCCCCACCCTCTGAAGAAGTGGCAGAAAAAGGGGTTACCCCACCTTGAAAATCAGACATGGCTTTTTCCAATTCAGGATTACCCCCACCTTGAAAATCGGACATGGATGTCAGGACAATGTATCTTTTTCGGAACTTTTGGCTTTCCTGATCCTTTTCAATGACGATTGAAATATAACCACGCTCTCGTAATTTGGTCATTGATGCGGATACCGTTGACTTGGTACAGCCAGTCGTATTGGCGAAGTGTATATTATTTTTAGTGCAAATACCATCCTTGTCGAGCGTTGCAGTAATCTCACAATAGATCAGTTTATCTCTTGGAGATAACTCTTGATCGTATCTGATTGTGGCAGGGATATAACCGATGAACATATTTTACTCCTTACTTTAAACGGCAGGACAAGAAAAGGAGGAAACTTGCCCTGTGATCCGTTTATAAAATTTCATTATTTCAATATGGGTTTAACAAGTTGATTGAAATACTCACATTCTTTCCCTTCTTTAATTAGGCATGGCTTATTATATAACTCCTCATCGATCCATTGACCAAGATGAGAGTTAATCATTGCACCTGAACATATATAACCTGTGTTATAATTAGCACAATGTTTTTGAACGTGTCGCACATCTGACTGTTTCATATTACTCCTTTATCTGTTTACACAAGTTAAGCAATAAAAGTCTAATATGCAAGACGCAATTTGGCACATTTATCTGCCATAATGTCAGGCTTGACCTTCTGTTGCTATATCGCATTCGTGATATAACACAGCGTTATCATACATTTCCAAAAGCGTATCCTTCATAACGTCGTGATCGTCCACGATGTCGGTTAATAACTTTACCAATGACATAGTTATTCCAAAGGCAACCTCACCAACGGTGTAATCATCCCATTGTTTTTGCTTTTTTAGCAATATATCTAAATCCATTGCTATACGAGCAGTATTTGTTTCATTCATAAACACAATACCTCCCATTGCTAATATTCTCTATTCTCATTTCACCAATAACCTCATCAATCATAATTATTTGATCGATGACCTGATCCTGATTTAATTTTTTTTCATAACAGTAATATAATCCATTATAACTGATAACGGAATTATAACTGTGGGTCTCCTCATAATCGTCGGTTGTATACACTTATTCCTCCCCTTCTTCAAAGTCATAAACATTAAAAGATACATTAAATGCAGTATAACCCATTTCTGATTCTAAATTCTTTAAAAGCTGAATTAATTGTAAAAGATTATCAAGAGGGTAATGTCCGAATAGTAATTGATTAACCTCTATATTGTCACATTGCATTTTTATTTTCAGGTTATTTACTAACATCACTTCCCCTCCGCTTTGGCGATTAGATATTCTAGGTTTTCTGTATTAGGTTTACCAGACACATATAAATGCTCCGTAAACCATTTGTTGAGTCGTTTTAATTCCTCAAGCATTTCAGGGGCTGACACCTTAATAAGTTCCACTGACAGCACAAACTCCAATCCCTCGATAATGCCTTCATATTTAACAGCGGTTAGAGTGTCTCCCACCATCTCACACCCTCTAATTGCTGACTTGCAATCAGCGAGGTATTCTCTTATTTCTTTTTCTTTTTTCATTTTATTTCTCCTTTATTGTTTACGTTTTGAGTTTCATCGACAATCAACTGACCATACTCATTCCAATCTAAATTATGTTTATCAGTTAAAAAATCCTCAAACATCCATTGACAAAATAAAAAATCCTCAAACATCCATTGACACATTTTATATTCAACCTCTATGCTTACCAATCCGTAGCTATTATCCCCAACACATTCATAAGATATTATCTCGCCTACCTCATCGTCAGCATCGGTTAGATACTCGATAAACTCTTCTTTCGATACGGCTAACAAATTATCTATTGACAAATTCACAGTTTTTTTAAATATGTTTTTTTTCATTGTCATCTTTCTTTCCTTTCTTTATGTTTCCACGTGCCAAACCAATGGCAGATATTATTAACACTTGAATATAAGGTAAACATCCAAAAGACATTCACAAGAAAATACGGATTTGTAATGTAATCCAACATTTATTCCTCCTTCATGTTATCTACGGTCAGGGAATTAAATACAACATTTGTAAATGGATATCCTTCTGATTCTGCCAATATATAAGAGTCATCACTCACATCCCTGTTAACTGTTACAGGAGTAATGGCATCATGGGTTATTGTTACAAATAGCGATCTTCCTACCGTATGCAATGCGATCCGTTGATTACCTTCCTTACAGATGATTTCAAGAGAACGATCACTTTTTAATTGTTGTGGTTTTAAACGTCTGTGTTTCATTTTATAACTCCTTCTTTTTTGCTTTCTTTTATTTAGTTTCTTTGAACTGGAGGATAAAAGCCCATTTCCTATCGAACCCATCCACGTACGTAAAAAACAGACCGTCCTCTTCCAATGCTTTTTTCCCTTCTTTTAATTTTATAAAATCTCCATCATTCATTAGCATTTCGCCATTCCAGAAAACTAAAGCGGAAAACACGTCCTTAAATACGTCCACAGAGACAAACAATTCCTCATCATTTGAGCGTGTTAATGTAATTACTCTCATTATTTTATCCTTTCTTTTTTTACTGGTGAGTGTGGTAGGATTCGAACCTACTTGATGGTTAAACAGTTTTACAGACTGCTCCCTTACCAAATCGGGCTACACACTCATATTTTCAAACAACCTTTTCTACTTACACCGATTCTTTTTTTTTTCTTTCTTGGCTTTTTTCATTTCCTTGTATTCATCTTCGGTAATTGGGTGAATCTTTTCCAAGTCCCATTTCGTCAGATGCTTTTTGATTAATTCGCTGTTTTTCATTTATAACTCCTTTTCGTTGCTTGAACTTAAAATGACTTTTTGTGAAAGTCAAGTATTATTTTTATTTATTTGTCATTAGTTTGAGGGCATCCAAGATACCAATATGATTTCCGCCCCCCTTGATTAAAAGATAACTGCCAAGAGATAAAGTTACTCCACTTTTTTTCAATGAGTCCAAAGCACTCATATAATGACCATAGCCATTCTGATATAACTTTGGCTTTTGATTGATGCTCTCAATTATGTCAGTAATTTCATCTTCCAACAATACCCAGTATTTTTTCGCAATTTCACCGAATTGTTTATTGTTTTCAACTGCATCGATCAGTTCTTTTGGCGTTCTGTAGTCTAAATGATCCATTATATTTTCCTTTCTTCTACTTTGGAGATAAAAGCGTTTAATTCATCATTGTTGTAAGGTTCTTCTATTCCGCCAGTGTAACATTTTTTCAGCAATTCAAGCATTTCAGGGGCTGATGCAATTAGGTTTGCGTTGTCTTGAACTTCATCCATAGGTAATTGTTTACTGGAATAGGTTATCATTACGCCAATCTTTTTTTCTGTATCATCAATAGAGATACCGATAAGATTATTCTTAATGTCATATCTCTTACTTGCTTCCCATTTTCTGTTTGTGTTTTTCATTTATAACTCCCTTTATTATTTAAATATTTTTTCCATTTAGTAGGCAAATACTCATGCTCATAATGCCATAAATAAGTCGGACAAATCTTCTTGAATTTATTATAAAAGTAAACATC
>Ga0080013_1004679_pt1 | contig 13277 bp, 14 predicted proteins | sample ETNvirenome_6_85_FD_69236 | JGI IMG/M metagenome (GOLD analysis project Ga0080013, IMG submission 69236) | Marine viral communities from the Pacific Ocean - ETNP_6_85 (SPADES assembly) (version 2) | ecosystem: Environmental > Aquatic > Marine > Oceanic | place: Pacific Ocean | collected 2013-06-19 | reverse complement strand
ATTTAGGTAAAGCTTTGCCATAAGCGTTTCTTACCATATTCATTTGATCATTTATTTCTTTAGCATAAAATCTTAATTCTTTAGGAAGAGATTCTAATTTTGTTTGACCTTTAAGATATTGCATAACTTTATCTAAAAAATATTTTTCTCCTACTGGAGATGTAGTATTTTTATTGTATCTTGTTTCAAATCCTTTGGCTAATCGATAAGCAGACGCTTCAACTCCTTCTAAAGCTTTATAAATATTTCTAACTCTTCCCTTGATTGCAAGCTTTACTCCTTCTTCAATAGTTCCCATTTCTAAATTTTTTTCTCCAAAAGATCTAAAGTAAGATAGAAAATTATCTAATCTTTTTAAATTTCTAAGTTCAGGTTTAGGATTAGCAACGGATAACATTCTCCATTCTTTAAATGGTGGAAGTTGTTTAACTACTTTACCTGACATAGTAGACACAATTGCAGGAGCTACTCCTTTAGTTAATGCAGCCATGGACCAATCTCTAGTAACTCTTGCAACGGTTGGAACCATCGGTGCTCTTGCTAATAAATAAGATGCTCCTCCTAATACTTTACCTGTTCCATAAGTTGTTGCTTGAAGAGTTCCTTTTAATGGATATCGAGCTGTGTATTTATATGTTTGTTGTAATGCTTTAGCAGCTAATGGAAAACCACCGCCAATTAAAGTTCCTTCAGATGCATATTTAATTTTATTTATTAAAGTTGCCTTAGCTAATTTTCTTCCTTTTAAATTTTTAGTTTCAATAGGTTTGGCAAAAGGAACTAAACCATAATCCATATCAGGTCTAGACCCTCTTCTTACAAAGGGCTCTGCAAATCCTAAAATAAATGCACCTTCTGCCATACGTTTAGCAATCTTAGAAGTTTTGCTAACACCCATATATTTACCAAGATTTTTAATTTGTTGATAAGATTTAGCATAATTTTTTACTTTAGTTGCAACACCAACAGGAATTGCATACTCGGTAATTATTTCTGATAAAGCTGAGGGTAATGTTTTAGATTCTTTTCCTGTAATCTCATAACCTTTGTCCATTATCTTATTAAACTTAGTTATAAAATCTGTATCAAAAGCATAATCAATTGGAGCAAGAACTATTTCTGATGCAGCTCCCACAGTATTTAAACTTCCTCGATAAATAGATTGTGCTATCTCTCTATAGCCATCAATTACTTGTTGTTGATTGGGTTTTAAAGCTTCTTCAGCTCTCCATTTTTTAAAAATTTCTTGTCTAACTGGTATCGGACCGGTTAGAGATAGTAAAGCTTCAGCGGCACTTTTGCCGCTATACTTAACTGGTTTTTTCTTAGGTGTAAAAACTTGTTCCCAAGCTTCTAAAAAATTTTGTTCAAATTCAGAAAGAGTTTCTATGTCCTTCTTTTTTTTCTTTTTAGGATAAATTGTAAAAGGAGTATCAAGTTGTTCTTTAAGAACAATATCTTTAGTTAATTCGTCGGCCATATTACGCCTCCGATGGTAAGACTAAGTTAACTCCGTATTTAGCATTAAAGTTATCAACATCCACTTGTGTTTGTATTTCAGCAAAGTCTGTTAAAGCTTCTCCGCTTTGACTTAATAATACCACTACATCATCAGTTACTTCTGGTGGTAATCTTCTTCTTAATTCTTCATAACTTAAAGTTTCAGGAACGTCTTCTACCTCTTCCGACATTTGCATAGTAGCATCAGGTGTTTCAATAGTTTCAGTTTCTTTTTCTATCATTCCACCTAAAGCTGAACCTACTCTTGTTGGAGCAGATGCTTCTTGATATTGTTTTCTAAATAATTCAAAAACTTTAGATTCTAATGCATCAGGATTTTTTGTGTAGTATTCTGATTCTGTCATGTCTACTTCACCATCACCATCTGTATCAATTTCTTTTGGTGATTCAGTTAATCCTTTTCTTAATTGATCTAAAATAGTTGCTACAGTTGTTTTATCACCGTAGTACGCTGCAACTGATGGATCAACATCAATGTAGTCTTGCAATTGAATATCTATAATTTTTTTATCTTGTTGATGTTTTTTAAGTTCTTCTGGTTTAAATTTAGTTGTGTCTATTCCATCTAATCTAAATGCTTCTCGCATTAATTTTTCAATTCTTCTTTGTTTAGCTTCGTGAGAAAATATATCTTGTCCACCTTCACCACTTAAAGCTGCTGCTTTACCAGCTATAATTGTATTTATTATATCAGCTCTTTCTTTTCGTGGAGTCTGCTCTTCATACATTTTTCTTTGTTGAAATTGTGTAAAAGGTTCTTTAGCAGACATTGCTGCTGTAGATAATAATCCTCCTTGAGGAGACCTACTTGCTAGATCTAATCCAAAGTTAATTAAAAAATCATTAAAGTTCGTGCTCCGTGGTTGTGGACCATAAAGTTCTTGTAAAGTTGATATTTCTTCTTGAGTTGGCATAACTTGTTGTACAAAACTTTGATCTTTATAACCCTGTCTAGGAGCTAAGTTTGCAGTAATACCTTCATTAGTACTACCACCTTTTCTAAACATTGGTCTGTTAAAAATTCTATTCATTAGTTAATTCCCAAATATGGTCCAATTCCTTTGTTACCTAAAAGATTACCTAACACTCCACCACCAACAGAAGCTATTCCTAACGCAGTTTGCAACGGAGTCGGGTTAGGAGTGACTGAAGATTGGAACTGAGCTGGATATCCAGACAACATAGAGCCAATTCCAGATCCTAAATACCCTAGTCTTTCATAAGGTTCATAAGCTTCTAGTCTCTCTTGTTCTCTTTCAGCATCAAAGATAGCTTGTTGTTGAGCTTGTTGAGTCGCGCCCGCTGACCCTAAACCTGCTATATCTCCTCTTTGTAATTGTGGTACTGTTCCAGCCATTTGCATTTGATTCATGTATGCTTGTTGGGCTGCTTTTTGAGCTTGACCAAAACCTTGTTGTAATAATCCTGATTGTAATAAAGCTCTGTTTAAATCTGATTGTGTTTGATACTCTGATCTCATAACACCTTCACGTCCTCCACCTAAGTTTCCTGATCGTGTTGCAAGATCTGATATACCTTGCATTCCTCTAGCTGCTTGCTTGTCAAATTCTGTTAAAGTTGTATCAATTACATCTTGTTGATACGGCGACATAAAATCTTGATAGCCAGTTGGTCCGGTGTAAGCTGAAGCTTGTGTAATGTAAGGTGCATACGCTCCGATACCTTGTCCCTGTGTGGTAGCTCTTGTATACGCATCTAATTGTGCTTGATCTTGAGGTGCTACTTTAGGTGCAAATTGAGTAGTATCTAAAGGTGCAGATGTTAAAGCTCCTAAATCTTTAGCATAGTCTTTTGTTATGTCCGTTAAAAACGGTGCTGGTAATAGTTGTGATTGTGATACAGCCATTATACTACCTCGCTTAATCTTTGTGATGTTGCAAACATATCTCTAGCCCCTTGCATTCCTTGTGACTCTTCTGATACTTGTCCACCAGCTTCTAAATGTTTCATCATGTTCTCCATAACTTTTGCTCCCTGATCTATATCTCCACCACCTGCATTTCTAACAGCATCTGCAGTAAATACAAACTCATTTACACTTAATCTTGCTGGCACATCATCAGCTTTTTCTTTAGCTCCTAAGTCTACAAAGCCACCAGTGTTTCTATAATCTTTTTCCATACCACCAAGATTCATTAAACCACCTTCAGCCATTAATTGTGGTTTTAAACCTTCAAATCTATCAGGATAAAAAGGTTCTCTAATTTCTTTTATTTCAAATCTATCAGGATAAAAAGGTTCTCTAATTTCTTTAATTTCTTTTCGTGGTGTAACTGGAGCCATTGGTTCTGCAACCATACCACGTATTTGATTAATAATTTCTTCCGAACTTTTACCTTCACTTTTTAATTGAGTAATTAAATTTATCATAAAATCTTTATCTTTAAGTAGTGAGGATATTCCTATGTCTGAATTAGAAGGTTTAAGTTGACTAGCAAATACTTTTCCCGCATCAGCATACCCAATTCTTCCACCTTGAGCTGAAGGTTTTCTTATGTCTTCCCAACGATTAATATCAACACCTTCTGTTAAACCGTATTTATTTAATACTTCTGTAAAATTTTCTTTAACTCCTGATGATACTGCATCACCAATATCTTCTCTCATTTTTGAATAACTTTGATCAAATTTTTGACTGTCAGGCATATCCATCTCAAGAGTTTCTTCTTCACCCATTCCTACGCCTGCTAATGGTAATGCTGATGATGCTAATATACCTGCGGTTGCTAATTTTGGAATAGAATATTTTCCAGCTGCTCCTAAAATTCCTTTTGTTCCTGGAGTGTATAATCCCATACCCGGCATATTATATCCTGCAGTTCTGGTAGCAGGTGCTCCAACCAAAAATTTTTTAAAACCAGGAAGTATGTTTCCAAACTCAAATCCTTTCATTCCGCCCGGCTTAAACTCACCGCCACCTAGTTTATACATTGCCGCCGCGGTTACTGCAGCTTTAACTGCGTCATTTTTTAAAACTTTTTTAATAGGTCTTGTAACTTTTCCAACTATACTTCCTAATCCATATCCAGCTCTTCCACCTTCAGCCAAACCTGACATGATTTCTTTAACAAATTGTTCAAATGAAACTGGCTCTTGTCCTTGTTCTTGCATGGAATAAACATACTTTTCATATTCTTCTATTAACATAGGGTCAGCCATCGCCATTTCCATAGGTGCTTTGGGTCCTTCGTTTCCTCTATATTTAATTGAAGGTGCGCCTGTCTGTAATTCGTCTGAAATTTGTATATCTGTTATTGCCATATTTTTGCCTAATTTTACTTGGTTTATTATATTACTTTGTTTTTGAAAAAAGATCAAGGTTTGGCATCAAAACATGTACGTCTCTTCTGATGTCATCTTCAGCCATACCTTTAGCTTTCCACTCTTCCTCCGTCTTATAAATCTCCCCAGTGTGCTTGTTTTTTATAGTTGTTGTCACCTTTGCAGGTGTTACAATTGGTATTTCTTTACCATCTACTATTGTTGTTTTCATTATGTTGTTATCTCCTTCTTAATGTTTAGGTAGCTAATAGCTACATCAAACGACCCTGTATTACTTGACTGAACAGTCAAAGTAGTACCACCCTCTACTACCATTGGAACTGTTAATAATTCAGTAGTAGTATCAGCTGTTAATGCTGCTGATTTAATGGCTGTTATTGAGTTGTTTAATACTGTGACTGTAGGTGTTGTAGCAGATGTTACTTTAATAGATTTAATTATATATGTCTCAGTGGCTAAAGGATTTTGAACACTACCTGTTGTACCAAACATAGTAAGTGCAGCTCCACTTGTGTCATTATCTACTCCATAAAATTTATATTGATTTACTACTGCCATTATTCCATAAAGAAGCTTCTAGCTTCTATCTCCTGTTTTAAATCTTCTTGAAAAGTAGTGTTTAATTTTTCTAAGACAGCATCTAAATCTCTTACTAAAGATTGCGCTACATCTTGTCTGTAGTTTTCACTAGCTCTTGTTAATGTTTGTACTATCTTTGCCATATTACATTCTTGTCCATGGAGCGTTTTTAAAATTTTTTAAAAAAGAAGATTGAGTTTCTTCTTCAGGAGGAAGCTCATCATACAAATTTGTTGTATCTATCAAAGCTAGTCCTTCTGGATTAAATTCATCTAAATAGTATGGTACATTATAATCCTGTTCAAAACTTGTATCTTGTATTCTTGCATTAGGATCATATAAATTATCTGTGGCAATTGCATCTTCATATTGAGCTGCTTTTCTTTTCTTTAAAAATTCTTGAAAATTTCCCGAATCTTTAAACATATTAAATGCCGGACCAAATTTATTTCTTAAAGTATTAATTCCCGTACCCAATGTATCTCTTAAACTATTAAATCCACTTGCAGCAAGTGTAAAAGGCATAGAAAAAGATCTTCCTAATAAACTCATTAAACCTATTGGATTTAATCTTGATCGATAGTTGCTACCTGCATCATTAGGTGTTTTAAGAGTTCTATATCCACCACCAAACCCTAAAAAATTAGGTTGCCCAGAATAAGTTTGTGTAAAATAATCTTTTTGTGGATTTAAAAAATCTTTTGTAACGTCTGTAAACACATTAGCTGGTTGAGCTCCTGTTATTCCTAGACTTCCTACATCTCCACCACCGTAAGATTGATCGGGGTTTCTATTACCACCATAATTACCACCAGCTGATGCTCCCCCTGCTGGTGCAGATGCTCCAGATTTTGAAGACCTATCATTAGGTCCGCCCATAGTGTCACCACCATATCTATAACCCAATCTAGTAATCCCACCATTAGCCATGTACATTTGACCTATATCACCTTGACGATATAAATCTGCTTGTTTCATTACTTCTGTAATACCACCTAGTCTATCTTGCATGGCAGTTTTTCTAGCGTCTTCTACTGTGTATTCTGATGGAATAGATTGACCACCTGAGTAGTATCCTATTCTTCCACCATAAGCTTTTTTAATTTTACTTCCATAAGTTTCAGTCCAGTCTTTTGCTATCTCTGGTTCATTAGCAAATAAATATCTTCTTTGTTTTTCTGATTTAAATGGCATTAACGTCTTCCTCCTGAATGTACATCTAACCTAAAAGTGCCTAATTTCCAATTAGAATCTACAGCTGTATTTGCTATTTTAACTGCAACAGCTCTGCCTCTAGCTCTACAAGATTGATATTGAGTAGAAGATGTAATAGTAAATGGTCCTAATGTTGAACTAGCGGCTGTATCATTTGGAAAATTTCTAAGGTTTAATGTAACAATTGTATTACCAGCTTGAGTTATAAAGTCAGGTAAAAACCTACTAACTCTCATTACAAATTCTCCATCTCCTCTAAAAGTAATTCCTTGTCTTTGATCTTGAGTAATATCAAAATCTCCTGAAGTAATATTAGCTGGAATGGCAGCTGTTGTTCCAATTTTAATTTGATTAACTCCTGTTTCATGTTCATAGTAATATGTAACACCATCAGTATTACCTTTTACATCAAAAGATGTATCAGTATCAGCATCATAATATGTTGCATGCGGTAAACCAAAGATAGCTGAATCAATCCACGCTGTTCGTGGCCATAAAGAATTAGCGTTTGTATACCAAATAGGTCTGTTAATTGTAGAATCTAAATAACTATAAAATACACATCTATTGTTTACGTTTGAATCAGATGTTGGATAAAACCACATTACTTCACCAAACAAGTTATTTAATCCACAATAAATCATTTGATTAGAAGTTTTATTTAAATCATCATAAACATAGTCTTCAACTAAACAATCTAAAGATTCTAGTTTACCAGTAAATCTAAAGAAGCCGTTTTCAGACATCCAGTAAGCAGCACCATCAACTTCGACAGCTGCATTTTTTCCAATCAAACCACAGTTAGTTCCTACTTGTTCAAACGCAAAGGTGAAAGGTTGACCTACAAAACGCATGGTAAATAATGAGGTATCTGTCCATACGTATATTGTATTTCTACCAAGCCTAGCTCCCATGATCCGTGATCCGGCAGCCAGTCTTTGTGTGCCAGCGGTATTGGTTGCTGTTGGTGTCCAAGTATCTAATGTTTCTTGAGACGAGAATCTTATAAACATATCATCTTGAGTAGACGTATCTCCAATAGTTGTTTCTGTTCCAAATAAAACTAAGTGACGATCGGGTGTTGATACAATCATATCCCTAGATGCAGTTGGTGCATTTGATATAATAGTAGCTCGTGTTGCCGTAGCATTGGATGCATCTGCATCCCATTCAAATACAGATCCATTAACTATTAATGCAACTAAAGTACTACCTAAATTATCTAATGACCATAAACCAGGTTCAGCAACTTTATCAGTTGACGCTGCTGCTTGACCCCAAGCTGCATAGTCACTGGTATTAGTAACTGTTGCACCATCAGAATGAGCAGCTCTAGTTGTTCCTCTAACTGCTCTTGTAATTCCAGTTAAAGTTGTACTTCCAGAAACTCCTGTATAAGAAATTTCTTCTGTGCCAACTTGAATATAGTTTGTACCTGTAGTTGGAAACCCTGTGACAGAATCTAAAACAATACTTGTTCCTGATCCACCAGTTCCATAAGCATCGTCTCCTAAAGCTCCATCTAAAGTATTGGTTTGAGGGTTAGTAACTGTACCACCCCATTGAGATATACCAAAACCATATACGCCAACCTGTTCAGCTGGACCTACGTGGTAGTATCTATAATAAGTAATTCCGCCTGATTCGCTAGCACCCGATCCTGATTCTGTAGATTCTGCTTCAATTGTAAGTGTAGTTGTAGTAGGTACAGAAGCTACCATAAATTTTTTATCACAAAAATCAGATGCGCCAAAATTTGAATTAGTAATAGAACTAAATGTAGAGGAATCTCCAAATAAAATAATGTCCCCTGCTACAAAGTTATGTGCTGATGAAAAAGTTAAGGTAACGGTTGCATCCCCATTAGTGGTGCTAAAAGCATTAGTAATAGCTGTGCCCGATGGATTAGTTAGAGGATGAATATCATAATAAACTCCTCCAGAATAAACATATAAAATTCTATTGGTGCCTAAAACAGCATATTTAATACCTTCTTTATTCACCATATGATGAATAGCACGTGTTGGACCTGTTAGTTTTTTATCTCCTAATGATTTCCAACCACCTACTTTTTCAGGTGTGCCATATCTAAAACGAACATTTTCTCCTTCTGTCCATTGAGCTTCTGCTCCTGTAGGAGTAATTTGTTTATTAAATCCTGGTAAAAATCCTATCTTTTGTAGCATATAAAAACCTGTTTATTGAGTGTTATATTAGATTATTGGGTAATTCAATCTATTTTTTATTTGGTGTCACCTTAAAACCTTTAAATGAAGGTGGTAAACCTATAAAAGGTCTTGTATCAAATTGATTCTTTTTAGCGTTTTTAGAATTAGCTTTATTGTAATGTAAAAAAACTTGACCACAGTCTTTACCGGTAAATTCTTCTCGCCAATGTTCTAAATCACATCCAGAATAAATTAACATATCACCTGGATCTAATTTAATTTCTACACCAGCTTGACCTTCTTTACCCGTTGGATCTAAATAGATTGGCCATGTGTCACCACCTAAATTTAAAGTAGTTGATATTTCACAACTAAATCTATCTTTATGTCTAACAAGTACATCACCTTTTTTATAAATTCTAGCGTAAGAATATGTTTCAGATAATTTTAAACCGGTATGTTTTTCCATTACAGGTTTAACTTCTTGTAATAAAGTTTCCATTGCTGTGTCTGCATAATGAGAGTATGTATTAGGAATTTGCCTATCGTTCCATACTCCCCAGTATTCTGTAAAGGGAGAAATATATTTAGAATCAAATAATATCCTTGCAACCTTTCTTTTATTTAAGAAATACTTATACACAAAACTTGCTAATTCTTTTGATATGGCATTTCTTAAAATAGTGTATTTATTTTTTTTAAATGACATTTATATAACTGTCTCCATTTCCTATTTCTCCTATTGGTATTAAATTAAATGCTAACGAATGTCTAGTGGTATTTGAATTATTTTTTAAAATTTTATGATGAACTTCGCTTGGAAATAATATTAAAAGACCGTCTTGTGGTTGGAAAGTGTATTCTGTTGAATTATAAATATTATATTTAAAAGAATCTAATTTATATCTAGAGTCATTAAAATTTTGAAAACTTATATTTCCAGAACTTTTATTTGTTTGTATATATAGAATACCACTAAACATTGAATTACTATGATTGTGGTAATTAGAACTTTGATTTTTTTCACTTTTGGTAAACCAAGACGTAGTTATTTTAAATTTATTTGAGTAGTGTAAAATATCATAACTGTATTTGTAAAATTCTTTCATTAATATATTTTTTAAATACATCAATTTTTTTTGATCTAACACAGAAAAACTTTTTGAAACCCCTGTTATATTGTCAACATCAATTCCTTTTATTTTTGAACCAGCTTTTTCAAAATCATTATTCATTAATGATACAATTTTTTTAGTATTAATTTTTAATTGTTCTTTGTAAATAGGTTTAGAAAATAAAGGTATAATTTCCATTAATTTTTATCTTTCTTTATAAAGTCATACCATCCGGTAATAATACATTTTTCATGTTTATTACTAATTTCTCCTTTGTGAGTATGGGTCCAATCAACTGGCCAAATAGTAGTAAGTCCTTTTTTAGCTGGTAGTTTTAAATTTTGATATTTAAAAAAAGTTCCACCATCAGGCACGTCGTTTAAATAAGTCATAAAAACTAATATTCTATAAGGCTCTGTTAAACCTGTTCTTTCACAATGCCATTTTCCAAAGCCTCCTCCTACAGGATAATGTTGAATATTATATCCTGAAGGTGCTATGTTAAATTTTTCTAATTGATTTGCTACTTCTGGAAATCTTTCTTGGTATTTTTCTAAACATTTTTGTAATTCATCTTTATATTTATTTAAAGGATAATTTTCATTGTCTGGAGAAATTGTTATTTCTAGTGAATTTTTTATTTTTTTATCAACAACTACTTTATTTTTATAACCTGTAGCTCCTTGTTGTTTAAAAACATCAGGAGTTTTTTTAAAACTATTAAAAATTTCATCACAAATTTTAGTATCTATATACCAACCACCTATAAAATGTTTTTTATTTATTTTATATTCTTTCATTTAAAAGGCCAACCTAAGTTCCAAATAACTAAACTGTATCTTGTTCCTTTTTTTACAGGACATACCCTATGCCAAACAAATGAAGGAAACACAACCAAAGATCCTTTGGGTAATATCTCCGTACACTTTCTAATGTTAGGTTTTTTATCTGGGTCCTTGTTTCTAAAATCAAATTCTAATTCGCCTCCTTTATATTCTTTAGGATCAGATAGAGATAGAGTCGCAGACAATTTTCTAATTTTACCATGATCATTTGCATTAGGGTTTTCTCTTATATAAGGTTGATCCCATCCATCACAATGCCAATCATAATATTGTCCTTTGTTATATTTTGTAAATTGACAAGATTCAGACCAGTCCCATTGAAAATTCCATCCAGCCTCTCGATTAGCTTTATGAATATAGGGGTGTATTTCTTTATAAATCCATTGGTCACTCATCCAAACAACATCTGAATCTCTTTTCTTTTTCAAATCTTTTATTTGATCTTTATTTAATTTTTTTGGATCTCCATAACCACCAGTAGTAGCCATTCCATCTTGTAAAGATTTTCCATAACGAACAATATCGTCACAAATTCTTTTAGGTACAGCTGATTTAAAGTAATAGTAATAATTAGTTAGATTCATATGTCTTTATAAAATATTTATAACTTAATTATAAATTAAAGTAAAGAGGAATAAAAAGAATTGATCTAGATCAATTATGCGGATACCCAAGCTAGTGCTGATGCATCCCAATTATATGAATTATCTTCTAAATCTACTGCAATCCATCTTTGATTGTCTTCATCCCAAGTAATTCCTTTATTATCTTTATCTGTTGGATAAGCTACTGGTGCTTGCCAATCATCATTAGCATCTAATGTCCATGATGCGTAAGGTTGTACCGCAATAAATTTATCTTTTGATTCATTATAAACCATGCCTATACCTGCATACATCTTTCTAAAATTGTTATTATAAGAAGTTTGTTTCCAAGTTCCACCTTTAAAAAATTTTTGACACCATGTTTCTCCATCAACATGCATATCATTTTCTCCTAAAGGTCCATTGGATGTTTCAATATCGTTTCCAACAACAACAACTCTTTTTACAACTAAGTGTGTATCGGATGTAAGTCCTGTTGGATCTACTTTTGATTCTAATTCTGCAAAATGTGCCATATTTAACTTACCGTAAATGTTCCTGTTACATTAAATGTAGCTACATTATCTCCATTAGGAGCAGTTGATGTTCCATTTGAACCTGGTGCTACTGAAATGTTTGTTGTTCCTGGTACTCTGAGAATAACTATACCACTTCCGCCGCCGCCTGAGCCTGATTGTGGAAAACCACCGTCTCCGCCGCCACCACCGCCGCCGCCAGTATTAGCACTTCCATTTGCACCTTTACCTGTGTTTCTATTTCCTCCAGCTCCGCCACCACCTGGTCCTCCTGCTCCAGCATTTTCACCTCCGTTGGCACCACCGCCACCGCCACCTGCTCTTGTAACAGGTGATCCTGAAATAGATGAAGCTAAACCAGCGCCACCTGCTCCTCCATAGCTTGGACCATGTCCAGGATACGTGGATCCTGCAGCTCCGGCTCCACCACCACCAGTTGCTCTTCCATTCGGAACTTGAGGACCACCTGGATTTCCTTGAGGAGGACTTGTCGGGGGAGTATTTCCAGCACCTGCGTTTGACGGTGCGGGAGAGTATTGAGAACATCCACCACCTGAGCCACCATCTTCCTGTCCTGGAGTATCAGGAGCACCATGTAATCCTTTACCACCTCCGGTACTTGTAATCATGTTAGTGCCTTCTGAACCACCTGGGTTAAATATTGAAGAAGCTCCTCTTGTTCCTAAATTACTTGGACCTGGAGTCTGTGCTCCACCAGCACCAACAGTAACTGCATAAGATCCGGCAGCTAAATCGGGTAATGCTCCGCCAGGATTGGCAAGAGGACTATCATAAGAAATTCTAAAACCGCCACCGCCTGCGCCGCCGCCATTTCCACCACCGCCACCGCCGCCTCCAGCGATAACTAAATAGTGAAGATCAAATGGAGCAGCTGAGCTACCACCACCAAAACCTAGTACTTGATAACCAAATGATTTTCTTTTGGATTTATTTTTATTATTAGTTCCCTGTACAAAATTTTCAATTAAATTTAGTTTATTTTCTCTCATACTATACTCCTATTAAACGTCGTTAGCAGCATCCGTAGTGAAATATAATTTAACTCCTAGCAATCTAGCATCAGCTGTTTGAGTGTCTGCAGATACGTCTCTGTATATATTAAAGAAACATTCATCGCCCGCTGCTGGTGAACCTGCTATTGTTATAGCTCCACTTTCTGCGTTAACCATTAAATCGTTTGCTGTTCCTGAAGCTGCTAAAGCTGTATTTGCTACAGCAGTTCCCATAGCTACATCTAAAGTATCATCACTGGATACAGCGACTCCTTGCATTGCAAAGCATACTGTACCAGTATTAGTTCCTGTGCAAGACCAGAAACTTTGAAAAGTTACTGTTCCTTCATTCCAAGATTTTGGAAAAGCTACCGCAAATTGTGCATATTCATCTGAAG
>Ga0080013_1004678_pt1 | contig 13278 bp, 14 predicted proteins | sample ETNvirenome_6_85_FD_69236 | JGI IMG/M metagenome (GOLD analysis project Ga0080013, IMG submission 69236) | Marine viral communities from the Pacific Ocean - ETNP_6_85 (SPADES assembly) (version 2) | ecosystem: Environmental > Aquatic > Marine > Oceanic | place: Pacific Ocean | collected 2013-06-19 | reverse complement strand
CCCCCGTGGCGATGATATAAAGGATAGAGTGAATGAGATAAAACACAGACAAAAGTTTCGTCCATTCGCTCCATCTGTCCTTGAAGAACATGCACACGAGATATTTGATATGCCAGTTAAGAAGTCTCAATTTATGCAATTTACAGCACCTTGTAAATATCCTGATAAGTATCCAGCAATTTGTCATGTAGATAATACTTCACGAGTTCAGACGGTTAGTAAGGAAGATAATCTTGGATATTACAAACTTATTAAAGAGTTTTATGAGAAAACAGGGTGTCCTATGGTATTAAACACAAGTTTAAACATAAAAGGAGAACCAATAGTGAATAGTTATATGGGTGGAGTTGGGTTTTCTAAGAAATATAAAGTGAAGGTGTTTTAATATGATCGGAATCGTAGTTCCAATATATAATGAAAATGATATAATAGAGCAATCTATTTTAAAGATAATTGAATGTTGTAAAGAAATAGATTATTTTATTTGTATTGTTGAACATTATGATAATACTTCTAAATCTAAATTAAATATTGATATACCAAATATATTTCACTTGAGATTACCACGAACACAACCATTACAGGAAAGAATGAATGGTAGTATGGTAGGTTATAAATGGTTAAAAGAAAATAAAAAATGTGATGTTATTACTGATATTGACGCGGATGTTTCTCAAGATATTACTCAATTAAAAGAAGGATATCTTTTAATTAAAAATACTGATTTTGATTGTGTTATTATGAGTAGATATGTATTGGGTGGAAATGATAGCCGCGGACTTTTTAGAGATTTTACTTCAAAATTTATAACATTTAGTTGTAATTTATTTACTGGATGGAAATATAATATAAAAGATTGGTCACATACTTATCGTTTTTATTCTAATAGAGCCATAGAGAAAATTTTGAATGTTGGTGTTATAGTAGATCCTGGAACAATGCCTATGATAATATTATTAAATTTATTGCAGCATAACTTTAAAATTAAGGAAGTACCTACTATATTTATAGAGAGAGGCAGAGTATCTAATGTTAAGATGTTTAGATATATGTTTTATTATTATTTAAATTTATTGAAAGGGGTTTTAGTATATTACAGTGAAAAGAATTATAAAAAATTGGCTTTACGGAATACAAAATAGAGACATTCCTTCTTATGTAACTTTATTTGTTAATAATATATGTCAATTAAGGTGTGATATGTGTTTTTATTGGGATGCCATGCAAGAGAAAACTGAACAGTTATCTTTAGAAGAAATAGATAAACTTTCAAAAAGTCTTCCAAATTTATTACAATTAAGTCTTACTGGGGGAGAACCTACTTTACGAAAGGATTTAGACAAGTTAGTAACAATTTTTTGTAAAAATTCTAATGTGGCTAAATGCAGTATAAGTACGAATGGAATGTTAACTGATAGAATAACAAAACAGGTTACTAAATTTGTAGGGGATAATCCGAATACTAATTTTAGAATTTCAATTAGCATAGATGGTGATGAGCAATTACATGATAAGATAAGAGGAATAAAAGGTAGTTATTCTAATGCGAAAAATACTATGTTTGAGTTAAAAAAAATTAAATATGATAATTTACACTTAGATGTAACAACAACTATTTGCAAATATAATTATAGTACATTCTTTGAATATATTAAAGATATAGAAAAGGATTTTAATCCAAATTTGTATATGGTTAATTATACAAGAGGGATAACTAAAGAAAAAGATGCAAATGAAGTTCCAAATGAGGCGTATAGTAATATATTAGAATATGTAAAAAGTAGAAAACGAAAAGATAATAATTTATTACACTTGGCTATTAAAACAATGGACAGAACGGTATTAGAGGAAATAAATAGAATTGTAAGAGATAATGAATTTAAGCATTACTGTACTGCAGGTAAAAAATTTATTACTATATATCAAGATGGTAATGTAGCACCATGTGAAATATTGGAAACTATGAATAAGTTAGATAATTCATATTTGGGTAAGTTACAAAATTTTGATTTTGATGTATCAAAGTTATTAAAAACATATTACGCCAATCAATTAAAAAAATGGATTAAGGATTCAAAATGTTTTTGTACTTTTGAGTGTGCGAGAACTAATGATGTAATATTTAATCCGAGTTATTTAGGAATTAATATTAAAAATTTGATAAAAGAATTAGTATATGTATAATTTATCAATAGTAATACCAATACATGAACATAGAACTCATTTTTTTAATTTAATAAAACAATTAAAAAGTCAAAAACGAGATGATACTGAAATAGTAGTTGTTGGAGATTGTTATAAACCTGAAAATGATGAATGGATTTCAAAAGATATTAGATTTGTGTATTCTAATAAAAAATTATATGCAGGATTGGCAAGAAATAAAGGTTTTAAAGAAAGTAAAGGAAAATATGTATTATTTTTAGATAGTGATATACAATTGTCAAATGTATTTATTAATCAAATTTATAGTTTGTTAAACGAAGAAAATATTATAATTAGTTGTTTTCCACAAACGGAATTTAAAACTAAAAATATCTTTTCAAGGTTTAGGGCTTTAAATGAAAAATATACTACATGGTATGTTTATAAAAAAAGAAGTGTTATTAAAGAATTACATGGGTATGCCTGTTTATTTAAAAAAGACATTTTTAAAAAGTCTGGAGGGTGGAGTGATATAATAACAACAGAACATGAGGAGTATGCAAATAGAATTAGAAATTTAAATATACCAATAACCTTAGAATATAATATTTTTGTAGGGGCATATCACAGACCAACTGTAATTTTAACTTCTTATGAGAGAGCTTTATATTGGACAATGATGAAATTAGATGGAAAAGTAGATTTTGATGATACAAAAAGTTTTTATGTAGCAATTGGAAGTATTTTACCTGCATTAATATTAGTTAATATATTAGGCGGACAATTTATTATTACTGGCGGACTATATGTTTTATATACATTTTGGTTTAGAAAATTTTTATGGTTTTTGTTTAAAGAAACAAATATCCAGTATTTATTAGTACATTTATGTCATATGTTATGGATAACCTTAGCATTATTTGGTGCAGGTGTAGGGTTTATTAAATTTTTAATTAGTAGGAGATAAGATGACTGATATTTTATTTGTTCATTCTAATTCTTCAAAGATGACATTTCAATCTTTAATTGAATATGCTGCAGTAGAATCACCTATTTGGGCAGCCTTATTGGCGAATAGTATGAGAAGCCTTGGTGTCAGAGTAGATATATTAGATTGTGAAGCGTTACAATTAGATACAGAACAAAGTTATAATCATATAAAACAAATAAATCCTAAATTGGTATGTTTTGTCCAGTTTGGACAACATCCATCAGCATCTGCACAAAGTATGCAGGGAACACACGAGTTATTGGAAGTTATGGATTATGAATTCAAAACTATTTTAGTTGGGTTATATCCATCAGCATTACCAATAAAAACTTTACAAGATGAGAAATGTGATTTTGTATGTGAAGGAGAAGGAGTAGATACTTTATTAGGATTATTTCAGAGTGATTTAGTTAGTGTAAGTAAAGTTCCACGATTGTGGTATCGTGATGGTAAAGAAATAAAATTTACACATATGACACCAATTATTGATAGTCTTGAACAAGTATTACCTGGTATGGCTTGGGATTTGTTACCATCAATAGATAAGTATAGAAATACAGTTCATTTTTCTATGACAAATAATAATGATAGATCACCATTTGTAGCACTTTATACTTCACTTGGTTGTCCATATAAATGTGAATTTTGTTGTATTAATGCATCATTTGGTAAATCTGTATTTAGATATTGGGATCCAGAATTTATGATAACAGAATTTGATAAAATAGCTGATATGGGGATACGAAATATTAAAATAGCAGATGAAATGTTTGTATTGAATAAAAATCATTTTCTAAGGATATGTGATTTGATAATTGAACGAGGTTATAATTTTAATATTTGGGCATACGCAAGAGTAGATACGGTTAGAGAAGAATATTTAGAGAAATTAAAGAAAGCAGGAGTAAATTGGCTGGCACTTGGTATTGAAAGTGGTAATAGAAAAGTTCGTATCGATGCAATAAAAGGTAAGTTTAGAGAGGTTGATGTTGTTGATATAGTGAAAAAAATTGAATCATTTGATATAGAGGTACTTAGTAATTATATGTTTGGTATGTCGGGAGATTCTTATGAAACTATGCAACAAACTCTTGATTTGGCCATTGAATTAAATACGAGTTGGGCAAATTTTAATCCAACTATGATATTTCCTGGTTCGCCTCTTTTTACAGAACTTTATAGTAAAGGGTTTGAATTACCATCTACATATTCAGGTTATTCATATTATTCTAAAGATTCCTATCCAAATCCAACAGATAGTTTAACAAGAGAAGAAATTCTTAAATTTAGAGATGATGCTTTTATTAAATATTATAATAGAAAAGAATGGTTTGACAAGATTAGAAATAAATTTGGACAAGAAACAGTTGATATTTATAAAGATTTATTAAAAGTAAAATTGGTGAGGAAATAATGAAATTACATTTAGGTTGTGGAGATGTTAGAATAGATGGTTATGTGAATATTGATATTAGATCGTATCCAATTTATAGAACAAAAAATCCAACTTCTCCAGATGTAATAGATGATATTACACAATTAAGACAATTTAAGACAAATAGTATATCAGTTATATATGTTTGTCATACTTTTGAACATTTAACAAGATTTCAATATGTGGGTGGATTAAAAAGATGGTTTAGATTATTGAAAAAAGGAGGCGTGTTGAGAATCTCTGTTCCAGATATGGAAAATCTTTCTAAATATTATGTAGAAACGGGAGATTTAAATTCGATACGCGGAACTTTATATGGGGGACAAGACTATAAGGAAAATTTTCATTATTGGGGATGGGATTTTAACGAACTATCAAAAGATTTAAAAGATGTTGGGTTTAAGAATGTGAATAAGTATGATTGGCAACAAACAGAACATTCACATATTCGTGATTGGAGTTGTGATTATTTACCAAGACATGATAAAAATGGAAATGAATTACCAAATGAGGAATGGTTTAAGGGAAAACTTGTTTCGTTAAATGTTGAGGCTATAAAATGAAAGATATCAATCGTGCTATTGAGCTGGTAAATAGATTTTTACAAATTAGAGAATATTATATGCTTGAGAAATATAAGACGGTAAATCGTTGGCAATTTATTAAACTTTTTGGTAATTTTTTTACATATTATCCAAAGATAGATAAATTAGTTACGAATTTATGCAGTGAACCAACTGAAGGAGAAAATTTTCAAGTTATTGATGATTTTTTGAAAAAAAATAATTTAGTTGATAATTTTATTTTCGTGTCGAGTAATCCAAAAGGATATGATTTTGGATGGAGTATATTTCATTCACTCTTTCTTCATAATTTGGGCAAAAGTTTTTACAACAATGATAATAATCATTTACCTTATGATGAAAATTATATAGATAAATTAAAAAAAGAGATGAAAACAGGTTACTATGTTTGTTATAATGGCCATATTAATCATAATAGGGTATTATTGTTAAATGAATTAAAAAGATTAGGTCTTGAGAATAAAGGGATTATATCTTTATTGTCAGTCAGAGATGGTAGAGAGTTTGCGAATAATAATTATTTATCTGGATTGGAAACATATCCATATAAATTTGAATCAGATTTTTTTAAAACTTATGATTTTATTCCAGATAAATCTGTTCTTGAAATACCCAATTCATATCCGGTTGGTAGTGGGGGAAAAGCAGCTACATATTTTAATAAATCTCATTTTGAAAAAAATTATTTTAGTGTAGTATCGGAAACTTATCCGACTACACCTAATCTTAAAGATGCAGACACTGCATCATTTACAGAAAAAACTACTAAGGCATTAGGTGTATCACCTTTTATACTGAATGCCGAAAGGGGAGTTTTGAGAAACTTAAAAAAATTAGGTTTTGAAACTTTTCCTGAATGGTTTGATGAATCTTATGACGATATGTATGCTGGAGTAGAAAAAACCATGTTTATAGCAGAACAGGTAAATAAAGTTTGTTCGTTATCCTTGTCAGACGTTCATAAATTGTATATAAAAACTTTATCAAAGGTTGTTAATAATCAACATAGACTGGTAGATATTTATAGAGAAGAGAAAGATAAGGTTGATTCAGAATCTCATGAACCATATCCAATTGGGGATGATTATATAACGATAGAATGTAAAACTGCTGGAGAATTTAATGAAAATCTGTTTTATTTTATTGATAATGAATTAATATCAAAGGTGGAATATTGAAATGAATTTATTATTTTTAAGTGATACTCTTGGTATTGAAGGTCCAGTTATAAGACAGGTTTTTTTAGAATATATGAAATTAGATTCTAATTTAACTTCATTTAATTTTTTCAATAATATAAAAATTTTAGAAGATATATCAAATGACAAATATATAGTTTTTTATGATACTTTTAATGGAGTAGAAGCTTTTGAAAAAATGATTAATGATGAATCTGATATTTCAAAAAAAATTATTTCTGATTTAAAAAACAATAAGTGTTATATTATTTTCTTTCAAACAGATTGTTGTGGTTGGCAATATTCCATATATGAAGAACATTGGAAGTCTTTTAAAAATTTATTACAAGAAAATGAATTGTCAAAGAATAATTTTGGTTTTATTTTTCATGAAAGTATATTAAATGCAGAAAAGGAAGAAGCAAATAAAGTAGAATTAGATTTTTTATATTTTAATAGAAATGCCGCATTTACTTATTATCCTGATTCTTTTGCGAATAATTCACGTTTAGATACAAGTACATTATTTAAAATTTTGAATAATTCCAAAGGATATTATAGACAATTTAAATATGCATCTCATAATAATAATATAAAAGACCATCGAGTTGAATTATTATTATTTTTAATCAAAAATAATTTATTAGAAGATGGGATTACAACTTGGTTTGGTGGCCAAGAACCTTTAGATCAAGGAATAACTCAAATAGATTTTACTAAATTTAATAGTGTTGGATATGGAATTCATGATTATAGTAAAGAATATGGGAAAGATGTAATTAAGTTTGCTAACAAATATGTTCCAAATACATATGATTTGAAAGTTCAAGGATTACAAGATTATTTAAACATTGTTCCGTATTTTAATAGTTATTTTAATATAGTAACTGAAAGTTGCTGGGGACCTGGTTATGATAAAACAGTTCCACAAAAGATACATATAACGGAAAAAGTTTGGAAATCATTTGTTACATTTCAACCATTTATTTTAATATCAACTAAAAATAATTTAAAAAAATTGAGAGAATGGGGATTTAAAACATTTCATTCACATATTGATGAATCATATGATGAGTTGGAAACTTATGAAGAAAGAAAAAAGGCAATTAATAAGGAAATTATAAGACTTTGTAGTATGACACAAAAGGAATTGGATATGTGGTATTGGGAAATGGAAGATATTTTATTATATAATTCAGAACATTTTATTCACTTTGTAGATAATGAATATAATAAATTAGAAAATTTTATAAGATGGGGGTTGGAAAAATGAAATATCTTTATGCTAATGGTTGTAGTATTGCTGCAGGAACAGAGTTAGAATCAGAAAATAGATTTACATCTTTAGTTTCAAAGAAGTTGGAATTAGAAGAAATTAATGAGGCTCTTGCCAATGGTAGTAATGATAGAATTTTTAGAAAAACATTTTCTTGGATTGCAAACAATCAAGATAAGATAGATGAAACTATATTTCTTATACAATGGACTCACCATGGCAGGCTGGAGGTGTATCAGGGAGAGGCTGAACTATATCATAGTTCGTGGGATAAGTTGAATATTTCAGATTTTTATGATTATGCTTTAGAATTAAAGGGGAAAACTATATATTATTATAACGAGGGAAAAATATATAATTCAAGAACAAATTCGTGGTATAAAGCTATAGACAGTCCTCGGGAATTAATGAGGGTATCATCAGATAAAACTATACGATACATTGCGTCCTTACAGAATTATTTTACACACAATAATTTGAAGTATATAATGTTTAATGGTTTTGATACTAATAATATTACTAAAGACACCTCGTTTAGTGACTCATCCAATGAAATGCGGGAATTGATAGACCAAGATAATTTTTTGTATTTTGGTGAATATGAAAATTTTTGGAATTGGAGTAAAAAGTTTTATGGTTTAATGCCAGAAAGTCATCCTAATGAAGATGCAAATAAAGCATTTTCAAATAGATTAATTAAAATTATTAAAAACAATGAAGTATAAATATTTATTTACAAATGGAGATAGTTGGACTTGGGGACAGGGATTACAAGAGGACCAACCAGATTTTCAGCCACATGGTCACTGGCCCGAAGTTTTAGGTGAAAGATTAAATCTTGAAGTTATTAATATAGCAGAAAATGGTTCATCAAATGAAAGGATATGTAGAAGTACTGTTGAATGGGTGGTTGATAATAAAGATAAATTAGAAGATACTTTGTTTATGATAGGATGGACGGTTTCGGATAGATGGGAGTGGTGGGATAATTTTGAACAAGAGTGGACAAAGTGTTATGCACATCATGGTGGTGATACTTTAACATATAAAATGTCTAAAAAATGGTGGACACAATTTTATACAAGATTTTTTGATATTAATAATATGTTATACAATAGTACCCTTAATATGGTTTTATTGCAGAGTTTTTTAAAACTAAAAAGATGTAATTATGTATTTTTTCAGGGATTTGGAACTCACCATTTTTCAAAATATTCCTCTTCCTCAAGGTATAATGAAGGTAATGTAGGTGTTGATATGATTACACCATCAATAGATCATTCTAATTTGTTTAATCAATTAGATTATGATAATATTGTAGTAACGGGTGATTACCAGAGTATGGATCAATTTATGAGATGTAAATTTGGGCATGAAAATTATCCTATTGAACCTGTCCATGGCCATCCAAATAGAGAAGCACATAAATTATGGGCAGAAGAGTTATATAAATTTATCAAGGAGAATAATTTAATATGAAAATATTAATTACTGGAGGATCAGGATATTTAGGTTCTGTATTATGTTCTGATTTAATTAAAAGTCATGATGTGGTGGTATATGATAATTTGATGTATAACCAATCATCTTTATTAAATTTATTTAATAACAAAAATTTCAATTTTATTTATGGTGATGTTAGAGATTATTCTAAATTGAGTAATTATGTTACTAAAGCAGATGTTATAATACCATTGGCTGCCATAGTAGGATTTCCTGCGTGCGATAGAGATAAACAATTGGCAACCGCAGTAAATTATTATCAAATTAAAGATATTTTAAAAAATACCTCGAAAGACCAAAAGATTTTATATCCTAATACAAATAGTGGATACGGACAAAAAACCGAAGGAGTATGCACTGAGGATCAAAAATTAACACCAATAAGTCATTATGGGGTTACCAAATGTGATTCTGAAAATTTACTTTTAGATAGTGGTAGGGCAATTACATTTAGATTGGCTACAGTTTTTGGTATGTCTGAAAGAATGAGATTAGATTTACTTGTGAATGAGTTTGTATACAAGGCGCTAACTGATAGATATATTACTTTGTTTCAGGCACATACAATCAGAAATTATATTCATATAAAAGATGTATCTTTTGCATTTGAATTTATGATAGATAATTATGAAGATAATGTAGGTGAATCATTTAATGTTGGATTGACAGATACAAATATAAGTAAATTAGAACTTACTGAAAGAATAAAAAAATATATTCCAGATTTTGTGGTAAACCAATCAGATTATTATGAAGATCCAGATAAAAGAGATTATATAGTATCAAATGAAAAGATTGAATCGAGAGGGTGGAAGGCAAAATATTCATTGGACAATGGAATATACGAACTTATACGTGGATATCAAATAATAATTAATAATGATTCAAGTCATTTTAGAAATGCATTTCCTATAAAATATGGTCAGGGGTTATAGTGAAGAAAATTAATATTTTATTAAATACATATACAGAACAATTAGATGGTTGGTCTAATTCATTGGGTAACTTGGAATCAACTGATTTTGGGGAATTTAATAAAATTCAGATTTCTGATTTAAAGGACGATTCATATTTTATTTTACCTATATCCTGTGGTGGTTTACACAGATACCTTGATATTCTTGATAGAGGTGGCAGTGGTGGAAAAACTTTTTTATATTTTTTAGATGATAGAGTAAGAAATTTAATTTGTGAAGGTAATGGGTATATTTTGATAATTTATATTCATGAGGGGCATATTCAACACCAAAATTATAAAGATTTACATAATGAATTATTAAAATATCAAATTCCAGCAAATAAAGTTTTTTTTGTTTCGAGTAATATAAGTGGTAAAAAACAATATAAAAATTTTTGTGATAAAATGCCTACCTTAACAAAATTTAAGATTAATATAATAGAGGTAAATCATATGTTGGAATCAAGTGTGGAGATATATAAACAAGTTCTTGATAATAATTACAATACAGATTTAGATGAACTTTTACCATATAAACAATCATTTGTTAATAAACAAGATTTAGATGATATGAGAGATATGATAAGGGAAAAGTATTTTTTATCTTATAACAGAGTAATTAGAGAATATAGACTGGCATTAATTGCAATGATTTATGAAATGGGGTTACCAGATAAAGGAATTATAAGTCTTGGAGCAAGGGAAGTAGATACTGCATTTGGTGGAGTTTGGCCAGATTACATATCAGATTTTATAGAGGATAAAAAACAGAATGAGATAGTAAGTGATGCAGTAAAAAAGATTAAACTATTATATCCTATTGATGCTGATGGTGATATAGATGCAAATTGGGTTTACAGAGATGGTGAAAGATGGGGCGGGGCCGTTGGTCAATGGTCTAATTTTTCTCATCAATATAAAAGAATTTATTTTAATGTTGTTACTGAGAGTTGTTATTATGAAGATTGTATTTATATGAGTGAAAAAGTATTTAAACCTATTAGTAATTTAGTTCCATTTATAATAGTATCTAATCCATTTTTTCTTGCAAAATTAAGAGAAATAGGATTTAAAACTTTTTCACCCTGGATTGATGAATCGTATGATGAAGAAACTAATAATGATAAACGATTTTTTATGATATTGGATGAAGTTAAAAGGTTATGTAATATGACAAAAAAGGAAATCCATAAGTGGTATTATGAAATGGAAGATATACTCATTTATAATCAAGACCATTTTGCAAATTATAAATTACAGGACCATAAAAAAGTTTGGAATGAAATTACGGAGATAATGTATGGGTAAATTTGATACAAAACATAAAGTGATTTTTCAACCATCACTTGGGAAAACTGCATCAAATTCCGTGTTAGAATTATTTATTAGGTGGAAAGAATTAGATATGAAGTTTGATGAATCTTTATATGATGATATTACAATCTATCATGATTATAATAATATCAAAAGTTATCAGTACATTGGGAATCCTGCAGATGTTACAGAAAAACAATTTATTGAATTGATAAACATTCCTGTAAATACCAAGTATCAAATTTATAAAACTCATGTCGACCAACTTAATGATGCAAGTTGGGTATATGAATTATTAGAAGAAAACCCTTCAAATTTTATTTTTATTATACCAGTAAGACACCCATACATATCTTTTTTGAGAAAGAGTAATGATGATTATTTAGGTGATAACATCATTAATATGTTAGATAAATTATATTCTTATATTGATGGTGATAACATAATTCCATTTCCTACGGATTTACTTTCTTGTCTTTCTAAAAATGAATTACAAAAAGAGTTATCTTTTTTCTTTGAAAAATATTTAGGTATAGAATTTAAATGGTATGATTTATATGAAGATGTTTTTTATAACAGAATTACAAAACAAAAAAATAAAAAAAGTGAATTGATATACAACGAAGATATTTGGAATAAAAGTTTACCAATTATTGAAAACTTAAAAGAATTTGGTATAAATTATACTAAAGATTTACAAAACTATAATAAATTTTCTTTTGAAACATTACAATGAGATATTCATTATATATAGGAAGATTTCAACCCTTTCACGATGGCCACGAATGGTGTGTTAGGCAAATGTTAGATGAGGGCAAAAAAGTTTGTATAGCAATTATGGACATTCACGATTACGATCCTGAAAATAATCCATATCCAACTGAGGAAGTTCGTAAGATGGTCATTCAGAGATTTTATGGTGAAGTAAATGTAGGCGACATTGAAGTGGTAGAAATACCAGCTATAGAATCAGTAAACTATGGTAGAGATGTCGGTTACGAAATTAATGAATTAATTCCACCTAAAGATATAGAACAAATATCGGCAACAAAAATAAGGAATTTGAAATGATTTTGATATCAAACCACTTACTCACTTTGAATGAATTTAAAAGGGTAGAAGATGTTGTCATCAGAATTAATATGGCCCATGTTAAAGATATAAAAGAGTTATATAGGTTTATTAGAGTAGATTATGATATATTTCTTGATTATCCAAAAGGTAGAACTAAACCACCAGTTCCTACATTGAATATAAATGATGCGTTAGAAGTGATGAGTCAGCATGAAAATATTAAATATTTTGCATTGTCTAATATCGAAGATGTATCTGAAGTTGATACAATTTGTGATATAATACCAGATACAGTTAGTTTTGTACCAAAAATTGAAACCTTACAGGGAGTTTTGAATTTAGAAAAAATATTTGAGGGTGGTAGAGTCAAACATATAATGTTAGATACTGAAGATTTGTATACTGATGTTAAAAATGATGTACCACTTTATAGTTATTTAATAGACCGAGTAAAAACTATTTGTAAAAAACATAATATAGGATTGTTACAATTACATGGAGTCGTATTTAATGGAGAATAAAATTATATTTTATGATATTTATATATGAAAGTCCTGTGGTGATAACAGGGGGTATAAAAACCCAAAGACCTAACCGACCACAAGAAAGGACTATAAACACGGAGGCACTTGAAATAGTGTCCTCTTAATGAGGATTTTTTTATGCGAGTTTTAATAACAGGAATAACAGGTTTTGTCGGTAGTCACATGGCTGATTATCTTCTTGAAAATGTTCCAGGTGTAAAAATCTTTGCCACTCGAAGGTGGAGAAGTAAAGAAGAAAACATCAAACATCTATTTGGTGATGATAGAGTTATATT
>Ga0080013_1004677_pt1 | contig 13280 bp, 21 predicted proteins | sample ETNvirenome_6_85_FD_69236 | JGI IMG/M metagenome (GOLD analysis project Ga0080013, IMG submission 69236) | Marine viral communities from the Pacific Ocean - ETNP_6_85 (SPADES assembly) (version 2) | ecosystem: Environmental > Aquatic > Marine > Oceanic | place: Pacific Ocean | collected 2013-06-19 | reverse complement strand
CAGTTTGGTACAGCAGGAACTTTAGTTGGTCTAGGTATTTTAGCTTTAGCAGCAATTGTTATTGTAGGTTATTTTGGGTTCGGTAGACGAGGATAAATAACACATTAAGTCTTGCCCGACTATAAAGGGCAACTTTTAATTATGTTTCAAAATTATACTTATCAAAAGAAAGTCAAGAAGAATAAGCCCTGGTATAAAACGCCAGAGTCTTATTCAACAACTGAGGAAGCTCAGGGGGATAGATAAAAATGGGATACACACTTTATATAAAAGGTTCAACAAAAAGAGCTCACCCTGGAACTCCAGCACCTACTTATAAGACTAGGGCAGAAGTTGAAAGATGGAGACAATATCAGGCTCGAGGTTTACCTGCTAATGTAAAAAAACAATGGTTGAGGGGCACTGAGATTAGAAAAACACCAACAAGAAGGAGAAGAGCAAAGAAAACACAACCCAGTTATGCATGGGGTTCATCCAGCATGAAGAGTAATGGTGGGTGGGGTTTATAAAATGCCATTAAAAAAAACAAAGAGTGGTTGGAAAGTTATATCATACGTAACTGGAAAAGCCTCAAAGAAAACATATAGATCTAAAGCAGCAGCAGAAGTTGCATCAGCTACTTCTAAAAGAAGAAGCCAAAGAAAGAGATCTAGAAAATACTAACATTCTAAGTGGTTCGCTTGGATGCCTCGCTTTGCCCGGCTCATTCAACCTAATTAACAGATAATCCTTTTCGGGCAAGGCACTTTTCTTATCATGGTTTTTTTTATTACCGCTGTCCGGGGTTTGGGGGGCGACAAGGCCCCCCAAGATATAAATTCTTAAATACTTTAATTGGATCCTTAGATCGTTTACAGCGAAATGGTAAACAATCATAATTCTATATTCTATTAGTTATTGCGCTATTTTTTAATTTCTTATATATTCTATTTTTTAATACACTACATAGACTTTCTTTCATACATATACATTGATATAGAGGGAGGGGAGAGAGAATAGAAATATTTATATATAATAATTATTTACTTCTAAAAATGGTAGATGAGAAACCTTTAGCACAAAAAAGAGATTTCTATTCAGTACGAAGGCGAGCAGTAATGGAAATTATTACAGCATTGAATGAAGGACAAAGTAGAAATCAGATCTATCTTAATATTGCATTGAGATATGGATATGGTGAAAAATTTGTTGATAGAATGATTGAACTCAACATGTCAAATGAAGAGGCAAAAAATGATTGAACCCTATAGGGAGATCCAGATTAGAGATAAAGTATTAGCAGATTACTTATCAGAAGTGGCATATAAAATCAAAACATTAGAGATTCGACTTGATAGGCTGGAAAAACATAATCAGAAACTTCCTTAGAAACATCACTCAGATCTTTTCTTGGACTAACCTCTTTGCAGATCGCCTCACAGATATTTAAGGAAGCTGAATAAAATGGGATTACCAAAATATAAGCACGAAGAACAATGTATACATATATGCATTAAATCAAAAAAAAGATGTAGATTACCTAGACTTACTGAGAACTATTGTAATATGCATCGACAAATGAGAGGTATAAAAATAAAGTGGACCGGAAAAATAAAGTAAAAAGACTAATCGGAGCATTTAGAGAAGGAGCACAAGTGAGCGAGATCCAAATGGGATTCGTTTTTGGTGTAGGATATATGATGATGATGTCATTAATATTTCATAGTTTACTCCCAACAAGGTGGCATTATATGTTAGCAGGAGTAATATTAATAATAGCAGCATATTTAGAGAGGGTTTTATTATCATGGCATTCGAAGGTTTAGGAGTAAGTAGCGATATTTTTTCACAAGGATTACAAGGAGGGATTTTTTTCTTACAGATAGGAGCATTTGGATTAGGAGCACTAGTTGTGATATTTCTTATCTACAAATTATTCTTTGAGTATTATATTTCTATAACATTACTAAGACCAATTGGAGAAAATACTTTTGATTGGAGTAATGATAAAGCGAAAATTATAACAGATAAGAATGATGGGACCAGACAATTAATATTAATGAGATCAAGGGATGGGAAAGAAAGGATTACTTCACCTGTACCAGGTCCTGCATTCAAAGGGAAAAAAGGAAAATCAGATCATTACATAGTTGTACTAGATCCTAATTTCCAATTACAAAAAGTATCAGTTAGTCACGTAGCAAAAGAAATGGCTAGCAACGCCTATTGTAAATTACATCCAGAAGATAGGAAGTGGTGGGCAAGAAAGGAAGATAAAAGAAGAAATGAGAAATATGCAAAGTCAGATATGCTCTCAAAGTATTTACCTTCACTGATAGTGATCTTTGCATTCGTAATAACATTCTTCATAGCTTATTTCGGATTCAGTCATTTAGGAGAAGGAATGAGTAGATTAGCTGGAGAATTTGGAAACGTAGCAGCACAATGTGCAGCATTTTAAGATGAAGGTTGAAGGATACACGGAAATAGCTTATAGTACTAAAATCCAAAAGGAGATAGCTGACCAGATAAAATTATCTAACTGGTTAAAGCTATTTCTTGTTTTAGCTTTTTTACTAGCTATTTTTATGATGTTTTTGTTATATACAAAGACAGGAATAATAGGAACTTATCTGGCTAGAGCAATATGTTAGATGCAGATTTTGCGGTAGCTATTGCAATTTTGATAGCTTCCACAGTGTTATACCTAATAGATCCAACTTGGGAAACACTCCAATTTGTGATTACTATGATAGTATTATATTGTGCAATACTATGGCTAAAGGCAATATTAGAGAAAAACAGTGGGAATTAAACAAGAACCTTTTGTAAGGTATCATGAAGAAAAGCAAGCTGATAGTTTTGCTATTAGATTATCTAAGGATGGATCCGAAAGAGAACTATTAGAAAAGGCAAAGAAGATCTTAGAACAAACCAGAGACTCAACTGCCCTTAAGCAGTTAGCTTGGATCGGCGCAGAAGTTATACTTGACCAAAAAATTAAGAGATTAATTGATAACGTTACGAACAACCGTAGAAAAAATAAAAGGTTAGGCATAGTAGACTTTGATTAAATTATTACAAATGTAATTGCTTTTTGAAAAAAAAGTGATACATTTGTTTTAGTTAGGTCAGATTCTACAATATAGAAAAGCCAGCGAGACCTCTTGCTGGCATTATCATTTTATAAACTGAGGTTGAACCCAGTGGGCGTTCCTACTGGGCTCATCATTTTATATAGTGTTAATGAATGAGATAAAAAAAATGGTTGGCAGATTTAAAGATATAATAAGGAACAAACCTTTCACACCAATTATTATGGCTATGATATTAGAAGATCATACTTCTTCCACATTAGCGAAAAGGTTAGGTAGGAGCCAGGGTTTATGTGGCAGGCAATTAAAAATTCTAGACAGACATGGTTGGATAAAGAAAAAGGACCCAAGGTCTGCATGGTATACTTTAAACAAACTCACACTTGAATTGGAAGGTCTAAGGTATCAAGAAGATGATCTAGTTACTATAAGAAACGCTCTCTCCAACTTCGATAACAAAGTATCCAACTGGGTAAAAGAGTGCAAGAAAAGATTTCCTTCTTCTGATCAACCACTAAAAAAAGAAGTTAACAAATATAAATCTCTTATAGATACATTCTACACTATACAGATAGTATTAGCGATGAATCAATCCCGAAGAGATATTGGTGCAATATCAGAAGAAGTAGCAAAGGCATATATGAAAAGTAAAGCCTGGGTGTTATGGGAGTTGGCACTAACAGACATTATAGATAAAAACTTAGATAACTTAATACCTGGGTTTATAAAAATGAAACGGACTATATTATTATTAGAGCAGCGGACTTAAGGTTCGGACACATACTTCTCCTTAAGATACTTCCATGTACAGAACTGACAATAGGGATGCCATTCATCTCTAGTATTGAAATGTTCCTTACACTTCAGGCATCTTCGTTGGTATTTGAATAGTTTGTTCATCATTCCTCCGTATGTCCAAGAACTGGCCCTCCATTAACCCCTTAACAGGGGTTAGTATAGTATTATCGGAGCCCGGAACCTGAGATTCTCTAGGAAAAACCCCTTTATTAGGCACTTTTTTCACCGAATTTACATAATCCCACTTTAAATTGAGGTCTTTAGCTGTCTTTGAGACGTTTCCGCCAAACATTTCTAATTTAAAATCGATAATAGATTTTAACACCCTTTCTGATTTAGATTTGGTGGGTGTGGGGCTCGATGCAAGCACTCGACTCTTTTTTGTCCGGTATTTTTCTTCATCCATAGGATAGAAGTCCTTGAAGGTGATCTTAAAGCTCGCTGACTTGGGATAGACGTACTTAATACTGCTATTACCTATTGTATAACCTATTTTAGACTTATTAAAGAACTTAACATGCCCTCTTTCCCGGCTCCACTTCCCATCAGTCTTCTTATAGGGCAAATAGTATACATGGAACACTCCTGAACATCTATGTTGGGTTATATACTTGTCCAGGTCCCACATGCTTGGTAATACTATGAATATGAAGAGATTTTTCTGCCTAATCTCATTTAATAGCTCAACTATCTGCTTATTTACCTTGGATAAGCTCGCACGGCCAGCTAAACCCCGAAATGCTTCATCAAAAACGATGGCCTCGTATTTCTCAGCGTTCAAAATGGCAGATCTGAACTGATCGGGGGTGAAACAAATCTGATCTAAGGTTAATTTGCCTTCAGAAACAAAATAAGCAATCTGTTGGGCCAATACTGACTTGCCACAACCAACTTCACCATCAATTACATATAAAAAGTCCCAATCTTCCTTGATAAGATCTTGAGCAGACCTTAAATTGTTATGGAGGATCCCATCCATCCAATAATAGGAGTCTCCGCATGGTATCTTAATCATATCATCGCCCCAGCAGCTTGTTCACCCTTTTTCATAAGCAATCCCTTCTTATCCATCATCGCTCTAAGCACAATCTCCCATTGAATGAAGTTATCATACACTCTTCGGGTCCTAAGTTGGGGATTAAAGTGTAAAACAGTTTTCTCACATGACTTTAAGAGTAAAATCTGTTCTTCTTTCTCAGATTCCTTCATAAAAGGTGTTAACTCTATGTAAATATTAAGTAAAGAAGTCCACCAAGTGTCTAAATCCTGTTCCCGCCTTGCAGTATTGCAATGCCAAAGCTCAAAATTGATTCTACCCAAGGTAGAGATCCCCATATCGTAAGCAGCGGGATCGGTATAGTCAGATGCCATGAAAAATAATGATTATATTTTAATATATATGCATTTGTTTGCCAAACTATGAATATATTTATATATTTAAAGAATTTTCCACATGATAAATGGCTAAAGGGCAACTTTCAACTTCAGAAAAGTTAGCTTCCAAGAATCCAGCGCAAAGAAGGGCCGGACAAAGGGAAGCAGCAGCCATGAGTTCTTCTAAACGATCTAAAACAGTTTCAAAAGCTAAAAGTATTTCCAAAAGAGGATACCGAGGTACAGTTTCTCCATCGGAAGTCAAGGGGCCTACCCAAGCACAAGTTGAAGCGGCACAAACTAAGACTGCCAGCCAAACTATTAGTACTAAAGCATCACCAACTGTGCAGGCACCAACTTTACAAGCAAGGAAAGAAGAAATACAATCATACCAACAAGTAACTGAGTATCAACAAGCACAATTAAGAGAAAGAGAAGCAGTTCAAGTAACTTCTAGTAGATATGATCCCCAAACAGGGATGACAACTTACAAAGCAGAAGCTCCTTTCTCAAGAAAGGGAAGACAGCTAGCAGCTGTGAAGCCAGAGTATATTGATATCGATAAAGGTACTCCAGCAGCAAAAGAAACTCCAACAAGTAAGAATTATTTTGAAAGAGCAGAAGAAAGTATGGAGAAATATACCCCTTCAAGGTTAGGGACCATGGCAGCTACTGCAGTCTTGGGACCAGGAGCTATGCCAGCAATGGGATTGATGGCTGCCAAGAACTTAGCCCAAATAGGAGGGAAAGTAGTACAACTCCATGAGAAAGCGGCACCATATGTTAAGATTGAAACACCGGCTGGTGGATTAAGAAGAAGAACCAAAGATACTATGATGACAAGGTTAGCTACTTCAGCTATGATCCCTATGGGATTACCAATGATGACCGGATTAGTATCTAAAGAAGAAAGAGGTTTGTTAAAAACCGGAAAGGTTCAAGAGATCGCAGTTCAACAAGAAGCAGAAATGAGAGCTAGCCAATCATGGGGAAAGAAAGCACTATCATCATTCATTCCAGGTGGAACCAGCTTTTTTGCACCGGAAAAGGAATTTAAGGCTGGGACTCAAGCTAAGTTGTTGTCTGCTGGCTATTCAGCAACTCAAGCAGAAGCTGGGGCGGCAGCATTAACAAGACAAAGAGTCTACGGACAAACTGGTGAGTTCACAGCAGCAGTTGGAGCAGAAGTGGTCGGGGAATTAACCGGCGGAGCATTAGTAGGTAGAACTTTTAGAGGGATTGGGGTTGCTAAAGCTGCTCCTAAGGCAGCAAGATGGGCAGTAGGTAAACAATTACTACCTGGATTCGCAGTAGCAGGCGCAGCAGAAGCATCAGTACAATATGGAGCTGAGCAACAAGTAAGGAAAAGACCAATCACTACTCTAGGAACTGTAGGAAGTGTAGCTTTCGGAGCAACATTCGCAGCGCCAATCGGAGCTTATGTGGCTACCGCACCATTAAAAGGAAGTCGGATGGCAACTGCAGCAGTATATGCAGTGGAACCTTTAGAACCAATTGGAGATGTATTAGGTTCAGTTATAGGTCCAAAAGTAGGGATCGGACAAGCAGCAACAGTAGTTGTACCAAATATAGGAACACTTTATGGTCAAATGAAGACACCATCACAAATAAGAAAGGCACAATCTCCAGTGGAAATCATGGGGGGTAGGGTAGTAGATATAAGTAGAGCACCAGTAAGATCTACTAGAACACCAACCAGAACAGCCACTCAATTAGCAACCATGACTCAAACTCCAGTACCAGTTTCAATACCAACATTACCAATGACTCCTACTCGTTCAGTAACAAGAGGAACGACGCCAGTGTTGTCGCCAGCGATGACCCCCGCAATGACTCCGGCGATGACTCCGGCACTTACTCCGGCAATGACTCCAGCTATAACTCCTTCTTTAACTCCAACTTTAGCACCAACGGTATTTGAACCGTTTCCATATGGAGATATTCCGGGCGGTGGAGGGTACAGGCCAAGGAGATGGAGAGCTCCGAAAAGGTTAAGAGTACCAACATCAAGATATAAACCTAGTTTAGCAGGATTGACTACTGGAATAACTATACCAAAGGCCCCTAGATTTGTTACAGGATTAGGAGTTAGATATGCTGTAGAACCGAAAAAGAAAAAGAAGAAGAAAAAAAAAGGTAAGAAAAGATGATAACCGAACCACAACAACATGAAGATAATGAAGCACCAATGCCGTTCTTTCAAAGGCCAGTAGCCGATGATAGTCTTGGATCGTTACAGTATCAATTGAATAACGATGGCATTATTAATAATATTATTAGAGATCTAAAGAAAGAAATACAAGTAATAGATCATAACGGCAAAGTAATATGGATCCCAAAGCCAGGAACTACAGCATTAATCAATGAAGAAGGATTAGGAAATATAGTAAGTACATTAAAGAGCAGATTAAATAAAGTAATAGCTCTATCAGATGTTGAACAAAATGTTATTGAAAGTATTGTTCATGATATTCACGAAGACTTAACTGATGATTTCTATTTCAATTTTGAAGCATATGAAATCAAAGACTTGCCAACAGCTTCAATGATAATAAGTATTGTAACAGATACAGTATATTGTACCTTCAGAAAAGGACACCAAGGTAATTATATGAAACTGTTAAGAAGCATGCATAGTATTCAGGAAATTCAACAAGGCGGGGTTAGAAGACCAACTCAAGTAGAGGGGAAAGAGGATATCTCAGGGAGGATCTCAGGGATGTTATTTAATAAGAGAAGATAGTGGGAGAAGCATACATATATTTAGGAATAGTAATGTTCGGATTGCTTTACATGATTATAAAAGCAATGACTGGGACTGAAGATCCATTCTGGAAAGCATTACTAGCAATACCACTCAATTTAATAGTAGTGGCAATGATACAAATTGCCTCATTACTAATTGCAGCAGATCACCCAGGATTAACAGACGTGATCTCAATTCTTGATGCATTATTTATAGGGTCAGTAGTAATATTAATACCAACAGTAATATTATTATTCTGCTATGTTGTATACAAAATAATAGATTCAATATTCAATTCAAGGAAGAAAAGAGATAATGATTGGGAGAAATGGCAAAATTAAAAACCAAACTGGCCAAAGTTCCAATAAATGTATGGGAAGATGCCAGAAAAACCGCGCTTAAGTTTGGCCACAAGTCAGCAACAGATGGGTTCGACATCATGAGGAAACTCAGAAATGGTGAATGGGAACTCAAAAAAGTAAAAAAGAAAGGGAGAAATAAAGATCAGATGTATCTAATAATGAATAAATAATGGCTTCAACAGATAATATGTTTGCAATGATTGGCTTTTTCGTAGCTGGAATAATAATACTAATCATGGCAGTATTATGGCAAGGATTCTCAGGAGCAGATGCATTATGGACACAACCTGATGTGAGCCCAGCAATTAAAGAAGATGTTCAATCGTTCGTAGACAATTGGGATTTTATAATGGTTTGTATATATTTCTCAGCACATTTATCAATATTAGGACTAGCATTCTTATTAAGATCACACCCAGTGATATATGTATCAGCCATTGGGATAACAATTCTATTAGTACTTATAGCAGCACCGCTAAGTAATTCTTTCGGAGATATCTTAGCTAACCCAACATTCGCAGGAGTCTCAGGAGATTTTACAATGATGGCATACATATTCTCCATGCTGCCGTTGTTTGAGTTTATATGGGCAATATTAACAATGGTATTCCTATTCGGGTTCGCCAGATCGGAGGGGTACGTATAATGAAGAAATTAATCTTATTAGTAATGATAGCTTTAGTAGCTTCTTTTGCCACAGCAGATCTAACAACAGACCTAGAATGGTATTATTCTTTTGATAATGCAGATAATACAGGGAGTGATCCAGACGATTTGACAGGCAATGGATACGATGGGACAACTGTAGGGGCAACAACAGGAGCGGCAGGAATATTAGGACAAAGTTTTACCTATGATGGGACTGACGATTATGTAGATACAGGGTGGACAGCAATAAGCGGGGTTACGACATCATGTTATTGGTTAAAAACTACAAGTACAACACAACAAACAGCAATGAGTAGTGATGGAGCAACGAGGTATGAATTTTTATGGAACAGGGGAGGGGTAGGTAATAAATATAGAGGTTATATCAAGATTTCTAATTCGGTTAAACAAAGAACACTGGGGACTGCAGGACCAGCAACATTGAATGATGGGGACTGGCACCATGTGTGTATAGTATTAGACCCATCAGATTCAACAGGGTTTACAATATATTTCGATGGGGCAGCAATAGCCGACCCAAGTTATGACTATAGTAACACATTCACATGGAACTCTTTGACTTATTCATTATACGTAGGAGCCTCACATAATGGAGCAACTGCTAGTAATGATTTTACAGGTAATATAGACGAAATGGGGTTCTGGAATGGTAGAGCATTAGATGCGGCTGAAGTGGCTTTGTTATATAATTCAGGAGCAGGATGTGCTTATTCAGGGCTTGCTACAGACTGCCCATCGGGACCAGCGCCTTCAACTTTGAATATAAGTGAATCGTTACCAGCAAATAACTCACAATTTAATACAGAATTGTTAAACATTAACTTGACAGCAAATGCATCAGAAACTTTTGATGTGAAATTATATATCGATGGAGTATTAAATCAAACAGCACAATATGCAGCAGGAGTTGATAGGTTTGTAGACTTTGATGTGCCATTCCCAGCTACAACAGAAGCAACTTACACATATTATCTTTACTTAAATACATCAGCAGATAATGGTACAACTTCAGTAAAAAAATTCCACATTGATAATGTATTCCCACAAATTACGTGGTATACACCAAATAATCTTAACACAACAATAATTAATTCTACTCTTAATACAAATATTTTCTTAGAGGATCCTAACATGTTCTCATATGAATATAATATAACTTATCCGAATGGGACTCTTTACCATACAAGTTCAAATACCACATTAACAGGATTAACAAATTATACAATAGATGATGTGGTAAGTTTTGTGGGAGAAGAAGGTGTGTTTTATGCGTATGCAGAAGTTTGTGACGGGCATACTGATGAGAATATTACTATAGATAATATAGCAATCGAGAATGTTACATTAGAAATAGAAGATGAAGGAGACATTTTAAACGTAACAATGGCGGACTCAGAAGATACAGAGTCAGTATCTTATATAGAAGAAGAAAATAAAGTATCTTTCGGATTTGTGAGTGATTCAACAACGACTTCAGAACAATTTATAGTTGAATCAAACCATTATATTCATATCCTAGATGGATTAACAGAGTATGAAGGTCATTTAGTAATGGGGAAAAAGTGGATGGATTTCGAGACTGATGATCTAAAGTCAGTGAACATAGTAAGATTAACAGATTATGCGGTTGAAGTGACAGTAACAAAGTTTACAAGTACGGACGAGTGGGACTTTGAAAGTATTGGAGAATTAAATTGCCGGAACCAAACAAGATCTTTTCTTGTACATGTGTCTGCTACAAGTAATAACAGTCAAGTATTATCGGGAGACATATCACCATATTTACTTAATGTGACTATGAACTCCTCATATTATACCACAGCTAATGCAACCCTATACTGGAATGGATCCGCATATCCAGCAGACGCAGTTAATACTTCAACTCATTTCTTTTTTAATACAACAGTAACAATACCTCCATTATTAGTAAATACAAATGTAAGTTACTATTGGAATTATTATTTAGGAACTACAGAATTTAATACCTCAGCAGAAAATACAAGCATATTTTCACCACGAATAAGTAACTGTACAACTTATCCAACACAATGGGTACAGTATGAGATTAAGGATGAAACGTTCGAGACACTATTGAACGGATCAATTACATTCCAATTCACATATAGTAATGGGGCTTATTCAAATAATTTCAATGGATTAATGACAGATAATAGTACTTTTCCAATGTGTATGTATCCAAGCTGGGGGAATTTTAGTACTGATGGAACAATACAATACCAAACCTCAGAAGCAGGATATAGTTCAAGAGAATACCAAACTACAGCTTATCCGGTTTATGAAAGTAATAGAACAGTGGATTTATTCCTATTGGAAGGAGCAACAGATATAACTTTCCATATTATAGATGATTCAGATAATAACCTAGAAGGAGTGACAGTAGAAGCTTACAGATATAGGATCGCTACAGATACTGACGTGTTAGTTGAAACCGAGGCAACAGATGCTGAAGGTAAAATAATACTAAATTTAGCCTCAGGAACTACATTTTATAGTTTTAAAATATATGATGCCGAAGGAACATTAAGGATTTCTACTGCAAGATTCAAATTGTTCAGTACTGAATACGAATATATAATCCAAGAAGGAAGAGAAAATCCGTTAGCGACAAGATCCAATATATTAAGAGCATTAACTCAAAGTTTAACCTATAATGTAAATGGAAATGATGTAGTTAATTATACTTACAATTATACCGGAACACTAGTGAATCAATGGTGTTTAACAGTAGTAGGAAATTCAACAACGTTTACATCACAATGTAGTGCAAATTCAGCAGGAGCTTTCAATTATACAATTGTACAAAATAATTTGACTTACCTAGCAACAGTTACAGCATATACAAATGAATCAGATTATGTGGTTGAATCTTTAGCAATAGATACAAGAACACAGTTAAAAGAAGTATTTGGAAATACTAACACATTATTTATAGCAATGATAATGTTCTTAACAATAGGATTAATTGGAATGGTAAGTGCAAATATAGCTATAGTACTAAGCGTGTTATCATTAATAATTATTGGATTGTTTAACCTGTTACCATTATCAAATACATGGATAGCAGGAGCAGTAGCATTAGCATTAGGATTATTATGGGTGGTGAATAAAAGATGAAGTTATCAGATATAGTGATAGTTTTATTATTAATGAGTGGATTAGTAGTAGGAACTTATACACTAATTAATGATTTAGCAAGCGAAGATACTGGATATAATATCACAGTAGATCAACAATATCTGGCAACATTCAATCAGACAACTCAACTTTCAAACAATATATCAGCAAGCTATGAAAGCTTAGTAGCGTTACCAAGTTATAGTAGTTCAAACTTTTATATAATATCATTAGTCCCCGAAGCGCTGAGTTTAATGAAAGATTTCCTAACATTACCTTTTGTTACAGCTAATAGTATGATCCAAGGAGTAACAACCCATTTAGGATTGCCTTCATGGATAACATCAACATTCTTAGCGATTATGTGCGTGGTATTGATATTCTCGTTCGTAACATTAATATTGAGGTTTACATCATGACGTACGCAATGCCGACCAACTTAACCTCAATTGAATTAGTATTAGCTTACACTAATTCAGTGACACAAGGTTATTTTGCTATGGGGATAATGTTAGCGTTATACATAATAGTTCTAATGAACCTCAAATTAAGGGGAGAACCACTGCCTGACGCAATGTTGGTGGCTGGATGGTTTACTTTGATACCCTCAGCATTATTGTTGCTCTTAGGGCTTCTAAATGGCGCACAGATGTTTGTAGTGATCGTAATGACAATAATTCCATTACTATGGAGTTACGCATCTAAAAGTCAATAGTTAACTGTTCTTTATATATATTTTTTATTTCTGATTTTAATAGATGGATATAATTCTAAATAAAAATGGCTCTACACTTCGGGTTGGAGGTGATTTTCATGTTAGGTGGCGTTGATAAATGGGTAGCTGGCTTTCTAAGCTTAGGTATTTTTTGTACAGTAGCAGCAGTTGTTATTGGAGCAATTAGGGATACACAAGTAGCAGATTCTTCAGCTTATAATGCATCCAATAATGCTTTAACTGCAGTAGGTAACATTACTACTCAGTTTGGTACAGCAGGAACTTTAGTTGGTCTAGGTATTTTAGCTTTAGCAGCAATTGTTATTGTAGGTTATTTTGGGTTCGGTAGACGAGGATAAATAACACATTAAGTCTTGCCCGACTAT
>Ga0080013_1004676_pt1 | contig 13280 bp, 14 predicted proteins | sample ETNvirenome_6_85_FD_69236 | JGI IMG/M metagenome (GOLD analysis project Ga0080013, IMG submission 69236) | Marine viral communities from the Pacific Ocean - ETNP_6_85 (SPADES assembly) (version 2) | ecosystem: Environmental > Aquatic > Marine > Oceanic | place: Pacific Ocean | collected 2013-06-19 | reverse complement strand
TTTAAACATTCCAGTTTGTTGTGGGGATATCGGAAATAACTCTGATGTTTCCCAACTAGCTCGATATGAGTTTAATGTTATTTTTCACCAAGCTGCGATTTCAAATACTCTTGAAAAAGACGTTTGTGAATTGTTTCGTGTAAATGTAGAAGGCTTTCGAAATATAATTGCATTTGGTAAACAATGGGCAAAGACTGGAATTGTATATGCTTCTTCGGCTTCAACATATGGAACAAAAGAAGGTATTTGTACTGAAACAGATGTACAAATACCTTTAAATCCATATGCATGGACAAAGAAATTAAATGACATAGATGCAATGACTGTACTTGAGTATCCTGTTATTGGATTAAAATACTTTAATGTATATGGCCCTGGAGAAGAACATAAGAATCATATGACATCTGTTATTGGACAAAAAATAAACCAAGTATTTAGAGGCGAAGCACCCACTTTATTTAAAGGTGGAAAGCAACGCAGAGATTGGGTTTATATCGATGATGTTGTTAATGCTAATATGTTAGCAGCCAAGGCCCTATTAAATGAGGTCACTGGAGTTTTTAACTGTGGAAAAGGAGAAGCAAATAGTTTTAATGAAGTTTATTCAACAATACAAGATAATGTAGATGATATATTACCCATAAAGTGGATAGATAATCCTTATAAAGCACAATACCAATCATATACAAAGGCAAATATAGCTAACTTTAAAGAACACATTGGCGATATGGAATATACTTCGCTAGACAAAGGAATTAAAAAATATGTCTTACACGAATTCAAAAAAAGAGAAGGTATTGTTGATTGATGGGCACAATTTATTTATTAGATGCTGGAGTGTCATACCAACTTTAAATGATAATGGAGATCATAATGGAGGTACATTTGGTTTTTTACGTTCGTTAAGACGATTAATTGTTGATCATCGTGCGACTAAAGTTATTGTTTGTTGGGAAGGAAAGAGAAGCATACATCGTCGTAAAAAGATTTTTAGTCAATATAAAATAAATCGATCAATTCCTAAACGAGTTGTACGCGCATATGATTTTGAAGAAACGCCGCAAAATCAATTAAAAGATTTAAAGGCACAGCTACACGCAGTACAACAATATTTACATCTTTTGCCTGTATATCAACTACAAGTCGAATATACTGAAGCAGATGACATTATAGCCTACCTGGCTTCATATCGATTTCCTGAAATTGAAAAAATTATTGTCTCTAATGATAAAGATTTTTTACAACTTATTTCAGACAATGTTAGCGTTTATAGGCCTGCTACAAAAATAACAATGGGCACTCAGGAATTATTAGAAAAAACAGGAATACACCCTAATAACTGGTTGATTGTTAAAACAATCGAAGGCGATAAGTCAGACTGTATTCCGGGAATTAGAGGCGTTGGACCCAAATCAATTTTAAAATATTTTCCAGGCGTAGCGGAATCAGATGAAATAACTACGGAAAAATTGTTTACAATTTGTGAAGAACAGAGTAATATCAATAAGACAGTATCCTATAAAAAGATTATCGCAGGAAAAGAAATCATCGAAAGAAATTATAAACTAATGCAATTAACAAATATTGATTTAAGTTTAAAATCAATACAGCATATTGATGATCAATTAAAAATTCAAAAACCTAAATTTGAACCATTCCAATTACGCGTAAGGTTTATTAAAGATGGCGCCAGAGATCAGGTACAAAGTTTTGAATATTGGAGTAATACATTTATGCCTTTAAATTATAGAGATTAAGAGTGGCGGACGATTTTAGCAAATTTGGTAATCAGTTTCAAACGTTGTTGACGGGCGCAATGCTCCGAGATAAGACATTTTTTGAACAGATTTATGAAATTTTACAAATTCCTTTTTTTAGTTCTGAACCGCATCAGCACATAATAGGCGAAATTACTAATTATTTTAATAAATATTTAACGATTCCCACATTTGAAAATCTTGAAATTATAATTAATCAAACCCCAGAAGAAACATTAAAACAAGAAGCATATCAGGTTTTAGTAAGCGCAAGATCATCAACAATAAATGATTTAGCATATATTAAAGATCAAGCAATTGAATTTTGTCGAAATCAAGCAATGAAATCAGCAATTTTAGAATCTGTTTCTTTATTAGAAAGAAATAAATATGAAGAAATTACTACTGTTGTAGAAAAAGCACTTCAAGCAGGAGATAGACCAGATTTAGGACATGATTATTTTAAAGATGTTGAAAGTAGAACAGACATTAAAAAAAGAACAGGAGTTACAACAGGTTGGCCTAAAATTGATGAATTATTAGACGGAGGCCATGGTCACGGTGAGCTTGGCGTAATAATTGCCCCAACAGGAGGCGGTAAATCTTTTGTTTTAATGAATCTTGGTTATGGCGCTTTAGTGAATGGAAAGAATGTTGTACATTATACTTTTGAGTTGGGGGAAGAAACGATAGGCTTACGGTATGATTCTCGTATTACGGGATTCCCAATTAATGAAATTAAAAAATATTCTGATATAGTTGCGAAAAAGCTGAGTGCCTTCGAAGGAGGAAAACTAATTATAAAAGAATATCCAATTAAATCAGCCTCAGTGAATACAATTAGGTTTCACCTCAATAGGCTACGAGCAACCGGCTTTCATCCAGATTTAATTATTGTTGATTATGCCGATATAATGAAATCGAGGAAAAATTATGAAATTAAACGTTATGAACTTGAATCTATATACGAAGATTTAAGAGCGCTGGGTCAGGAAATGAAATTACCTATATGGACAGCCTCACAAACAAATCGATCCGCTATTGATGAAGAAATAATTACCCTTGGTTCAATAGCAGAAGCTTATTCAAAGGCAGCAGTATCAGATTTTATTTTTTCCCTTTCACGAAAACTTGCAGATAAAATAAATAATACCGGTCGTTTTTATATTGCTAAAAATAGAAATGGCATGGATGGTGTTATTGTTCCATTAAAGGTAAATACGAGCATTGGTTTGATTGAGATAGAAGAAACCAGCGAAATGTCCCAAGTTAAGCACCCAGCTCAAATGAGTGCCATAGCACGTCAGGATGATGATCTTTCGGGGCAAATATTAAAAGATCGATTAACCTCTATTAAACAAGGAAATTAAAATATGGAATTAGCAAGTCAAATCTTGTCGGACATTACTGTTTATATGAAATATGCTAGATATCTTCCAGAAAAAGCAAGAAGAGAAACATGGAAAGAATTAGTTACACGCAATAAAACAATGCATTTAAAACAATATCCTTCTTTAAAAAAAGAAATTGATCAAGCATACACCTTTGTTTATGATAAGAAAATTTTACCCTCTATGAGGAGTATGCAATTTGCAGGCAAGTCCATTGAAATATCTCCAAATAGAATTTATAATTGTGCTTATTTACCAATTGACCACTCTCGCGCCTTTAGCGAAGTTATGTTTTTATTATTAGGAGGTACAGGTATTGGTTATTCTGTTCAGAGGCATCATGTTGAAAAGTTGCCGCCTATTCATTTGCCACGTAAAGATAGAAAACGACGTTTTTTAATTGGAGATTCAATTGAAGGCTGGGCCGATGCAATTAAAGTATTAATGCGATCTTACTTTGAAGGCACCCCACGCATACAGTTTGATTTTTCTGATATTCGTCCTAAAGGGGCTTTATTAATAACAAGTGGAGGAAAAGCACCAGGCCCTCAACCATTAAAAGATTGTGTACATAATATACGTAAAGTATTAGATGCTAAAAGTCAATTTGAACAGTTGTCTGCAATCGAGGTTCACGATATTGTTTGTTATATTGCAGATGCCGTCCTAGCAGGAGGAATACGACGCGCTGCTTTAATTTCTCTATTCAGCGCTGATGATGAAAGAATGATGGCTTGTAAGTATGGAAATTGGTGGGAATTAAACCCGCAGAGAGGTAGAGCTAATAATTCTGTAGTATTAATGCGCCACAGAATTAAAAAAGATAAATTTATAGAATTGTGGAAAAAAGTTGAACTAAGTAAGTGTGGCGAACCGGGGATTTATCTTTCAAACGATAAAGAGCTTGGAACTAATCCTTGTTGTGAAATTGCTCTAAGAGCTTTTCAATTTTGTAATTTAGTTGAAGTTAATGGGTCTAATGTTGAATCTCAAGAAGATTTAAATGAAAGAACAAAAGCAGCAGCATTTATTGGTACACTACAAGCAGGATATACTGAGTTTCATTATTTAAGAGATGTCTGGCAGCAAACTACTGAAAAAGAAGCACTGCTAGGGATTGGTATGACGGGAATTGCATCAGATAAAGTAACTAAATGTAATTTAACGGAAGCTGCAGGTATCGCAAAAGAAGAAAATGCTCGAGTTGCTAAAATAATTGGAGTTAATAAAGCAGCAAGAGTTACGACCGTTAAACCTTCTGGTACATCTTCTATGGTATTGGGAACGTCTTCTGGAATACATGCGTGGCACTCTCATCATTATATTAGAAGAGTTAGGGTTGGAAAGAATGAATCAATTTATCAATATTTAATTAAAAAACATCCTGAATTAGTTGAAGATGATTTTTTTCGGGCCCAAGAACAAGCTATTATTTCCATTCCTCAAAAAGCTCCTTGGGGCGCTATTGTAAGAACTGAAACATCTATTGATTTATTAGAGCGCGTAAAGCGTTTTAGCGAGGAATGGGTCAGGCCAGGACATCGCAGTGGTTCAAATACTCATAATGTATCAGCCACTATTAGTATTAAAGATAATGAATGGAAAGAGATTGGTGAATGGATGTGGAGAAATAGAGATTGTTATAATGGATTAAGCGTTTTACCTCACGATGGGGGCACCTATGTACAAGCTCCATTTGAAGAATGTACAAAATATATGTACGATAAAATGATGGATAGTTTAACAAAAGTAGATTTAACAAAAATTATTGAAGCAGAAGATAATACTGATTTACAGGCTGAACCGGCGTGCGCCGGCGGTGCTTGCGAAGTTGATTTTGAAACGCCAAAATCATCTAATGGAGTTGCAATTAAAGAAAAAGATATGTCGGCAGAACCCGTTAGAATTGATCGATAATTTAGTAATTTACAATATCAAAGTCAAAAGGTTTTTATGAAAAACAGATCGCCAGTATCATACAAATATGTTAGTACAAAAGAATATGTAGATAAGTTTCCATGCGCATATAGACAATGGAGAGCAGATAGTCATTGTAATGTAATTCATGGGTATAGTTTTAGCATGAAATTCTTTTTCGGTACAAATGATTTAGATGTTAGAAATTGGGCCGCTGATTATGGCGGACTTAGAGAACTTAAACAACTTCTTGATGACCAATTCGATCATACATTATTAGTAGCTGAAGATGAACCAGAAATGGATCTTTATAAGGAATTACAAAAACGAGGTTTAGCAAAACTTTGTATATTACCAAATCTGGGATGTGAAGCCATAGCCGATCAATTATACAAGTATGTAAACGGAATATTCATTCCAGATATGTGGGGCCCAGGAGAGGCAGAAAGGCTTTGGTGTTTTAGAATAGAAGTACGTGAAACACAAACCAATATGGCTTATCGTGAAGGACATAGGGAATGGAACGAAGATTTATTCGAGGATGTAAAGTAAATGCAGCCACCGGTCAATTTAAAGCCCCAAGATTATGCTAAAGTAATTCCTGTTGGAGAGATATATTCTTGTATACAAGGAGAAGGTAAATATATAGGAATACCACATCTTTTAATTAGATTTTCAGGTTGTCGACTACGGTGTCAATTTGAAGGCGGGAGCTTTTGTGATACCCCTTTTGCATCGTGGAGGCCAGAAAAAGGTACATATACTTATAATGATATAATTCGATTATACAAAACTCATCCTCACATTAAGTACACTATGATAACGGGAGGCGGCCCAACTTTATTTTCTGATGCATTACAAACGATTGCTTATATTGGTAAACAATTTGGACATACTATTACAATAGAAACAGAAGGTAGTGAATCTGTTGAAACACAAGCAGATTTGATTTCGTTATCTCCCAAATTGTCTAATTCAACACCACAGCCAGGCACATGGATGCCTTATTTAAACCGTAAGGTTACTGAAAAAGATAAGAAACAACATGAGAATTGGAGACAAAATTATGACGCAATGAGAGCATTAATTCATTATCATAACGATTATCAACTAAAGCCCGTCATTAGTAACGAAGAACAATTGGAAGAAGTAAAAGATTTACAAAAACTATTAGGTATACCAAATAATAAAGTTTGGCTAATGCCCGAAGGGTTAGAACCTGAACAATTAAATAAAAGAAGAAGATGGCTTATGGAATTGTGTCAAGCCAAAGGTTATAATTATACTGATAGGTTACATATAATAGCTTATGGAGATTTGAGAGGAGTATAATGTTTTATAACGAAGATGACAGAGCACAGAGGCTGATAGATTGCTTTAACTTTTTACCAGGACAGGTTAATGTATCTTATATTAATTCAACCGAACATATCGTAGCTTGGCATAAACATAATATTCAAACTGATTATTGGATTTGCTTACGGGGCTCTCTTAAGGTAGGATTAGCAACAGAAGAAGATGGTTGTGAATTTGAATATTTATCTGAAAAGAATCCTAAAGTTTTAGAAATAAAACCAGGGACTTATCATGGTTATAAGGCCTTAGAATCAGATACTATATTAATGTATTATGTAACTGAAAAATATAATCCTCAAGATGAAATAAGAGCTAAGGTAGGACATTTTGATGAAGTATGGAAAGCGGAAAATAAATGATTTTAGGCTTAATTAGTCCCGCTGGTGGTGGAAAAGATACAACTGCAATGTTTTTAAAGCCCTATGGCTTTAAGAGAGTTTCGCTTGCTGATGAAGTTCGTAAAGATATGTTAGAGTTGGTAGATATTCCAGAAAGGCGTTTAGAAGCATATAAAGATAAAAAGCTTAGAATTGTATACGGGGATTTTGATTCACATATTGGTTATTTTTCCATTAGAAATTTTTTACAGAAATATGCAACAGATATAATTCGTGATAGGTTTGACCAAGACTACTGGGTTAAGAGAGCTCTGAATAATACCGCTAATAACCAACATTCAGCAGTTACAGATGTTAGATTTCAAAACGAAGTTGATTATATTCGTAATAATGATGGTCTTATTGCTTATGTAGATAGAAGAGGTTATGAAGGTCTTCTTAGGAAGCACAAAAGCGAGGGATTAGCTAATGACCCTGACATTAAAAATAAAGTAGATATTGTTATTGACAATGGAGGAACACTAGAAGACTTAAAAAATACTTTAGATACACTAATGAAAGAATTAAATATTGAAAATAGCATTTATACAACCGCTTGATTATTTAGTATATGATTATACTGACTACCATATGTGTTTAACACATCTGGTTTTAGAATATCCACACTATGCTGATTTTTATAGGCATAAAGCAAATCATGGCGACTATATTATTTTAGATAATTCATTAATTGAATTAGATGAAGCCCTTGACTTGTCAGTCGTCTTAAAAGCAGCAGAATTAGTACTTCCCGATGAAATTGTATTGCCAGATTGTTTTTTAGATGGGCCTGGTACTTTATATGAAGTCCGTCAAGCATTAGAAAAATTAAAAGATACACCATATAAATTACAAGCAGTTTGTCACGGGAGAGATGCACAACAATGGAAAGATTGTTGGAATTCCCTTCAATGGATACCCGAGGTTCGCTGTATTGGCATTCCAAAAGTCACGACAACTCTTTTTGATAAAGGAAGGCCAGAAGCTGTTCGATATGCATTAGACAATAATGAGGCAAATAAAGAAATTCATTTATTAGGAATGTGGGGAGATGTAACAGAGTTAAAAGAATATAATGTTTATGAAGCATCTAAAATTCGTGGAATGGATTCAAGTATTACTTTTCATAGTACAATAGAAAATTATTCTTATAAAAAAAATCAAACAAAAAAGCCAGATTATAAGATAGATTTAGTTAAAAATTATAAAGTAGATGGTAGATTATTATTAGAAAATCAACAACAAGTTTTAGAATGGGTACGAATTTAATATGAGAATGGCTTTTGTAGGAGCACAGTGCGTAGGGAAAACAACTTTAATTAAAGCTCTATTAACTATGTATCCTAATTATAAATTTTATGATGAAGTGGTTCGAAAATTATCAAAGGCATCAAAACTGCCAATAAATGAGCACGCCGAAGATTATGACGCAACACAAACAATTATTACTAATGCACACCTTACTAATGCAGCAGAATCAGCTTATATACATTCTAATGCATTTTTTGATCGATGCATAATCGATTCAGATTCTTACGGGAAATATTTATATCAAAAAAATAAAATGTCCTCCGAAGCTTTTCGATACACAGAAATGGTATTGCTATTAATATTTAATTATTTTCCATATGAGGCTGTTATTTATATCCCTCCTAAATTAGATTTAGTAGAGGACGGTGTGCGAGATACAAATTATGATTTTCAGTCAGCGGTAGATTCAGTAATAGCACAAAATATTGAAGTTTTATCACACCAGTATGATAGCGTTACAAAATTTTATATTTTAGAAAGCCAAGAGTTGACAGAAAGAGTAACAGAAATTAAAAATTTAATAACACAATAACGGAGAAATAATACAATGAATGACAATAAAGAAAGTTTAATGGAAAAATACCCAGACACAGCAGAAAAGGGTATAGCCGGCGAAAAATGGTTATATGAAAAAATGACAGCTTTTTATGACGAGGTTAAAGATCATACTGATGACGCTGTATATCAAACTAATGGTATTGATTTTTCTGTCAAACAGGAAACATGGAAACGTGCATATACTTTAGACGTAAAAAATAATCTAAAAGTTGGCCCTCGCGGTGGTAAAATTATGACAATTGAACTCGATAAAGATGGCACACCTGGTTGGCTTTACTCTTCTCAAGCAGATAGAATTTATCATGTTAATACTGATCATGAAACTGGCGTTTTTTACGATCGTAAACAAATGCAAGAAAGAATCGATAAGAGTTTAAAAGCAGGCTCTGTTAACTCTTTTAAAAATAATAATGATACATTAGTTAGCCTGTATTCTAGTGATGAAAACGTAAGAGATTTAGTAAGAAAGGTATATTAATAATGTCAGGGAAGCTTAAATATGCTAATGGCAATATTCCAAAAACCATAGAAGAACGTAAATTAATAATCACTGATGCGACTCAGGCTTACGCTGCTTTTTTAGATGCATTAGGCTTTGATTGGCGTAATGACCCCAATAGTGTGGATACTCCGCTCAGGGTTGCTAAAGCATACGTGAATGATTTAATTACGGGCTGCTATGACGGGCCTCCTAAAATTACAGCATTTGATAATACAAATGAATATGGGGGAATCATTTTTCAAGGAAATATTACTGTTCATTCTTTATGCTCCCATCATCATTTACCTTTTGTTGGTTTTGCACACGTGGCCTACATACCGAAGAAAACGGGTAAGATTATTGGCTTATCCAAAATGAATAGAATTGTTGAGCACTACGCGCGTAGGCCGCAAGTGCAAGAAAACCTTACTGAACAAGTACATAATCATTTAGATGAAACTATTGGTGATAATTTAGGGGTTGCTGTAATGGTTGAAGCTACTCATTTTTGTGCCAAAGTTCGCGGCGTTAAGCATAATAATGGTTTAATGAAGACATCTAAATTATCAGGGGTCTTTTTAGATCCAACAGATAATCCTCAGGGCAAAGATGCTCGTCAGGAGTTTTATGATTTTGTTAAATCAATGGACAATCAAAAAATATATTAGGAGATAAAAAATGAAAAGAGTAGTTTTAGCGTTAAGTGGCGGAATGGATTCATCAACTTTGTTACTTCATTTGTTAGCAAAAGGATACGATGTAACAGCTTTGTCCTTCGATTATGGACAAAAACATGATGTTGAATTAGAAAGAGCATCACAGTTAGTTGAATATCTGCGTGAGAATAATCATAAAGTAACATATCAGGTTGTAGAGCTTAAAGGCCTACAACAGCTTTTACATTCACATTTGGTTCAAGGTGGTGATGATGTTCCTGAAGGGCATTATGAACAAAAAAATATGGTTGATACTGTGGTACCAAATAGAAATAAAATGTTTGCCTCTGTTTTACAAGCAACAGCTCTTTCGATTGCTATTCGAGATAATTGTGAAGTAGAAATTGCCATGGGTATACATGCCGGCGATCATGCAATTTATCCAGATTGTCGTCAAGAGTTTCGTGACGCAGACTTTGCGGCTTTTCAAGTTGGCAATTATAATGCTGAAAAAGTGTCGCCGTATACACCATATTTAAATATTGATAAATTTGGTATTTTGCAAGATGGCCTAAAGTGTTGCACAAGTTTAGGAATTGACTTTGATGAAGTATATAAAAGAACTAATACTTCATATAAGCCAATAGATACGGGAACGTCAGATGGGTGTTCTGATTATAAATCAGCCTCCTCTGTTGAACGCATTGAGGCTTTTATTAGACTGGGAAGGCCTGACCCCGTTCAATATGCAGATGAATCAGGCGATGTTAGTTGGGATACTGCCAGAAGTCATGTAGAATCTGTTTTAGCAGAATACGCAGAATAGCACTATGTTTATTTCAGCACGCAAAGCAATTGAAGAAAAGTGGATTACAGGCATTAGGGATGAAAAACAAATGCAGCCTAACGCCGTTGATATTACAGCAGATAGATTATTTAAACTTAATAATCGAAATGTATTTACTTTTTCTAGTGAAGGAAAAACACATAGGAATAGAACAGAAATAACAAATCCAGATGTTTGGACGTTAGAGCCGGGCGTTTATGATGTTGTATCTGATTGCTATGTAAAAATGACTCAAGGTATTGCTGGCTATTTAATAACGCGATCTACTTTAAATAGAAATGGTGTTTTTATTCAGTCTGGACTATACGATTCAGGCTATAAAGGCCCAGTACAATGTATACTATATAATTTATTTGGTATAACAGTATTAGAGCCAGGCCTGGCAGTAGCACAATTTGTTTTTGTAGATGCGCCTAGTGGGCATACTTATGCAGGCGGCTACAACACAGAAGAAGGCCAGTTGCCAGATTATATTAGTGATCCGGCTAATATTACTAAAGAGCCGTGGATGCGAAAGCCATAATGTGGGACAATTAGCAGAGCGATTTGGTCGAGCAGGAAGAAAGGGTGAAATAGGTGAACGTTTTGCTATGGCTCGATGGAAAGAAGCTGGTTTTGAAGTTATAGATCGCACGCAGGAAATTTCATTTCAAAAGGCAGGCATTGATTTTGAAATTAAAAAAGGAAAGAAGAATTGTTCAGTAGACAATAAGAATAATCTTCGGTGTCGTAAGGATAAAATTATTCTTTCAATAGAAATAATGAAAGGAAAAAAGAAGCCAGGATGGTTTCATACAAGCCAGGCTAAATTAATATCTCACACACATACTTCACGTAAGATATTATTATATTATGACTTAAAAAAGTTACGTGAAAAGCTTAAGCCTCTTATAAAAAGTAACGAAATAAAGGTCGAAAACGTTAGAAAAACTTGTAAAATGGTATATATTGAAAAAAATGATAGTAGATTTAAAAATATTATAAAAGAATTAAAATGAAAAACTATACACCTTTACATTGTCATACCGATTATTCAATTTTAGATTCAGTAATGAAAGTTGAAGATTATGTTGAACGTTTAGAGCAATTAGAAATGCCATATGGAGCAGTAACAGAGCATGGAAACTTATGCAGTTCATATAAGTTTTATAAAGAGGCTAAAAAGAGAGGCATTCAAGCAATAATTGGTTGTGAAATGTATATTACTCCATACGGAACAATAGATGAGATTAAGGAAGAAATTGCAAAGCAAAAAAAAGAAAAGCAAATTGCAATTGATAGTGGTTTGTCTCATCGTAGAATTAAATATTATGGACATCTTATAGCTCATGCTTTAAATGACGTAGGTTATAAAAATTTATTATATATAACCAATGAAGCTTTTCAAAATAGACATTATCGTAAGCCTCTTTCTACTGAAGATATTGTATTAGAAAATTCTGAAGGATTGCATATTGAAACTGCTTGTATAGGGTCTCTTTTTGGACAGGATGCGATGAATGATAATAAGAAAGCTTTTCTTAATCGAGTTGGTAAGTTTAAAGATACCCTCGGGGATCGTTTTAGTTTGGAGATTCAGTTTAATGAAGTTGATATACAACATAAGGTAAATAAGTGGTTAGTTGCTGCGTCTAAAGAATTTAATATTCCTTTAATTTATGCACCAGATGCACACTATACTTCACCTGAAGGTGCTGACTTACGAGACCTAACCTGTGCAGTACAATATAAATATTTTCATGATGATGAATTTTATAAAAGTGATGTTCGTAGGCTGCATGTTAAATCCTATGACGAAGTATTACAAGAGTGGAAGATGTGGGGTTTTGACAAGGAGGTTCCTTATCAAGATTTACTAGAGGCGCTCGCACGAACCAATGAAATATCAGATCAAATAAATTTTACTCTTGAACATGAAGGGTATAAATTTGCTGATATGGGGCTTGATGCAAAAGCAAAAAAATATACTATCATACAAAAGGCAAAAGAGGGACTGCAGGAATTAATTAATGATAATAGAATTGATAAAGATAAAAAATGGGAATATCTTGAAAGGCTTAAATACGAATTAAGGGTGATTTTAGACCGTGGCTTCGAAGATTATTTTTTAGTTTTAGCCGATGCTATAGACTATATTAAAGATGACGGTGGAGTTGTGGGGGTAGCAAGAGGTTCAGCCGGAGGCTCATTATTGAGTTATTGCCTTGGCATTACTCAGCTTGATCCAATTAAACACGGATTGATTTTTGAACGATTTTTAAACCCAGGCAGAGGCGTGCTAACACAAAATAATGGAAAATGGGAAGGGACTCCCAATGCGCCTGATATAGATGTTGATATTAATTCAGAACATAAATTAAAGACAGAAACATATTTAAAAGAGAAGTATGGTGAAGCAAAAGTGGCACACATTTTAACTTTCGGAACGTTTGGAGCCAAGTCATTAATTCGAGATATTGGAAGAGTGTATAAGTTAGACTTTCAGATGACAAATGAATTGTCTACACAATTTGGTAATATGGAAGATATTGAACCTGGTTGGAAAAGAATCTATAAAGGAGGTAGTGAAAAATTAAAAACATTCATGGATACTAATGAATGGATGATTCCTATTATTAATAAGTTAAAT